>OLWS01000748.1_pt1 | contig 13219 bp, 11 predicted proteins | sample 1673601 | NCBI WGS metagenome assembly OLWS01 (sample SAMEA103958116, study PRJEB25191) | human gut metagenome | biome: human-associated habitat [ENVO:00009003]; feature: intestine environment [ENVO:2100002]; material: feces | place: Germany | collected 2013/2015 | reverse complement strand
GGACGAAGGAGAGGGGCGGGACCTGGGCGGGGAGCTTGGCGCGGAAGCGCATCTGCGGGGTGCGCGGCTCGGACAGCGGGATGCCGTCCATATCCTCCATGGGCGGGACCTGCCACGAAAGCGGGCGGAAGTCCGGGCCGACGAGCTCGACGGTATCGCCGGCGGCAAACTTGTTGCGCAGGCTCAGGACCGCGTTCCCCTGCGCGTCGCAGCTTTCCACGACGGCGCAGATCTGCCACTGGCGCAGATAGCGGGAATCCTCGGTAAACTGGCCGGGCTGGCCGTAGTAGAAGCCGGTGGAGTAGTGGCGGTGGGAGACATGGTCCACCTCATCGCGCCAGACGGGATCCGGCGCGCGGCCGGCCCACACGTCGTCGAGCACGTGGCGGTAGGCGCCGGTGACGATGGCGGCATAATAGGCGGATTTGGCGCGGCCCTCGATCTTCAGGCAGTCGATCCCGGCGTCGCAGAGCTCGTCCAGATGGTCGATCATGCACATATCGCGGGAATTCATGATGTACGTGCCCTTTTCGTCTTCGAAGACCGGGAAGTATTCGCCGGGGCGCTTTTCTTCCATCAGGGCGTACTGATACCGGCAGGGCTGGGCGCACTGGCCGCGGTTGGAGTCGCGGCCGGTCATATAGTTGCTGAGCAGGCAGCGCCCGGAATAGGAGACGCACATTGCGCCGTGGCAGAAGGTCTCGAGCTCGAGCTCGGGCGAGACCCGCTCGCGGATCGTCAGGATCTCCTGCAGGCTCAGCTCCCGTGCGAGCACCACGCGGCGCGCGCCGAGGTCGAACCAGCTCTGCGCGCAGACGTAGTTGGCGATCGACTGCTGGGTGGAGATGTGCCGCTCGCAGCGCGGGGCGTACTTCCCTGCCAGCGTGAACGCGCCGAGGTCCGCGAGGATGAGCGCGTCGACGCCCGCAGCGTCGAGCTGCTCGAGATAGGCCGGGAGCGCGGCGGCCTCGTCATTGCGGGGCATGATATTGACCGTGCAGTGGACCTTTACGCCCGCGGCATGGGCCAGCTGCACCGCCTTCGGCAACTCGTCCGGCGTAAAGTTGCCGGTGAACGAGCGCATGCCGAAGCTCGTGCCTGCCAGATACACGGCGTCCGCGCCGTAGGCGACGGCCATGCGCAGCTTTTCCATATCCCCTGCCGGGCTCAGAAGCTCCGGCTTACGTCTGTCCATCTGTCTGATTCTCCGTATCGGTGGTCTCTTCGCCGTCCGCGGGCGCGTCCGTCTGCTCCTCGTCCGGCTGGGTCTTGCCCGCGAGCTCCGCCAGGAAGTTCTGGTGCTCGTAATAGGTCTCGGAGAAGTGGTGGACGCCGTCGGCGTTCAGGGCGTAGAAGTAATAATTGGTCTCGGCCGGGTACAGCGCCGCACGGATGGAGTTCATACCGGGGTTGGCGATCGGGCCTGCGGGCAGACCGGCGTTCGTGTAGGTGTTATAGGGGCTGATGACGCCCTTGTCCGCGTTGGAGAGCACTTCCTTGCGCTCGGCGAGCGCGTACTGGATGGTCGCGTCGATCTCGAGGCAGGGATAGAGCTTGCTGCACAGGCGGTTGTAGATGACGGAGGCGATGGAGGCGCTCTCGGAGGTCTTCGCGGTCTCCTTCTCCACGAGAGAGGCGACGGTGATGAGGTCGTAGAGCGAGAGTCTGCCGTCCGTGATCTCGGTCTCGGTGAAGCCGTTCGTGCGCATGCGCTGGGCCAGACGGTCGTTGAGCGCGTCCAGCGCGTCGTAGAGGTCGTCGGTGAATTTGTTATCGAAGTTGCGCAGGAATTTGTCGATGACGTTCGCCGGATCGTCGCTCATATAGAACTGGTACGTATCCGGGAAGAGATAGCCCTCCAGCCGGTTTTCGCTGCCGTAGGGGATCTCCTGCAGGAAGTCATAGGCAAATTCGTAGCTCGCCGCGGTATCGGCCAGATCCTGATAGGAGCAGACGCCGTCAGCTTCGAGCAGGCGGAAGATATCCTCGCACTCGTAGCCCTCGGGAATGGTGACCTCGACGACCGCACGGTCGGGGCTGGCCTCGATCATGTTGCTGACGAGGGCGTGATAGTCGTAGCGGCTGTTCAGCGTATAGGTGCCGGGCTCGATGGTCTTTTCCGCGTGGGAGGCCCAGCAGTAGAATTTGAACAGGGTCTCATAGCGCACGAGGCCCTTGCTTTTGAGCTCTCCGGCGATCTGCGAGATCGTCGCGCCGTCGGGGATGGAGACGGTGACCTCGGCGTCCTCTTTCGTCAGCGACAGCACGTCGTCGGCGCAGCGCCAGACCGCCACGGCCAGCAGCACAGCCACTGCCAGCACGCAGCACACGTACAGCAGCACCCGGATGCCGGACGGCAGCCGCGGGCGCTTCTTTTCGGGCTCCTGGCTCTCCGGCTGCGTCTCCTGGTCGACGGTCAGATCCGCGTATTCCTCCGGGATCTTCGGCTCGAAGAGCGGCTGCATGCCGGGCTTGGGCGCTTCTTCGGCGGCGTCCGGCGTGTCGGGCGCAGGCGCATCCGGCTGTTCGGGCTGCGCCGCATCGCCGGGCCCGTCCATCATCGCGTCGACGCGGGCCAGATCGTCCTTGACCGACGCCAGCAGCTCATCGAGCGAAAGCTCTTCCAGACTTTTTTCCAGTGCGTCCTGCTCGGGCGTCTGTTCGTCCGGACGGGCGTTGGGGTTCTGTTCAGCCATGTGTTCCTCCCTTATGCGCGGTAGACGATGTCGGCCGCGACCTGATCCGCGGCGGCCTTCCCCTTCAGCGCCTGCAGGCACAGAAGGCCAAACTCGTCAGCCGAGCCCGCCGCGCGGCCGGTGATGACGCGGCCATCCTGCACGGCGCCGCAGGCCGTCATGACGGCGGCGCCCATCTTCTCCTCGAGACCCGGATAGCAGGTGGCCTTGCGGCCGTCGGTGATGTGCAGCTGGGCAAGGATCGTGGGGGCGGCGCAGATGGCCGCGATATATTTTCCGTCCGCATAGGCAAGGCGGATGAAATTCATGGCGGTATCGCAGGCGAGGATCGAATGCACGCCGCCGAGGCCGCCGGGCAGGATGACCATGTCGGTCGAAGCCAGCTTCAGATCCTCCACGCGGCAGTCGGCCTGCACGCGCACGCCGTGACCGGCCTCGATCAGCGTCCCGCCGATCCCGGCGAGCTGCACTTCCACGCCGCCGCGGCGCAGAATGTCGCACGGCGCAATGGCTTCCATCGGCTCAAAGCCGGTACCCAAGATCATATATACCATTGTATTATGCTTCCTCCAGACATTTTTTTACGTACGAATACAGTTCCTCATGGATATCCTCGATTGAGCGGAGCTTCCCGTCTTTCACGCAGGAGACGACCGTCCAGCCGAAGTAGGCTGCGGCCTGCCGCGCGACCTCGCGGCACTGGTGCAGATATTTGTCGTTGCGCTCGTGGATGTCGGCCTTCGTCCCGGTGTCGCTCTCGCGCTTGCGCATGAGCGTCTCGGCGATCTCCACCGGCATGTCGAGGCACAAAACCAGATCCGGCTTCGGCAGGCCCATGCGGCAAAATTCCAGATCATAGAGCCAGGAGAAGAATTCCTCCCGCGCCGCTCCATCGAGCTTTCCGCCCTGGTGGACAGCGTTGGACGTCGTATAGCGGTCCGACAGGATGAGGCCGCCCGCCGCGTAATCGTCCTTCCAGACGCGCTGATAGGACGCGTAGCGGTCGACCGCGTAGAAGGTCGAGGCCGCGTAGGCGTTGACGCTGTTCGGGTCGTCGCCGAACTCGCCGTTGAGATACATCCGGATGAGCGCCGACGACGGCTCGAGATACTGCGGAAACTGCAGGCGGCGGAACGGGATGTTCTCGCTCTGCAGCCGCTTGGTCAGAAGTGCGAACTGTGTGGATTTTCCGGTACCGTCGGTACCCTCAAACACGATCAGTTTTCCCATGTTGTTTACCCTCTTATCCGTTTGCCGAGCACGGCAAACAGGTATTTTGGCAGCCGGAGCATACGTCCGAACCGCTTCGGCTCCTTGATGAGCCGGTAGAGCCATTCCAGATTGCAGCGGATCATCCACTTCGGCGCGCGCTTCACGGTCCCCGCGAAGCTGTCAAGCGAGCCGCCGAGGCCGATCATGAGCTTGACGTGCAGCGCGTCCAGATGGTCCTTCATGAAAAGCTCCTGCTTCGGCGCGCCGAGGCAGACAAAGAGCACATCGGGCCGGGCGGCGTTGATCTTCTCGATGATCGGGGCTTCGTCCTTGAAATAGCCGTCGTTCATGCCGCAGATATGCAGCTTCGGATGCTTTTCGAGCATTTTCTGCGCGGCAAACTCTGCGATGCCGGGCTTGCTACCGAGCAGGAACAGGCCGCCGCCGGTCTTCTCGAGGATGGAGAGCAGACGGTCGGCAAAGTCGACGCCCGCGACCTTCTGCTTGAGCGGCGTCTTTAAAAGCTTCGAGGCCAGGACGACGCCGGCGCCGTCCGGCAGGACGAGATCCGCGCCGTTGATGAGCGCGCGGAGCTTTTCGTCGTGCAGGGCTTCGTAGGCGATCTCGGCGTTGGGGGTCACGGCGTAGCAGGTCCTGTCTCCCGCGAGGATCTGTTCGGCGCGGGCGGCGGCCTCATCCATCGTGACGTTATCAAACTGCAGGCCCATGATATCCAGTTTCATGTGCAGGCATACCTCACCAATTTAGAATCATACGCATATCATCTTAGCACATATTTCCGCATTTGTCCACGCAATTTCGGGGCCAATTTCCTTCCGCGGAGTTTCACATGCGCCCGGCGCTGCATAAACTGTTATGAAAGCGAAGCGTGAACGACCCTGGTTTCGGCCACGCGAACCTTTACGATCATATAATAGGAGGTCATCCGAATGTCTGAACCTGCACAGGCTGGCAAGACCTGTGATCTGCGCGGCATCCGTGAGGCTGTTTGCGTGCATACGGGGAAAATCACGGACAGCTGCCTTGCCAAAGACTGCATTGAAGATCTGCGCGTGTACTTAACGGTGGACTCCCAGCACACGCTGGACTGCGCGGCGAGCGCGAAGGCGCGGTTCGTGGAGCTGCTGTTTGTCGATGTTCAGGTGGAGTGTGTCCCCTACTCCTCCGGCTACTTTACGGTCGACGTTACCTTCTACTACCGCGTCATCGCCGACGCGACGCTCTCGGCCGGGCGGACGAATACGGTCACGGGCCTGGCGGTCTTCTCGAAGCGGCTGGTGCTGTTCGGCGGCGAGACCTGCGCCCGGATCTTCTCGAGCAAGGACGATCTGACGTGCCTCTGCAAAAAGTCGCTGCAGTCGGTCTCGCTGCCGCGGGCCATTGCCGAGACGGTCGACCCGATCATCCTCGGCTCGCGCGTGATGGAGGCGTGCGGCTGCTGCTGCCAGAGCGAGACCGCTCCCTCCATCCCCGAGGCGCTGCTGGGCTGCTTCGACGAGCCGCTGGTGCTGACCGGCGAATGCAAGCGGCTGCTCGTGACCATCGGGCAGTTCTCCATCGTCCGGCTCGAGCGCGACACGCAGCTGCTCATCCCGACGTTCGATTACTGCATCCCGTCAAAGACGTGCAAGAACGTCGGCAGCTCCAACACCGAATCGCCCTGCGAGGTCTTCGGCCAGATCGAGTTCCCGATGGACGCCTTCTTCCCCGGCAAAAACGAACCCTGCATCAAACCCGAAGACAGCTGCACCGGCTGCAGCCGGACGAAATAAGCAAACCCGGGCTTCCCCACCCAGAGGGAAGCCCGGCTTTCCTTTTTGGCCGCTGTTTTACACGGATTTTCGATGGATTTAACATCCACGGAGAAATCTCACGAAGATTTAACACGGGCATGCACGCGCTTTTGACATTTTAAATTTATAGTAGGGTCAGAACACAAGAGAAATACGGAAAGGGATCTTTGTGAAATGACGATTTTTGACTTTTTGACCATGCTCGGCTCGCTGAGCCTGTTCCTGTTCGGCATGAGCGTGATGGGGACGGCGCTGGAAAAGCGGGCGGGCGGCTCGCTGAAGGCCATTCTGGCGAAGCTGACGAGCGGACGTTTTTCCGGCCTGCTGACGGGCCTCGCCGTGACGGCGGTGATCCAGTCGTCGTCGGCGACGACGGTCATGGTGGTCGGCTTTGTCAACTCCGGGCTTCTGAGCCTGCGGCAGTCGATCCCGGTGATCATGGGCGCGAACATCGGCACGACGGTCACAGCGTGGCTGCTGTCACTGTCCGGCATCAGCGGCGACAGCCTGTTTCTGCAGCTGCTGAAGCCGTCGTCGTTCACGCCGGTGCTGGCCGTGATCGGCATCATTCTGTATCTGACCGGCAAGGGCAAGAAAAAGGACACGGGCCTCATCCTGCTCGGGTTTGCGACGCTGATGTTCGGCATGGAGTCGCTGTCCGGCTCGGTCTCGGGCCTGCGCAACGACCCGAACTTCACAAAGTTCTTCCTGATGTTCTCCAATCCCATTCTCGGTGTGCTGGCCGGTGCGATTCTGACCGGCATCGTGCAGTCCTCGTCCGCCTCGGTCGGTATCCTGCAGGCGCTCTCGTCGACCGGCGCGGTCAGCTTCGGCGCGGCGATCCCCATCATCATGGGCCAGAATATCGGCACCTGCGTGACGGCGATGCTCTCGTCCGTCGGCACGAATAAAAATGCCCACCGGGCCGCCGTCGTGCATCTGAGCTTCAATATCATCGGCACGGTCGTCTGGCTGACGGTATTTGAGACGGCGAATCTGCTGCTGCACTTCTCCTTTGTTGACCAGCCGATCGACACGTTCCAGATCGCGGTCACCCACTCGATCTTCAATGTGCTGTGCACGCTGATGCTGCTGCCATGCTGCGGGCTGCTGGAAAAGCTGTCGTACCGGCTGATCCCGGAGACGGATCACCCCGATACCGCCGCCATGCTGGACGAGCGTCTGTTCGCCACGCCGGCCATCGCGCTCGTCAAGAGCGAGGAGCTGACCAAGCGCATGGCCGCCGACGCGGAGCTGGCGCTGCATGAGAGCCTGCAGGCCGTGCTGCACTTCACGCCGGAGCTGGCCGCCTCGGTCCGCAGGCGTGAGGACGACACCGACCGGTATGAGGACACGCTCGGCACCTTCCTCGTGCATCTGGCCACGCAGCCGATGAGCGAGCAGGACAGCGTAGAGTCGTCGATGCTGCTGCATCTGATCGGCGATTTCGAGCGCGTCGCGGACCACGCCGTCAACATCATCGAATCCGCCGAGGAGCTGAAGGAGAAGGGCGTCTCGTTCACGCCGCCGGCGCAGAAGGAGCTGCAGACCATGCTGGACGCGGTCGGCGAGATCGTCGATCTGACGAGCCGCGCATTCCTGCAGGACGATCTGGCGCTGGCGCGGCAGGTCGAGCCGCTCGAGCAGGTCATCGACAAGCTCAAGGACGAGCTGCGCACGAACCATATCGCCAGACTCCAGCGCGGCGAATGCTCGCTGGCTGCGGGCTTCGTGCTCTCCGACCTGCTGACGAACCTCGAGCGCGTGTCCGACCACTGCTCGAACATCGCCGGCTGTCTGCTTGACATGAAGAACGAGCGCATCGACCTGCACAAGTATCTCGGCGACGTCAAATCCGGCAGCAACGAATTCTTGCTCCAGTATAACGCGTTTGAGGAAAAGTACAAGCTGGAAGCCTGACGCCTTGCTTTTCCCGGCCCCGTGTGCTATCCTGAGAAAAAGATAACTGGGAGGTACGGATATGGCGATTTGGGCATTGGCAGGCACGCTGGCCTTCAGCTTCCTGCTCGAACTGATCGGCGCATCGGCGGCAAACAGCTCCGGCTGGGGCATCGTCGGCGCGATCGCCGCAATGGGCGCCTTCCTGATCCATGCGATCGAACAGGCGCATAAAAAAACGCCGGATGAGGACGATAAACCGGAGGAATAAACCAAGACCCGCCGTGCTGCTGCGCGGCGGGCCTTTTTCTCTTTTACGCGCTGCGTTCCGATTCGAGGGTGCGGAGGGCTTTGCGGAATTGGTGGGAGAAGAGGATGGAGGTGAAGGTCACGGCGAGGGTATCGGCGACGGGCTCGGCCAGGTAGACGCCCAGGGTCGGATCCGGGACGAGGTGCGGCATCAGGTAGATCAGCGGGATGAGCAGGACGAATTTGCGCATGACGGCCACGATGATGGAGCAGACGGCCTTGCCGATGGAGACGAAGGTGATCTGGCAGGCCCGCTGGATGCCGAAGATCGCCAGCACCGCGCAGTAGATGCGAAGGGCGCGGCCGGTGAATTCGATCAGTTCGGCGTCCGGCGTGAAGATCCCGGCGAACACGCGCGGGCAAAGCATGACAAACGCCCAGATCAGCGCGGAATACGTCAGGCAGACGGTCAGGAGCACGCGGAAGGTCTTTCTGATGCGCTCGACGTTTTTCGCACCGTAGTTAAAGCTCAGGATCGGCTGCGCGCCCTGCGAGATCCCCTGCAGGGGCAGGAGCGCAAACTGCATGACGCTCGTGAGGATGGTCATGGCGCCGACGGCGATATCGCCGCCGTAGCGGGCCAGCGAGGAATTGAAGCAGACGGAGAGCACGCTCTCGCTCGCCTGCATGATAAACGTCGCCGTGCCGAGGCCCACGCAGGGCAGGATGAGCCGCGGGCTCTGCAGGAAGTTCTGCACGCGCAGCTTCAGGACGCTTTTTTTGCTGAACAGGAACAGCACGACCCACAGGCACGACACGCTCTGTGAGACGATGGTCGCCAGCGCAGCGCCGCGCACACCCATGCCGAGCTTGAAGATCAGGATCGGGTCGAGCACGATATTGCACACGGCGCCGATCAGCACAGTGAGCATCCCCTCCCGCGCAAAGCCTTGGGCGGTGATGAACGCGTTCATGCCGAGCGTCAGCTGGACGAAGACGGTGCCGATGGCGTAGATCTGCATATAGTCGGCGGCATAACCGATGGTCTGCCCGCTCGCGCCGAAGGCAAGAAGCAGATCGCGGTTCCAGATGAGAAGCACCGCGGTCAGGACGGCGGAGATGCCAAGCTGCAGGGAGAAGCAGCCGCCGAGCATCTTTTCGGCCGTCTGCAGATCGCCCTTACCCATGCTGATGGACGCGCGCGGTGCGCCGCCTGAGGCGACGAGCGCAGCGAAGGCCGACACGATCAGGATGATCGGCGTGCAGACGCCAAGACCGGTCAGGGCCAGGCTGCCGACCTGCGGCATGTGGCCGATGTAGATGCGGTCTACAATATTATAGAGCATATTGACGAGCTGCGCGATCACCGTCGGGATCGCCAGCCGGAACAGGAGTCTGCCGATCGGCTCCGTGCCGAGAAACGCGTTTTTCTGATCCATCCGGACGCCTTCTTTCTGTGAAATGCCAGAAGATATTATAGTGTGCGGAGGACGGGCCTGTCAACGGAAAACAAGATGTTGCGGAAGGCGGGAGGTTTTGGCCCATATATGGTGATGTTGGCAGAAAAAAGTTTAATATTTGCTTAAAACCGGAGAAAAACGTTGAAAATACAGCGCAAATATGGTACTCTTTTGGTAAACATAATACTCCAACCACAGGAGGAGAAGGACATGAAGAAACAAAGATGGCTCAGCCTGGTGCTGATCCTGGCGCTCGTCGTGGGGCTGTGCAGCGTGTGCGCGGCCGCGGCGGACGATCAGACCGCAGAGCAGCCCGCGCAGGAGGCGGCGGACACGGTCGCAGAAGCGGAAGCTGCGCCCGCCGACGGGATACAGCCCGATGCGGCTGCGGCAGAAGCAAACACGGAAACTGCCGAACAGCCGGAGCAGGATGCGGCGGCAGAAACGGATGCGGCCGCAGAGGAAGCGCCGGCGGACGGCACGCACATCCACGCAGTCAACCGCGAGGACGCCTGTGAGGAACCGGCTTTCGAGCCGCTGACGGTGCGCGGCGGGCAGCTGGAAAGCGGCTGCTACTATCTGACGGAGGACTGGACGCTGGACGAGCCGCTGTGTGTGGCGAAAAACGGCGTGCAGGTGACGCTCTGCCTGAACGGCTATTCCCTCTCGCTCGCAGACGGCGCGGAGGGCTGCATCATTTACCTTGCCGTCAGCGACGAAGGGGCGGAGCCCTCGGTGCTGACCATCACGGACTGCAACGGGGCCGGGACCTCGAGCAACTACTATGTCGGCGAGGCCGGTGAGCTGATCTTTGACGACGGGAGCTTTGCCTGGCAGGAGGCCTATATCGCGGCGAACGAGAAAAACGCGCTCGCGGGCGGCCGCATCACCGGCGCGACAGCCGGAGCCATCAGCGTGGGCGACTATAACCAGCTGTATCTGTCCGGCGTCAATATCATCGACAACGAGGGCCGGTACGGCGCGGGCGTTGTCATCGCAGCGCACGCGAAGGCCGTGATCGACAGCTGCGTCATCGCGGGCAACCGGCTGACGGGCGAAATGAAGGCTTCGGAGCGGCAGATCCTGGGCGGCGGCGTGTACTGCGCGGGCGAACTGGAGCTCTGCGGCACGACGAACCTCACCGGCAACCGCGCGCAGGACGCGCAGAACAACCTTTGGCTGGATGAGACCGGCACGGTAACGATCGGCGCGCTGGGTCTTGACAAGCAGGCACGCGTCGGCGTCAGCGGCCAGGCGGAGCAGGCCGTTTTGACCGGCTACGCGGATGATTTCTCGGAGAACTTTACGAGCGACGATCCGACGCTCTGCATCAGCGCCGTGCATGAAAACGGCTTTACGGACCTGCAGCTGCAGGAGGCCGTCTATACCCTCACGCTCGTGACGGACGAGAATGACGAGCCCGTCACACTGGAAGCGGAACAGGGCAAGAGCCTTGCGGATCTGTATGTCAACGACCCCGAACGGGAGGACGCCGCCTTTGACGGCTGGTACACGGAAGACGAGGAACCCGTCGACACGCAGCAGCCGCTGCATCTGACGGCGGATACGACGCTCTACGCGCACTGGACGCAGGCTTCGGACGAAGAAGCCGCTCCCCTGCCCGATTACGATCCTGACACGCCGCTGACGCGGCAGGAGGCAGCAAAGACGCTCTATCAGATGGCAAAGCAGCTGGGGCTGGACACTGAAGCGGGCGCGGACGTTGATCTGACGCAGTTCACGGACGCGGACGAGATCGACGCCGACGCGGAGGATGCGGTCCGCTGGGCCTATGCCTCTGACCTGCTGACGGAAAAGGACGGGAAGCTGCGCGTGCAGGAGGAGCTGAACAGAAAAGAGCTCTCGCGGATGCTGGAGGATCTTCTGGCGCTGAGCAGCGCGGATTGAGCGGCAGTCCTGACGGAATTTTACAATTTGACTACATAGCAGCAAACGACCCCGGCAACGATCTGGCTGCCGGGGCGGTCGTGGTGCTTTTTATGTGAGGGCGCGATGCAGCGGCGCGGGGACGAAGCCCTCCTCGGTCAGACGCCAGAAGGTATCGAAGCCGCAGCGGCAGGCAAGCTCGACGGCTTCGGCATAGCCGAAGGCGACGTCGCAGGCGCGGTGGGCGTCGGCGGTGAAGAGGATCTTCCCGTCCATCTCCCGCAGCAGGCGCAGAAGCGGCTCGGCGGGATACGGCGTCTGCCGGTAGCCGCGGCTGATCGCACCGGTATTGATCTCGAAGATCTTCCCTGCCCGGATCAGCCGCTCCATCGCGGCGCATGCGCTGGGCGAGACGATGGGATAGCGCGTGTGCGGCTCATCGAACTTCGTGATGAGGTCAAAATGGCCGACGATATCGACCTGCGGGACCTCTGCCAGGCGGGCGACGAGCGCGTAGTAGCAGTCGGCCTGCGCCGCCATGTCGCCGCCGAACTGCACCTGCGCACACTGCGCCAGCAGCTGCGCGCTGCCGTCGACGGTGAAGCGCGTGCCGTCCGGCAGGGCGGGAAAATAGTGGATGGAGCCGATCAGATAATCGAGCTTCTGCTCCGGCAGCGGCGAGCAGCTGTCCCACTCCAGCCCGCAGTAGAGGGAAAAGCGGCCGCGAAAGTCCGCCTGCAGGCTGCGCGCCTCGCGCAGATAATCTGCCAGACAGCTCTGGTCGATCGCCCAATCGTTTGCGAACGGAAGCGGGCTGTGCCCGCTGAAGCCCAGGGCGTCCAGGCCCGCGGCTTCGGCGTTCTGCGCCATGCGCGCGAGCGTGTCCTGTCCGTCGTCGTAGAGGCTGTGGGTGTGAAGACTCTGCAGAAGCATGGGTGGCCTCCTGTGGTTTTTTCTTTGAGTATAGCATATCTGTCTCCGCATGCAAACAGCCGCCCGCCGGATTTTTTCCGGCGGGCGGTTTTTTTGCGCGTCAAAGTGTCCAAACGTATGCATGATATGCACGCCGTAATGTATAATTAGAACAAAGTATTCAAATTTCGCAGAAAATACTTGCATAATCATGCATTATGGTGTATATTAGTCGCATCAAAGAGCCGGGTGGCCCCGGCTGTGGAGGGATCTCGATGAAAAAGGTGTTTATCGACGGCAGCGCCGGGACGACCGGCCTGCGCATCTTCGACCGTCTGCAAGCGCGCAGCGACATCCAGCTTCTGACGCTTCCGGAAGCGGAGCGAAAGGACGAAGGCCGCCGCAGGCAGCTGCTCAACGAGGCAGACGCCGCGTTTTTGTGTCTGCCGGACGCAGCGGCGGAGGAAGCGGCGTCGTGGGTGGAAAACCCGGACACTGTTGTGCTCGACACCTCGACGGCGCACCGCACGGCTCCCGGCTGGTGCTACGGCTTTCCGGAGCTCTCCGCACTGCAGGAGGCCCGCATCCGGCAGGCCAGGCGCATCGCCGTGCCCGGCTGCCACGCAAGCGGGTTTATCGCGCTGGTGCATCCCCTTGTGGCAGCAGGACTGCTGAACAAGGACGCGCTTCTCAGCTGCTATTCGCTGACCGGCTACTCGGGCGGCGGCAAGAAGATGATCGCGGAGTATGAGGCGCCCGCGCGCAGCGCGCTGCTGGACGCGCCGCGGCAGTACGCGCTCGGCCAGACGCACAAGCATCTGAAGGAAATGAAGCAGATGACGGGGCTTGCCAGCGAGCCGGTGTTCTGCCCGGTCGTATCGGACTTTTACAGCGGCATGCAGGTCACGGTCCCGCTGTTTGCGCAGTGGCTGAAGCCGGGCGCTTCGATGCAGGACGTCAGGGCAGTCTATCAGGCACTGTACACGGGGCCGGTCGTCTCCTACACCGACGCGGCGGACGCGGGCGGCTTTCTATCCGCCGCGGCGCTGGCCGGGACGGCGCTGTAGATGAGCGCGAGGTCGCGCTTGGA
>OLWS01000746.1_pt1 | contig 13269 bp, 9 predicted proteins | sample 1673601 | NCBI WGS metagenome assembly OLWS01 (sample SAMEA103958116, study PRJEB25191) | human gut metagenome | biome: human-associated habitat [ENVO:00009003]; feature: intestine environment [ENVO:2100002]; material: feces | place: Germany | collected 2013/2015 | reverse complement strand
TTTTATTAGTTTTTGTTGATTAAAAAATGCCCAGGCAGCAGTGATGCTATCCTGGGCTTTTTGTTTTATATGCTCTATTCACTTATATTCTGTAATCATCAACAAGAATTTTCACTTCTTATTCAGCATTTATCTGCAAATGCTTCATTCCGTGTCCACCCCACGTTGTATAATTGACGAATTGGAATCCCATACGAGTATAAAGGCTTTCAGCTCTTGGATTGCCTTTATCAACCAATAATCCAACCTTCGGAATACCAAGTTCCTTACCACGTTGTACGGCAGCATTCAACAAAAGCTTTGCAATCCCCTTACCTCTATAGCTACTGGAAACAGCCAAACTGTCGAGATAGTATTCACCTTCTTGAGTCTCAGCATCCATACCCGAATAATCAATTCCAAAGGTAGCAAGAGCCTCATCTACAAATCTTTTGCGCAAAGTCTTAAGTTGAGCTCCATCATAAGCTACCAAGATGCCAGCAACCACACCATCAGTAGTCATTGCCATCAACACATTTCGGTAACTATACTGGCTATCCTCCATCTTTACCAGACGTTCCATCAACTGATGAAAATCAGCCAATGTATGACGAGGTCCGGCAAAATTCTGACAACACTCCGTATTCATCGCTTCCATAATGAGCGATGCTATATGCGAAGCTTTATCTGGGGTTGCTTGTTCTATATGTATCTTCATTTTCGTTTAGTTTTTACAATTACGAATGCAAAGATAATAATAATTAACGAGATAAACAAAACTTTTTCTTTTTCTTTACTTTTGTTTCACAAAGATTTTATATCTTTGCCCCATAATTCAATAACAAATGTTAAGATAGAGGCTACCAGATTGTCACAACATCAATTTCCCAGAGTAAAAAGCTATCAAAAATCAATTGATAATATAAGTTCTCTATCCTTCATGTTTGGGTAGAGACCTTCATTATTATTATAATCTTTTGTAAAAACTGACAATTAAAGACTTTTTCTTTGCTGATTCCAAATAATAATGCTAACTTTGCGCACGAAATTGTTTTATCTTGAGAAGACAAAGAGACAGAAAGATTGTAATGATATGGAAAAAATACTAATAGTTGAAGACGACATCGCATTTGGAACCATGATTCAGACATGGCTCAGGAAGAAAGGATTCGAAGTTGAAAAGACGACTTCGGTGAAAGCAGCTATACAAGCTTGGGAGAAGGTGGAAAATGGATTTGATCTGGTGCTATCCGACCTCCGTCTTCCAGACCATGATGGTATTTTCTTGTTGCAATGGATGAGAAAACATGGCGTGCAAATACCTTTCATCGTCATGACCAGCTATGCAGAAATTCAGAACGTAGTACTCGCCATGAAGTCGGGTGCTACAGATTACGTAGCCAAACCTTTTCATCCGGATATTCTCCTGGAAAAGATTAAGGAAGCCATAAAAAATCACAATACAAGCTCTCTATCAGAGAAAAATATAGAGCAGAGGGAGGCAACAGGAAATCAGGAGCCAATAGATAATAAAAAAGTATCAGGAAATACGGAATCTAAAGGAAATGTAGATGTTCCTAAATATCTTGAAGGTGAAAGTGAAGCTTCAAGAAAACTCTATAGTTTCGTATCTCTGGTCGCTCCTACCCCTATGTCAGTTCTCATTCTGGGTGCAAGCGGAACGGGTAAGGAATATGTAGCTCGTCGCATTCATGAATTAAGTCAGAGGGCAGGAAAACCTTTCTTTGCACTCGACTGTGGAGCCATTCCTAAGGATGTGGCAGCATCAGAATTCTTCGGCCATAGTAAGGGAGCCTTTACAGGAGCAGACCAAGACAAAAAGGGAGCTTTCGAAATAGCAAATGGCGGTACCCTCTTCCTGGACGAGATGGGAAACTTGAACTATGAAGTGCAAGTACAACTGCTCCGTGCCCTTCAGGAGCGAAAGATTCGTCCACTAGGCAGCAATAAGGAAATTGATATTGACATCCGACTGGTTTGCGCAACCAACGAAAATCTGGCACAGCGTGTAGCAGAGGGCAACTTCCGGGAAGACCTCTACCACCGCATCAACGAGTTTACCATCTACATGCCTGAGCTGAAAGACCGTGGTGCCGACCTCTTCCTCTTTGCCGACCTCTTTATCAAACATGCCAACAAGGAGCTCAATAGAAACGTGGAAGGACTCGATGGTAAGGCGAAGGAGAGAATCGCCTCTTATAACTGGCCTGGAAACCTACGCGAATTGAACAATGTGATGAAACGTGCCACTCTTCTTGCCACAGGCAGATATATTGGAGTAACAGAACTGGAACAGAGTATGGCTCATATTCAGCCACAAGCTCCTACCACCCTGCATGATGAGGAAACAGAACTGCAACGTATAGAAGCAGCACTAAAAGCGGCAGGAGGTAACAAGAGCAAAGCTGCACAATTGCTTGCTGTGGATAGAAAGACGCTGTATAACAAGATGAAGAAGTACGGCATCTGAGGAACTTTCCCCAATATTTTGGGGAAAAATTCCACACTTGTTCCACAACTTCCACAAAGTTAAGATTTGGCACAAAAATGCATATTAACTGATTATCAACCATTTACTAAAAGAAGGAATCTTTTGGCACGCAGATTGTGATATTAGATTGTGAACTCGCAAACAAGCAACAATGCAAGTAAGACGGTTCATTAAAGTAAAAATAATATTCACAATAAAAAATAAAAAGATTATGAAAAAGTTAGTATTCGCAGCTATCGCTGCCATGGTAATGGTATCAGTTAGTAATGTATTCGCCAACAACAAGATGGCAAGTGTTTCATCAGTAGCTCCAGTAGACACAGTTGCTCCTGCAGAACCAGCAGACACAACAGTAGAGAAGACAACTCCAGCAGAGACTCCAGCTGATTCTACAACAGCAACAACAGATACAACTGTAGCTAAGTAATATCACCTTCAAAAAACAGTAATAAACAGAAGAAATAGAAAGACATTAAATATCAGTAATTACGCTTCGCTTTCAATTAGGCAGGAGACTAATGATAAAATTCATTGGTCTCCTGACTTGTTTTTAGCCCTTTCTTTTCTTTAAATCAGTTTTTTGCATTATCTTTGCAGAAGATAATTAAGTAAATAGATTTCACATGCACAAGAACAATATTCCACTCAAGGTAGCCCTCGGCTATTGCATTATTGCCATTATCATGATTTTGGCAATCAGTCTCGTATATAGCAACACCAAGAGTATCATCGCCATCAACGAAGCATCCCGTGAGTACATCAAGAAAAAGGATGCTGCCGACAGTACCATGACTTCTCTGCTCAAAGAAGAGCAGAAGAACTTGAAGCAACTCTCTGATGCAATGGCAGGGAAATCTACGTCCAATTATCTGCAAGATAAGGTAAAAAGTCTCAATACCGGCAAGGATTCTATCGTTGTTCATTCCAAAGCCCCACAAACCCACGAGGCAAAGAAAACTACGGTGGAAGTAATGAAGACCCGCCGAGGATTCTTCCGCCGACTAGCCGATGCTTTCAAGAAAGAGCACGCAGAAACGCTAAGCATCAAGCAAGACAGCAACAGAGCCATCATTGATTCTATCACAACTCCTGTGAATGTGGCAGAAAATGTAGCCAACATTCTGGACCAGATAGACAAGAAGGAGAAGGTGGCTACGCAAGATCATAAGGAAAGTATCAACAAAGAGATGGAAGACTTGAAAATAGTCAGTACAAAACTTGCCTTACGTTCTGCCAAGCAACTGAGTGATGTGCACCAAAGGGAACGTGACTCTATGCAAAAAGCCATCAACAAAGCGATGGCAGCCCGTAAACAGCTATTGTGGCAAATAGGTTTGCTTACACTAGTAACCCTCCTTGCGATTATCGTCATGATTTGGTTCATCTGGCGCGATGCTAGAAAAGAGCTCATCTACCGGGAGAATCTTGAGGCAGCCAACGAAGAAATCCAACGTATCATGAACCAACGTGAGCGACTTCTCCTCACCATTACGCACGATATCAAGGCGCCAGCTGCCTCCATTTCCGGCTTCATCGACCTGATGAAAGAATACGTCAAGGAAGCACAAGGTATGGAGTGTCTTCAAAATATCAAGAACTCGGCTGCTCATCTTTCCCGACTAGTAGCCTCTCTTCTCGATTATCATCAGTTGGAAAATGGACTGATGAAGGTTCAGCCTGTCTCTTTCTCTCCTACTCAACTGGTAAAGGAATCAGTAGAGGGAATGCGATTGCGAGCCGAAGAGAAAGGCTTAGCCATTTCGTATGAGATGACGATGGGAATGAAAAAGGAAGCAAATCAGGAGAATGAAACAGACAAGGAATTATTCCTAGCCGATGCTTTCCGTATTCGTCAGATTCTGGATAATCTGGTGAGCAATGCCATCAAATATACCGATCACGGAAGTGTCAACATTGAGGCACGAGTTTCCAAAATCATGGGTAAGCTGACACTCACCATGAGCGTGAAAGATACGGGTAAGGGAATGACCGATGAGGAAAAGCAGAAAGTATTCCAGGCATTCACCAGATTAAAGAGTGCACAAGGCATCGAGGGAACAGGCCTGGGCTTGTCTATCACTCAAGAACTGGTGTCGCTTCTCGGTGGAGAAATTCTACTTCGTTCTACCTTGGGCAAAGGTTCCAATTTCATCGTTACGCTACCTATAGAACCTGCCCCAAAAGATGATTCGCAGGAGGATATCAAACAAACATCTGATCATCAGGAAGCCAAGGACTCAGACAACAAAAAGAAGGCTCAACAAGAGTTTGCCAACCATAAGGTTCTGATTCTCGATGACGACAAGCTTCAGCTTCAACTTCTCCAGGAAATGCTGCGACGCATAGCAGGCGATTCCTGGCAAGTATTCGCCTGCAATCATGTGATTGATGCACTCACCATCCTGCACAATGAGCAGCCAGCCCTCATGCTGATGGACATAGAAATGCCAGAAATGAATGGTACAGAGATGATTACCCACATCAACCATACCAATATGACTGTCATTGCTATGACTGCGCATGATACGAGTATCCGGGAACAACTTATAAAAGCTGGCTTCGACGACTGTCTTTTCAAGCCATTCAGCATAGAGAAGTTATCAGCTATCCTGGGAATAGATTCTGAACCTCAATCCCACTTTGACGCTCTTCTGGCTTTTGCAGAGGGCGATGAAGAGGCAGCAAAAGAGATACTCAACACCGTGAAGCTGGAACTGGCAGAACATCTTAAGAATTTGAAAGAAGCCATGGAAGAGGATTCCTTATCTATAGATAAAATAGGAAAAGCTGCTCACAAACTTCTGCCGATTGCCAGTATGATGCAGATGAGTTGTCTGGAAGAACTGAAGGCACTATCGCCTGAACATATTCAAGAGAATGGAGAAGAAGAGATTAGGAAGAAATTGAAGGTTGTTGCAGATTGCTTGCAGCACGTGCTGGAACAGAGTTTCTAGCATGCGCCTTCCCTTTTATTCCCTGATTTGCTGCGGCGTCAGCCCTGTATGCTTCTTGAAATAACGACAGAAGAAACTGACATCGGCAAAATGAAACTCCCAAGCCATCTCCTTGATGCTTTGCGTAGTTCGCTTAAGATGCATCTTAAGCTGCAGAATCACGTATTGGTCGATGATGGTCTTGGGGGTATGCCCCGTTACCTGGTTCACGATGTTGGTGAGATATTTCGAGGAGATATTCATCTGTTCGGCATAATAGTTCACATCCCTTGACATCTTGTAATCCTTCTCCAGCAGCATCATAAACCGATTGAACAGTTCTCTTACGCGATACGATTTCACTTCATCTGGTCGGTATTGCGGATTGCGCTGAAGATACTCATGAAAACCGATGAAGAACACCTTCAACTGACACAATACCAATTGGGAGATACAAGTACACTCCGATTGGTCGAAATAAACTTTTAATAGGGCAAACATACCATTGATGATGTTTGTCACCACGGGGGTATCCTGTCTGCATCTGTCTTCCCGTAAGGAAGAATAAACCGTCTGTTCCAGTTGCAGACTTGCTTCACGAAGCAAGGAAGGATTATATTTCAGGATTTCCACTTGGAAGCTGTTCACAGTTTGAGGGGATTTGCAATCCCCGTTTTCAGTTTCTGAGGATTTGCAATCCCCTTCAACCTTCAGTTCTACCACATCATTTGGGAACAACGTTATCACCGCCCCTTCATAAAGTTCCCAATCCTTATAATTCACCTGTAGCCTCGCCTTTCCTTTCCGGCAAATCAATATCGCTCCGTAAGTCAATACTTGCGGACCCTCCTGCCATTCCTCCAAACCAGAGCAGGAAAGGCTTGCTTCCTGATAACTGCTTAATTCTGATAATTCCATCTACACCTTATTATATAGAGTTATTATGTCTCTTTATTCCTATTTCGGTTGCAAAAATACACAAAATATGTGACATAAAAGAACTATTATTCCCAAATCGTCCATCCGCCGCGAAAAATTTAAAGTGATTGTTCGCCCAAAACTCCGTACCTTTGCACCCGAATTTCAAAAAGCAAGAATCAATGATTAAGAACATCTTATTGGTAAGCCTTCTGCTTGCAGGAGGAACTCTTTGGGCTCCGGCTCAATCACAAACCACAGAAGGGGCGGCAACATCCTTGCCTGTCTGCAAGAAAGAAAACATGACTATCAGCCAACTCTTCCAGAAGGTTGAGGATAACAGCAAAAGCCTTCGCACTTCATTATCAGGAATAGAAGCAGCCCATCTCGGCATCGAATCAGCTAAAAGCAAGAAACTGCCCGACCTTGATGCTTCCCTCTCTTTCAGTTACATCGGCAATGCGCTGATTACCGACCGCGACTTCAGCAACGTTCATGGTTTGAAATCCCCACATTTCGGCAACAACTTCGCCTTCCAGGCACAGCAGGTGGTTTACGCCGGTGGAGCCATCAACGCAGGCATCAAGCTCGCCGAACTCGGAAAGCAGCAGGCAGAAGTAGGCGTGAAACTTACCCGACAGCAGATTCGCTTCATCGCCCTCGGTCAATATCTCGACCTTTACAAGATAGACAACCGCATCAAGGTATATGAAAAGAACATCGAACTGACCCGCCAGCTCATCGAGGATATCAAGGAGAAGCAAACACAAGGAATGGCGCTGAAGAACGACATCACCCGATACGAACTCCAGATGGAAAGCCTCAAGCTCGGTCTGACGGCACTCAGAAATAACCGGAGCATCCTGAACCATCAGCTTTGCAATACCCTCGGAATGAACCAGGATAGCCAAATGAACCAGGGAAATCAGGAGATTCAGATTATCCCCGATGCTACCATTACCGACAAGACCTACGGCAAGGAAGGCGAGACTTACTGGCAGACAGCAGGCACCCTGAACTCCCCACTCCTGGAGCAGAGCAGCAACGCCATCCGCATCGCCGAACAGAAAGAGAAGATTGCCAAGAGCGATCTTCTGCCAAAGGTAGCTTTCGTTGCCGCAGATAACTTCGATGGACCTATCCTCTTCGAATTGCCACCTGTTGATAAGAACCTCAACGTCTGGTATGTGGGCGTAGGCGTGAAATACAGCCTCAGCTCTCTCTTCAAGAGCAACAAGCGAATCAAGCAGGCTGCCGTGGAAACCCGACTGGCTAAAGAGGCACATGCCGTTCAGGCAGAGCAGCTCAACAATAATGTGCAGGCTGCCTACGTGCAGTATCAGCAAACCTACGTGGAACTGGAAACGCAGCGAAAGAGCGTAGAGCTGGCACAGCAGAACTACGATGTGATGAATGCCCGCTATCTCAGTCAGCTGGCTCTGGTTACGGATATGGTGGATGCCTCCAACCTCAAGCTCAATGCCGAGCTCAGCGAGGTGGATGCCCGCATCAACATCGTCTATGCCTACTATCGCATGAAGTACGTGGCAGGAGAGATTTAGAAACAATAAAATAAATAAAGCAATGAGCAAGAAGATTATCAAGAGAATATATAATGTAGTGATTATCCTCCTTTTCCTGGGAGCTATCGGCTGGTGCTTCAGCCATTTCTATCATGGCAGCGATGTGGCTTATACCGATGATGCACAGGTGAACCGTCACATTACTCCTATCAATACCCGTGTGCCGGGATTCATCAAGGAGATTCGTTTCAACGACTATCAGCACGTAAAGAAGGGCGATACTCTCGTCATCATCGAGGATGCTGAGTTCCGCCTGCATGTGGCTCAGGCTGAAGCTGGCTTGCGTGGCTCCAAGTCAAGTTCTTCTGTTGTTACCGCCAGCATGGGCACCACCAATACCAATGTACAGACAGCAGCAGCCGGTATTGAGGAGGCTCGTGTGGATATGATGAATGCCAAGCAGGACTTCGACCGTTTTGCGGCTCTGATGAAGAAGGATGCAGTTACCCGTCAACAGTATGACAACGCTTATGCCCGCTATCTGGGAGCCAAGGCACGCTATGAGCAGGCAAGCAGCAGAAAGGCTAGCGCAGCATCGGTTCGTAATGTTCAGACCCAGCAGCTCGGTGGTTCACGTGCCGGAGAGAGGGTGGCAGAGGCACAGCTCAATCTGGCTCGCCTCAACCTTTCCTATACCGTAATCGTGGCAACCTGCGATGGCGTGATGGGAAGAAAGGATATTCACGAGGGACAGCTGGTACAGCCTGGTCAGATGCTCGCCCGCATCGTGGATGACAATGATGTTTGGGTAGTAGCCAACTATCGTGAGACTCAGATGGACGGCATCACCGTGGGCAAGACTGTAGATTTCACCGCCGATGCCATCCCTGGTGTAGTATTCCATGGCAAAGTAGAAGCCCTTTCTGCCGCAGCCGGCAATGCCTATTCCATGATTCCTGTGGATAATGCCACCGGCAACTTCGTAAAGGTAGAGCAGCGTGTGCCTGTTCGCATCGCCCTTACCAAGGACAATGACCCGAAACAGATAGCCTTGCTCCGTGCCGGACTAAACGTAGAAACCAAGGTTCACATTAAATAGAATGTTCTATAAACCATATAGAATATTCTATAAATTATAAACTATAAATTATAGAAAATGCCAGGACCTCCTATGTTACAGGGACCATTTCGAGTCCCTTCATTTAATGGATTTATTCCTCGCCGATTACAGCCTTGGATTTATCTCCTCTTCGCCTTCATCTTCCTGATGTCGGGCGGAATCTATGGAGGAGCCATGAGCCAGGTGATGGGCGAATACAGTTTGATGAGAGAAGACGTACTCATGATCATCATGTTCAACGTGGTGGGCGTGGCGATGCCATTCCCCTTCCTCTTCAAGATGAAGTTCCACTTTACCAACCGCCAGCTCCTGCTGAATGCGGCGTTGGTAGTGGCGGCTTGCAATTTTCTCATCATGTGGACCGATTCAGTTCCCGTGATGTGCATTCTCGCTTACATCGCAGGCTTCTTCAAGCTTTGCGGCACCTTCGAGTGTATGAGCACCATCCAGTTGTGGATGACCTCCAAGCGCGATTTCACCATCTTCTTCCCCCTGCTCTATTGCATCGTTTTGGGAAACATGTTCCTATCGCCTTGGATTACCGAACATCTGATTTACATCTATCAGGATTGGCGCATCATCAACTGGGCGATGACGGGAACCCTGCTTCTGGTGGCACTTACCGTCTACGTTACTACCCACGATTTCCACTTCATGAAGCCGTTGCCTTTTATCAGTCTCGACTATCTAGGCTGCATACTATGGTCGGCATGGATGCTGGAGTTCATCTTCTTCTTCACCTATGGCGAGCACTACAACTGGCTCGATTCCAAGATTATGCAGATGGATGTATTGCTCTTCATCCTTACCGGATATTTCTGCATCCAGCGAATGCTACATGTGCGCCACCCTTACATCGCTCCCGAGGCGTGGAAATATAAGCGACTCATCCCGCTGCTCATTCTCTTCGCTTTCGTAGAGTTTATGGGCAGTACGCCTAAAGTGCTGCAAACCGTCTTTACGGGTGGCGTGCTGCATTTCGGCAACATCACAACCAATGTGCTCAACTTTGTGGAATGGACAGGCGCCATCGCCGGTTGCCTCTTCTGCCTCTTCTGGTGCAAGGTGCTCCATCAGAAATACACCCGATTGCTCACGATAGGCGTGGCAACGATGGTCTGTTATCCCGTAATGATGTATTTCCTCATCCATCCGGGACTCAACATCGAGGCACTCTATCTGCCTTGCTTCCTGCGAAGCTTCGGCAACGCCATCTTCTTCTGCATGCTCACCGTGTATCTGGAAGAGCTGATGCCGTTCCAGCATTTCTTCATGGGATTGACAATGGCAGGCATCATCCGCAACGGTCCGATGTCGGCGATGTGCTCAGGTCTGTACAGTTTCGGACTCCGTTATCAGATGGCAGACAACATGTCGCGCGGCTTGCCCTACGATGTCACCAATCTTCTGATGCTCAGTATCCGAAACCTCTATGGCATTACTTGTATCATCGGTCTTGCCGTATTGCTCATCTTCCTGCTATGGGATGTTCAGCCGGTAAGAAGTACCCTGAAGAAAATGCCAGCATGGAATTTTGTAGGAAGAAAGATGAAAAAAACAAGCAGATAATGCGCACATTCAAAGAAAAACATTATCTTTGCATTTAGTTTAACAAAATGAAATATTCCTTTTTTAAAGGAATAAGGAAAAACATCAAAGAAAAAACTATGGCAAAGAAAGCGATTGTGATGGGGGCAACCTCGGGAATAGGAATGGAAGTAGCCAGCCTCTTAGCGCAGAGAGGTTGGCAGGTGGGAATAGCCGGAAGAAGAGTAGAGCGACTTGAAGAAGTAAAAAGAAATACAAACCAGATTATTTCTGAGAAAACAAAAGTATCTCAGAAGGGGAACATTTCAGAAGGCATGAAAGCATCCAGGGGAGAAATCATCTGCCATCAGCAGATAGATGTAACTTCGGCTGACGCCCCTACTCTTCTTCAGAAACTCATCGAAAAACTCGGTGGGATGGATTTATATTTCCATAGTTCAGGAATCGGATGGCAAAACAATTCACTTGATTTTGAAAAGGAAATGAAGACCGTTGAGACCAATGGGCTGGGATTTGTAAGAATGGTGGATACGGCTTTCAACTGGTTTGCCCAACAGAGTCAAGAGCAAGATAAAGGGCAAAAGCTAAGACTAGAGCAAAAATCAGATAAAGGCAAGGGCAATGATACTTACCGCATCGCCTGCATTACCTCTATTGCCGGAACAAAAGGGCTCGGTGCTGCTCCTGCCTATTCTGCCACCAAGCGTTTCCAGAACCACTACCTGGAGTGCCTCACCCAGCAGGCTCACATGCGCCATCTTCCTATCGCTATCACAGATATTCGGCCAGGTTTCGTAAAGACTGACCTGATAGCAGGCAGCAACTATCCCCTGCAATTAACTCCTCAGGAAGTGGCTCAGCAGATTGTAAATGCTATAGAACGGGGAAAAACAGTCAAAACTATTGACTGGAAATACAGTATCCTCGTTTCGCTCTGGCGAATGATTCCCAGATGGATTTGGACGAGACTTACCATTAAATAATACAGAAACTGTACTTGCATTTGATTTTATACCTGGATAAAATCTCCGTTCACCGACGTTGAATGTCCGTTCAAAGACGTTGAACCGCGGTTCAACGTCGATGAACGGAGATTTAAAAGGATTAAAGAAAATCTTTTCCAGTTACAATCAATACTTTTTCTGTAACAACCTAAACTTTTCCCAAGATCAACATGAAAAGGAGAGTAGAAACATGAAAAAAAGAAAAGCGTGCAAGCTACATTTCTATAGCCTGCATGCTTTTCTTTTTTATAATTACTGTTTACAATCTTGCTCCGAATCTTGCGCTTGGCAATGGGGCGGCGAAGTAATAGTTCTGGTCGTTATTCTTATCCAGGAAATTCACCTGCTTCATACCGAAGAATGGCAGACCTTGTGGGAAGAGGCGGGCAAAATCGGTTACACCTCCTGAGAGGGCAGGACTGCCTGCCTGATAATCGAAATTCCAACTCTTGTCGAATGCCAATGGAGCACCCTGGGCTACATCATCAATTTCGCAATTGATGTTCATCTTCTCGCTCTGCTTGAAACTCTTGAAGAGAGGATTGAGCTGACCTGCCACGCTGCTCTTGATATCGGTATCAAACCAGATGCCGAGCTCTGCATCCTTCGCCATCTGCGCTACGCCTATTTCTGTAGATGCAAAGTAGTAGTTTGGTGTAAGACGACTGTGCTCCATATCAGCACCATCCTTCTTTGGCTGCTTCAGTCCGAAACGGGAATCGTAGATGAGGTTGTTCACGAAGACTGGCTTCGCTGCCTTCTCTACCCAGACAGAACCACCCTTTTTATTTTTGGAACGGCGCCAGCCGCAATTGACGATGGTGTTGTTATAGACGGTCATCTCAGAGAGAGGGATTACCTCGCTATTGCCGGCATTCGAAAGTTTGAAAGCGTTGGTGCAGGCGTTGTATATGATGTTGTTGGCTACATCGAGCTTGCAACCTGCCTTTACGTTGATGGCCTCACCACCATCGGCTGCATTTCCGCTATCGGCAAAGATATTGTTGATAATCACGCCGTTACCACCTGTAAAGTAAGTCTGGTCGTTGTAGTTGTCATGGAAGAAACTGTTGGTCATCACAAACTTGCCGTTTACATTACAGAAGTGGAAGGCTGGCACGCCACCATCGATGGTAGTCTTGAAAAGCTTGTTCTGGAAAGAAGCTGAACTCTCGGTAGGAGTAGCACCGGCATAGGCCACATCCACGTGGTTGAGCACCACCTCCTCAGAATTGTATCCGCAGATGATGCCGCCCCAATCGGCAGGCTTTCTGGTATCAGAAGTAAAGACTATTGGTTTTTCGGCGGTTCCTAGGCAATAGAGATTGCCCAATACTACGATTTCTACCGGTACCTGAACCTCTGATTTGCAGGTAACGGTTACGCCCGGCTCAATATAGAGCGATGCTCCTACAGGAATCTCTACACTCTCGCTCAGGGTAGTATCCTTGGTCCAAACCACAGAACCTACGGGATATTCTGCCACCTTCGTTGTGATGACATCCTTAGAACCCTGGTTCTCATTGCCATCACTTCCATTACCGCCATTATTCACGTAATCGTATGGATTGATATTATCGTTCTCGCAAGATGTGGAGAACATTGCAGCTGCTGCCATCATGAGCAAAGCAGCAAAAGTATTTATCTTTTTCATTTCTTCTTTTTTCTTTTTTAACTTTAATATAAAGACTTGGGGACCAGCGATGGAATCGCTGGGAACGGGGGCGCAGGG
>OLWS01000739.1_pt1 | contig 13375 bp, 10 predicted proteins | sample 1673601 | NCBI WGS metagenome assembly OLWS01 (sample SAMEA103958116, study PRJEB25191) | human gut metagenome | biome: human-associated habitat [ENVO:00009003]; feature: intestine environment [ENVO:2100002]; material: feces | place: Germany | collected 2013/2015 | reverse complement strand
CTCATCGAGCAGTACATCTGCGGCCGCGAGGTGCAGATCGGCATCCTCGGCGACAAGGCCCTGCCCAGCATCGAGATCATCCCGGCCGAGGGCTTTTATGACTACCGCAACAAGTATCAGCCCGGCGCCGCCAAAGAGATCACCCCGGCTGAGATCCCGGCCGAGACCGAGCAGCGTCTGGCCGATGCTGCGCTCACGGTGTTCCACGCGCTGAACCTGTCGGCCTATTCCCGTGCGGATTTCATCCTCGATGCGGAGGGCGAGCTCTGGTTCCTCGAGATCAACACCCTGCCCGGCATGACGCCCACCAGTCTCGTGCCGCAGGAGGCCGCCGCCGTTGGCATCAGCTACAGCGAGCTGTGCGAGCAGATCATTGCCGCCGCGCTGCACAAGTGAGCCGATGACGGGCTACTGTGTATCGGATATCGCCGCCATCACGGGCGGCGTGCTCTCGGGCGACGGGACAGCACCTGTGACCGGAGTCGTCATCGACAGCCGCGCCGTCACGCCCGGCGCGCTCTTTGCCGCCATCCCCGGCGAGCGGGTGGACGGGCACGATTATATCGCCAAGGCGTTCGATCTTGGTGCGGCCTGTTGCCTTGCGCAGCGCGTCCCGGCGGGGGAGACCCGCCCGGTCATCTGCGTGCCGGATACGGCCGCCGCGCTCGAGACGCTCGCGCGCGCCTACCGCGCCCGCTTTTCCATCCCGGTCCTCGGCGTGACCGGCAGCGTCGGCAAGACGACGACCATCGGCAAGCTGGCGGCCAAGCTGACCGCTGCGGGCCGCAAGGTCTACATCGGCGCGGCCGATACGTTCCGTGCCGCGGCGATCGACCAGCTGGCCGTCTGGGCCGAGCGGGCCGGTGCGACGATGATCCGTCAGGAGATGGGTTCCGACCCGGCATCGGTGGCGTTCGACACGCTGACGTCGGCCAAGGCCAACGGCGCCGACGTGGTGCTGATCGACACGGCAGGCCGCCTGCACAACAAAGTCAACCTGATGAACGAACTGACCAAAATCCGCAATGTCATGGGCAAGGTCATCCCCGGAGCCCCGCACGAGGTAATGCTGGTGCTCGACGGCTCCACGGGACAAAACGCCTTCGAACAGGCACGGCAGTTCACGCAGGCGACGCAGGTCACTTCGCTCACCATCACCAAGCTCGACGGCACGGCCAAGGGCGGCGTGGTGATCGGCATCAGCGACCAGTTCCACATCCCGGTGCGCTATATCGGCATCGGCGAAGGCATCGACCAGCTGCGCATCTTCGACCGGAAGGAGTTCGTCAACGCATTGTTCGGCCATGAAAAAAATTAACGTCATAACGCTCGGCTGTTCGAAGAACACCGTCGACAGCGAGCATCTGATGGCACGGCTCGCCGCCGCCGGATACGAGGTCCTCTTCGACAGCGACCGCACCGACGCCAAGGTCGTGGTGATCAACACCTGCGGATTCATCGGCGACGCCAAGCAGGAGTCGATAGACATGATTCTGCGCGCCGCGGCGGCCAAGCAGGCCGGAAAGATCGAACGGCTGTTCGTCGTGGGATGCCTCTCGGAACGCTACGCCGACGAACTGCGGGCCGAGATTCCCGAGGTGGACGACTATTTCGGCGCACGCACGTGGGACGGCATCGTCCGGGCGCTGGGCGCGGCCGAAGACCCGGCGCTGGAGACCGAGCGGCACCTGACCACGCCGAAACACTACGCCTACCTGAAAATCTCCGAGGGCTGCAACTGGAAATGCGGCTACTGCGCCATTCCGCTCATCCGCGGCGCACACGTCTCCGTCCCGATGGAGGAGCTGGAGGAGGAGGCCCGCAAGCTGGCCGGGCAGGGCGTCCGGGAGCTGATGGTCATCGCGCAGGACACGACCTACTACGGCATCGACCTCTACGGCCGGCGGATGCTGGCCGAACTGCTTCGCCGGCTCTGCCGCATCGGAGGCATCGAGTGGATACGCCTGCTCTATTGCTATCCTGATAAGATAACCGACGAGCTTATCGACACCATGGCTTCCCAGCCCAAGGTGCTCCATTATATAGACCTGCCGCTCCAGCACGCGGATGATAAAATCCTCAAGGCTATGAACCGTCACAGCACCGCGGAAGAGACCCGCGAGGTCATAAGAAAACTGCGCGAGCGCATGCCGGATATCGCTATCCGCACGACGTTTATTGTCGGCTTCCCCGGCGAGGGCGACGACGAGTTTGAGACTCTCGCTGAGTTCGTCAACGAGGAGGAGTTTGAGCGCCTCGGCTGCTTCGAATATTCCCCGCAGGAGGGCACTCCCGCCGCGAAGATGGAGAATCAGGTCGACGACGATGTCAAATCCCGCCGCGCCGAGGTCATCATGCAGGATCAGTATGAGATAATGACCGAGAAGAACAACAATATGATCGGCAAGACCCTGCGCGTGCTCACCGAGAGCTACGATGATTATACCGACAGTTACTCCGGCCGCTCGTATATGGACGCGCCCGATATCGACGGCAAGATAATCTTCACCTCGTCCGATTTCATAAAAGAAGGCGAGTTCGTCGATGTCGAGATACTCGGTGTCAACGAATATGACCTGCTCGGAAGAACAGTAAAATAAAACCCGGAAAGGGGAATTGACATGCAGAAGCTGAATCTGCCCAATAAACTGACGCTCATAAGAATGTTCCTCGCGCCCATTTATCTCGCGCTTATGCTTATTGAGTTCCCTTATCATTACATAGTCGCGCTCGCTGTTTTCTCGGTCGCGTCGCTGACTGATATGCTCGACGGTAAGATCGCGCGAAAGAATAATCTTATCACCGTTTTCGGCAAGCTTCTCGATCCGCTCGCCGATAAAATGCTCACCACCGCCGCTCTGCTCGCATTCATGCGCGAGGGCTGGTGCAGCATCTGGATCGTCATGATTGTCCTCACCCGCGAGTTCGCCGTCGCAGGCGTCCGCCTTATCGCCACGGCGCAGGGCATTGTTATCCCCGCAAACTATTGGGGCAAGGCGAAAACCGTCAGCCAGATGGTGTTCACTATTGTTATCATGCTCCTCGCCGAGCTTAACGCGACGTTTGATATTTTTGCAAACGCCGGCTGGTTCACTCTCGCGAGAGTGTCGAATATCATGCTCTGGATAACCGCCGTTCTGACGGTCGTTTCGGGCATCACATATTTTGTGGACAGCAAAAAACTTATTGACTTTTCCAAGTGATTTCAATATAATGATTAGTAGATATGCGAGTCATATCGGCTGACAAAAACCAAAAAATAACATGCGTTTACCGGGAGAAGTAGCCGGATATTCGCGGCAAAAGAGAGGGAGCCCGAAGCTGAGAAAGCTCCTTGCCGTATGAAGGCGAAATGCACCCGTCAGCACGCAGGGGGAACAACAGTATCCCTGCGCGGAAGGCACCGTTATCGGCCGGGCGCGTATTTGCGCGCAGAGATATAAACAGGAGTGGAACCGCGCTCAGGCGCCTCCGTTGTCCGCAAGGATAACGGAGGCTTTTTGTATGTTATTTGTATATTGAGCGGCTGTAGGGGCGGATATAATCCGTCCGCGAAAATGCACAGACTTATTAACAGCGCATACGCACTCCAAACACCCCACGCCGCATTGCGGCGGCAATTTTATCCGAGCTCAAGGAGTTGATATTTATGTTTGACAGGCTCAGGGAGGATATAAGCACCTTCAAACGGCGCGACCCCGCCGCGAGAAGCGCGCTCGAAATCTTCTTCCTCTATCCGGGTCTTAAAGCTATAAGAATGCACCGCAGAGCCAATTGGTGCTATCGCCGCAGGATGTTCTTCCTCGCACGCTGGATATCGCAGCGGGCGGCGCGCAAAACCGGGATAGAGATACACCCGGCGGCGACCATCGGCAGGCGCTTTTTCATCGACCACGGCACCGGCGTCGTTATCGGCGAGACCGCCGTTATCGGCGACGATGTTATGATATATCAGGGCGTGACCCTCGGCGGTACCGGCAAGGATACCGGCAAACGCCATCCGACTATCGGCAACAATGTCATGATCGGCGCGGGCGCAAAGGTGCTCGGCCCGTTCAAAGTCGGCGATAACTCGAATATCGCCGCGGGCGCAGTGGTTCTCGATGAGATTCCGCCAGACTGTACCGCCGTCGGCGTTCCGGCTCATATCGTTCGCCGCAACGGAGTCAGGGTCGACGACCTCGACCAGGTGCATATACCCGACCCGGTCGCGCAGGAGCTTTGCAGGCTCGAGCATCAGGTCTCCCAGCTGAGAAAACAGCTTGAGGAGCAGGAAAACACACAGGAAATTGACTGAAAGGAAGATATAAATGAAAGTCTATAACACTCTCACAAGAAAAAAGGAAGAGCTCGTCCCGATAACTCCGGGCGAGATCAAGATGTACGCCTGCGGCCCGACCGTGTATAACTATATCCACATCGGCAACGCCCGCCCGCTGTGCATCTTCGATATCCTGCGCCGCTATCTCGAATATCGCGGCTACAATGTGAAGTTCGTTCAGAATTTCACGGATATCGACGATAAGATAATCAGACGCGCAAACGAGGAGCATGTTGATTTCTCCGAGATTTCCGAGCGCTATATAAAAGAGTTCTGGACCGATGCCGACGGACTCAATGTCCGACACGCGACTGTTAATCCGAAGGCTACCGAGAATATCGACGCCATCATTCAGATAATCTCGACCCTTATCGAAAAGGGCTACGCCTATGAGGCGCAGGGCGACGTTTATTTCAGCACCGAGAAGTTCAAGGATTACGGCAAGCTCTCGCATCAGCCGCTTGAGGATCTTGAGGCGGGCGCGCGTATAATGGTCGGCGAGGTCAAGCGCGAGCCGATGGATTTCGCCGTCTGGAAAGCCGCGAAACCCGGCGAACCCGCATGGGATTCCCCGTGGGGCAAGGGCAGACCCGGCTGGCATATCGAGTGCTCCGCGATGAACTGGCGCTATCTCGGCGACACCATTGATATTCACTGCGGTGGCCAGGATCTCATCTTCCCGCACCATGAGAATGAGATAGCCCAGAGCGAGTGCTTCACAGGCAAGCCGTTCGCCCACTATTGGATGCACAACGGCTATATCAATGTTGACAACGTGAAGATGTCGAAGTCTCTCGGCAATTTCTTCACCGTGCGCGATGTCGCCGAAAAATACGGCTATGAGCCGATCCGCTATCTGCTCATCTCCGCTCAGTACAGAAGCCCGATAAACTACAGCACCGATATCATCGAGCAGTGCATCGCCGCGCTCAACAGGCTCTATACCTGCCGCGATTCGCTCGATTTCGAGCTCAAGAACGCTGCCGACGCAGAGCATGACGGCGACAAGGCGATTATCGACGGATTTGATGAATACAGAGAGCAGTTTATCTCCGCCATGGACGACGATCTCAACACCGCCGACGCCATCGCTTCGATATTCGAGCTTGTCCGCGATATCAATACAAATGTTGTCGGCAAGACCCCCTCAAAGGCGCTTGTTGAGGGTGCGATAGCCATGTTCGATGAGCTGACCGGTGTGCTCGGACTCGTCTATAACCGCAAGACCGAGACTCTCGACAGCGATGTTGAAGCTCTTATTGAGGCGCGCACGAACGCTCGTAAGGAGAAAAACTGGGCAGAGGCGGACAGAATCAGAGATCAGCTCAAGGAAATGGGCATCGTCCTCGAGGATACCGCCCAGGGCGTGAAGTGGCACAGAGAATAAATCTATAGACAAAACGCATAAATTAATGTATAATACTATGTGACTTTTTAATTAAATTGCGGAGGTTGAGTAAGTGAACGATCTGAAAACCCGATTCTTTGACGATGTGGACAAAAACTGTCCTCTTCCGGAGTATCCCCGCCCACAGCTTGTGCGCGAGGATTGGATGTGCCTCAACGGCGAGTGCGATTATGAGATAACCCCGGCGGGCGACGCCTGCCCGAAAGATTTCAGCGGCAAGATAATCCTGCCTTTCGCCATCGAGAGCCAGCTTTCCGGCGTTCAGCGCGCGCTTCAGCCAGATGAGCGTCTTTGGTACAGAAAGAGGTTCACTCTCGACGGCCGCTTTGATAATAAGCGCTGCATTTTGCATTTCGGCGCTGTCGATTGGCAGTGCGAGGTGTTTGTCAACGGTGTCTCCGTCGGCACTCATACCGGCGGCTATTGCCCGTTCTCTTTTGATATAACAGACGAACTTGTCGATGGCGAAAATGAACTTGTTGTCAAGGTCTATGACCCGACCGACAAGGGCTGGCAGAATCGCGGCAAGCAGGTTCTCAAATCCGTCGGATTCTGGTATACCGGAACCTCCGGAATCTGGCAGACCGTGTGGCTTGAGCCCGTGGCTCAGAGCCATATCACCTGTGTGCGCCTGACCCCCGATATCGACGCGGGCGAGATAATCGTCTCCTGCACCGGCGAGGGACTTGACGGCTGCACGATAGAGGCTGAGATTTCGCTCGGCGGCGAGCAGGTGTATTCCGGCGAGATGAAGCTCAACGCGCATCTTCCCGTGCCCGATGCGAAACTCTGGAGCCCCGAGAGCCCGACTCTCTATGACCTTGTGCTCACCGTGAAGAAAAACGGCGAAGCTGTCGATACCGTCAAGAGCTATTTCGGCATGAGAAAGTTCAGCATCGGCAAGGATAAGCAGGGTCTGCCGCGCCTTATGCTCAATAACGAGCCCTATTTCCAGCGCGGCCTGCTCGATCAGGGCTATTGGAGCGACGGCGGTCTGACTCCGCCCAACGACGAAGCGATGATATTCGATATCGCCGAGATGAAGCGCCTCGGCTTTAATATGCTCAGAAAGCATATCAAGGTCGAGCCCCTGCGCTGGTACTATCACTGCGACAGACTCGGCATGATAGTCTGGCAGGATATGGTCAGCGGCGGCGAGTATATCGGAAACATCCTTGCGGGTGTTCTGCCGAATATCGGCATCGGCGTCAAGGATAATAAATATAACTGGTTCAGCCGCGGCGAAAAGGAGTGGCGCGATGACTACCGCCGTGAGCTGTTCGAGATGATAGACAATCTCTATAACTGCACCTGCATCGGCTGCTGGGTGCCCTTCAACGAGGGCTGGGGTCAGTTCGATGCGAAGGAGATCGGCGATGCCGTCAAGGCATACGATCCCTCGAGAATCGTTGACCACGCGAGCGGCTGGTACGATCAGAAGGGCTGCGACCTCAAGAGCATGCACAAATATATTCTGCCGATTCATATGCCGAAGCTTGACGGCAGACCGTTTGTCATAAGCGAATACGGCGGATACAGCATGATTCTCGACGGCCATGTATGGAACAAGCAGAAGAGCTTCGGCTATATCATGTTCAGGTCGAAGGAGAAGCTCTCCGCGGCTTATAAGAAGCTGCATGAGAAGCAGGTCATCCCGCTGATAAAGAAAGGACTTTGCGCCACTGTTTATACTCAGGTCAGCGACGTCGAGTTCGAGGTCAACGGAATGTATACATATGACCGCAAGGTGTTGAAGCTCGACGAAAAGACCGTGCAGGAAGTCAACTCCAAGCTGCATTTTTAAGGAAGAAAGCGACAGATGAAGTCACTGCTTATAAGACTGATAAAAAAACTCGGCGATATGCGCCGCCACCTGCTCTATTACCGCATTTGGCCTGCGGTCTACAGGCGCACGGCGAAAAAGCCGATAGACGAAAAAAAGGTGCTCCTTGCTTCAAACAGCAAAACGCTTCCGGACAACCTGTCCTGCATGAAGCGCGAGCTTGAGGCGCGCGGGATGCACTGCACCGAGATGCTCATTCCCGCGGGAGCGGGCAGTATAAGCGCGAGGGCTGCGGAGTTCAGGCAGAATATCCGCTTCCAGCGCGAGTATGCGACGAGCAAACTCGTCTTTGTTGAGGATGCATTCTTCCCGCTGTTCGCGAATCATCCGCGAAAGGGCACCGAGGTCATTCAGCTTTGGCATGCGTGCGGTGCGTTCAAAAAATGGGGCTATTCGACCGCCGACCTCAAGTGGGGCGCGGACAGAAAGAGCCTCGAACGCTATCCGATCCACAACACCTATACCGCAGTCACCGTGTCGGCGCGCAATATTATTCCGTATTATGCCGAGGCGTTCAACTGCCCGGAGAGCATAATCAGACCTCTCGGCGTGCCAAGGACGGATATTTATTTTAGCTCCGATTTCGTCTCCTCCGCCCGCGCGGAGATGCTCAAAAAGTTCCCGCAGATAGGGGACAGGAAGATAATTCTCTATGCCCCGACCTTCCGCGGCAACTCAATTCTCAAGTCCTATATGGATCTGAAGCTCGATATCGAGCGCATGAATGCGGAACTGTCTGACGATTTCGTCCTGCTGTATAAGCTCCATCCGCAGACGGCGAAACGCTTTTCGCTCAGCGCCGAAGAGCGCGAAAAATATGAGAATTTCGTGTTTGATATCTCAAAAGATGTGCGAATCGACCTCGCTATGTGCGCGGCTGATATGCTGATAAGCGACTATTCGTCCGTGATTTTTGAATATTCGCTGCTCAGCCGTCCGATGATATTCTTTGCCTATGATCTCGAAGAATATGACCGCGACCGCAGTTTCTATAACAAATATGAGGACTTCGTTCCCGGCCCTATAGTCCGGGATACCGAGGGCATTATTTCCGCCGTCAGGCAGGCGCAGTCCGGCTTCGACAGCGCGGAAATTGAAAACTTCAGAAACTATTTTATGGACGCCTGCGACGGGCACAGCACCGCGCGCATCGCCGAAGCGTTCATGGAAAAATAAGGTGTATCATATGAAAAAGACTTTCAAAGCCACAGCGGCATTCCTACTCATTCTGGCAGTCGCCATAGGTATGTGCGCGTGCTCGGGCGGAGCTGGAGGCAAAGCGCCCGGCAAAAAGATCGCCATAGTCACAGCAACCCTGTCGCAGAACCCCGAGGAATATCAGCGTGCGGCTCAGCTTGCGAGCGAATATTCCTATGTCGAGCATGTTGTCTATACCGACACGCGCGTCGGCACTTCGGGCATTCTCGATTTTTATAAGCGCGTCAACGATATCGCCTCCGATGCGAGCTACGGCGCGATAGTTATCGCGAGAGCGAATCTCGGAGCCGTCGCGGCAGTCAGAGCGGCAAAGGCAAAGAACCCCGATAAGCTCATCGTCTGCACTGCACCCGAGGAGAATATCCAGACTCTTGCGAAGTCCGCCGATGCCATTCTTGCGATAGACACCGCCAAGGACGCAGCGATGATGGTCGAAGAGGCGCACGGACGCGGCGCGCAGGTCTTTGCCTATTACGCCACCGGCGTTCAGCAGAGCACCCCGAGCATCAAGGAGTCGCGCGAAGCGGCTGAGAAGAAGTGCGAGGAGCTCGGCATGACATATAAATTTGTCAACTGCTACGATGTCTCGCAGGCTCTCGGCATAAAGGGCGCGCAGAGTTTCATGAAAGAGGATATCGCCCGCCAGCTCAAGAATTTCGAGGGCAAGAAGATTGCGGCTTATTGCGCTGATATATCTTCTCAGGCGGAGCTTATAAAGAACGCCTGCCCGAACGGCATAATTGTCGCGGGCACAAGCTTCCCGAGCATCTATGACGGCTACACCGCCGCTTTTGATATCGAGGTCGGCAAGAAGTGGGACAACAAGTCCAAGGTGTTCAGCAAGGTCAGAGCCGCGATAAGAGCGAACGGCGGCACGAAGAACCAGTTCATCGTGTGGGACGATCTGACCGCATCTTCAATGACCGAGGCAGCGTTTGAATATGCAAGAGCCACCCTCTGCGGCGAGCAGATTGATATGGCAAAGGCGGTCAAGTCGAGCTTCCCGTCGAAGATAAAAGTGTCTGACAAACAGCTCGACAAATGCACCTTCATTTACACGGAGGACTACCGCGTATTATGAGAGGAAAATTCATTGTAGTCGAGGGACTTGACGGCTCCGGCAAGGGCACCCAGACGGCTCTGCTTTGTGCTTATCTTAAGTCGCAGGGCAGAAATGTGTATCCGACCGCCGAGCCCACCGAGTCGGTGACCGGCGGTATGATAAGAGATGTGCTCAGCGGCGCAAGGCAGCGCACATCCTCGGAGCTCGCTGCGCTCTTCCTCGCGGACCGCGTGGCGCACAATATGAACCCCGTCAACGGCATAGAAAAGACGCTCCAAGCGGGAATCGATGTCGTGTGCGACAGATATTATTATTCGTCCATCGCCTATCAGGCGGTGGGGGAGGACAGGCAGTGGGTCATCGATATGAACCTCGACTGCCCCGGCATACTCAAGCCGGATATCTGCATCTTTTTCGATGTCGACCCGGAGAGCTGCCACGAGAGAATAGAAAACGGGCGCGTGTATCTAGAAATTTTCGAGCGCGACCCGGAGCAGATAAACGCCATCCGCGAGCGGTATTACAGCGCGTTTGAACTGCTCAAGGACAGAGATAATATCGTCGTCATCGACGCTGCGCGTGATATAGATTCCGTCGCCGCCGATGTCAGAAAAGCGATTGATACGGTTATAAAATAACTAATCCGCCCAATTCCGGGCGGATTTTTTCGCTTTAACTCAAGGCGATGTTGGCGAAAAACAAGGAGCATAGCGCCCGCTCCAATGGCGATAGGCGACTATATTTTGAGAATCGCTCGTGCGGCTTGCTTCGCAAGCTGTTCCCTCACCTATCTCAGTTAGACTTCAAACACTGCGGCGCGGCTATTGAAAGCTTGATTATAAAAATTGGCTGAAACACATGCTTTTACTTTGCTGTGGCTCGAGTGATGGACAAATCTCAATTTTGCAATACAGAAAAAATAAGCCGCCCGGTTGCCCGAGCGGCTCAAATTATTTATTCAGCTTTGGATTAATACATTCCGCCGCCGGCCTGTGCAGCCATCGCTGCGGCGTTTGCCGCGTCTGCTGCCGGGTCGGGCTTGTCGGTGACAAGGCTCTCGGTGGTCAGAACCATTGCCGCAACGGAAGCGGCGTTCTGCAGAGCGGAGCGGGTGACCTTTGTCGGGTCAACAACGCCTGCCTCGAACATGTCAACATATCCGTCAGAAGCGAAGTTGTAGCCGTAGCCGATCTTTCCGGACTCAACGATGTGGTTGATGATAACCGAACCCTCAAGTCCCGCGTTGGAAGCAATCTGGCGAACGGGCTCTTCAAGAGCCTTGAGAACGATCTTCACGCCGGTCTTCTCGTCGGAATCCTCGGTGCTGTCAAGCAGAGCCTTGACAGCGGGGATAGCGTTGAGCAGTGCGACGCCGCCGCCTGCAACGGAACCCTCTTCAACAGCTGCCTTGGTTGCTGCGAGAGCGTCCTCGATGCGGAGCTTCTTCTCCTTCATCTCGGTCTCGGTAGCTGCGCCGACCTTGATGACCGCTACGCCGCCTGCAAGCTTTGCAAGGCGCTCCTGAAGCTTCTCTCTGTCATAGTCGGAAGCGGTGTTCTCGATCTGTGTGCGGATCTGGTTGACTCTGGACTTGATGGCGTCCTTGTCGCCTGCGCCGTCAACAATGATGGTGTTCTCCTTGGAGACCTTGACCTGGCGTGCGCGGCCGAGATCGGAAATCTGGGTGTCCTTGAGCTCAAGACCGAGTTCGGAGGTGATGACCTTGCCGCCGGTGAGGATAGCGATATCCTGGAGCATCTCCTTGCGTCTGTCGCCGAAGCCGGGAGCCTTGATGCCCACGCAGGTGAACACGCCGCGAAGCTTGTTGACAAGGATGGTCGAAAGAGCCTCGCCCTCGATGTCCTCAGCGATGATGATAAGCTTTCCGCCTGCGTGCATGATCTGCTCGAGCAGGGGAAGAAGATCCTGAATGCTTGCAATCTTCTTGTCTGTGATAAGGATGAGAGCGTCGTCGATGACGGCTTCCATCTTGTCGGTGTCGGTTACCATGTAGGGGGAGATGTAGCCTCTGTCGAACTGCATGCCCTCGACAACCTCTGCCTCGGTCTGTGCAATCTTCGACTCCTCAACGGTGATAACGCCGTCGGAGGTGACCTTCTCCATAGCGTCGGCAATGATTCTGCCGATATCCTCGTCAGCGGAGGAAATGGTGGCTATTCTCGCGATGTCCTCGGTGCCCTTAATAGGCTGAGAGTGGGACTTGACAGCCTCGATAGCGGCATCAACAGCCTTCTGGATGCCCTTTTTGATGACCATCGGGTTTGCGCCTGCAACAACGTTCTTCATGCCCTCGCGGACGAGTGCCTGAGCGAGCAGGGTAGCGGTGGTGGTGCCGTCGCCGGCGACATCGTTTGTCTTTGTGGCGACTTCTTTTATAAGCTGAGCGCCCATGTTCTCAAAGGGATCTTCGAGCTCAACATCCTTGGCGATGGTGACACCGTCGTTGGTGATGAGGGGAGCGCCGTACTTCTTGTCGAGCACAACGTTTCTGCCCTTGGGGCCGAGCGTGATTTTAACTGTGTTAGCGAGCTTATCGATACCGGCCTGGAGAGCCTTGCGGGCTTCCTCACCGTAAATGATCTGTTTTGCCATGATGAATTACCTCCGATTATTCTACGATAGCGAGAATGTCGCTCTGACGGACTATGGTGTATTCCTCTTTGTTGAGCTTGACCTCAGTGCCGGAATATTTGCCGGTTATGACTCTGTCGCCGACCTTGACGTACATCTCAACTTCCTTGCCGTCAACGAGTCCGCCGGGACCCACTGCAACGACCTCAGCAACCTGGGGCTTCTCCTGTGCGGAAGCGGCGAGGATAATGCCGCTGCTCGTAGTTTCTTCAACCTCGACAGGCTTGACAACAACTCTGTCTGCAAGCGGTTTAATGTTCATATCGATTCCTCCTGAATTATAAAAAATGCAAGCTTAAAAATCTTTTGGCACTCTACATCTCCGAGTGCTAATTCATATTCTAAACCCATTTGTACCAAAAATCAATACCTTTTTCCAAAGTTTACAATTATGTCATAAACTTTGTCAGCAGTCTGAAAAGACGGCACAATATACAATAGTATTACGCCCGCCGAAAAAGATGTCGGAAATAAAAAGGCAAAAAAATTACGGCACCGTTTAAAACAGTGCCGTGAATATCTGTTCGGTCATCAGACAGCGCGTGTAACTTTGCCGGAACGAAGGCAACGAGTACATGCATAAACTCTCTTGGGAGAGCCGTTCACTATAGCCTTGACCCTTTTAATGTTGGGCTTCCAGGTTCTGTTTGAACGTCTGTGAGAATGGGAAACCTTGATGCCGAAAGACACATCCTTACCGCAATATTCGCATTTTGCCATGTGTCGCACCTCCTTCTTTACTCGGTAACAGATGATATGATAACAGATAACTTGCAAAAAAGCAAGCTTTTTTTTATTTTTTGTAGCTCCGGACGCGAAAAACTTGAAAATAATTATTATCCCTGATATAATATAGCAGTCAAAAGCCGC
>OLWS01000738.1_pt1 | contig 13388 bp, 9 predicted proteins | sample 1673601 | NCBI WGS metagenome assembly OLWS01 (sample SAMEA103958116, study PRJEB25191) | human gut metagenome | biome: human-associated habitat [ENVO:00009003]; feature: intestine environment [ENVO:2100002]; material: feces | place: Germany | collected 2013/2015 | reverse complement strand
GTTCCAGATTCGCAGATGTGGGACATTCTGCATTGGTTACGGGAAGAAGATTTGCCGTTGATTTTGACATCCTGATACATCATCATACACATAACAAAAAAACCCCGTATCCGTTGGGAAATATCCGCAGGATACGGGGATTTTTCTGTACAAAATTTTGTTAGGTACTTAGTCTACGGTTACGATTTCACCGTACAGTTCTCTCGGAGCAGATACTGCATTGGATTCATCAGTATCAATGTGCATTGCCAGTGCATAAGAATCAGAAACACGGCAAACAACATCGCCCAAAATTGCCTTTCTGCCGTCTGTATCCAGACGAACCCATACAACGTCCTTATCCTTTACGCCCATTTCTTCAGCGTCTGCCGGAGTCAGATGAATGTGACGCTTTGCAACGATAACACCTTCAGAAATTTCGATTTCGCCTTCTGGACCAACGATCTTACATGCACCAGAACCAGCAACATCGCCAGATTCCCGAATCGGAGCAACAATGCCGATGGAACGAGCATCAGTTGCAGAGAGTTCTACCTGATTTGCCTTCCGGAACGGGCCAAGGATGGAAACGTTCGGCAGGGACTTCTTCGGGCCTACGATGGTAACCCGTTCTTCACTTGCGAACTGTCCCGGCTGAGAGAGCATTTTCTTAACGGTCAGTTCCTTGCCTTCGCCGAACAGGGTTGCAAATGCTTCTGCAGTCAGATGAACGTGTCTTGCAGATGTTTCTACAATAAATTTCTTTGCCATAGGAAAAACCTCCAATGATTTGATTGTTCCCTATCATTGTACTACTTTTTTGCAGTTTCGTCAATAGAATTTTGGAAATTTCGAGAAAAAGCGAGGTTTCCTTTTTGTAAAAAAATTCGCCGCTGGAAGATTCCGGAGAACTTCCAGCGGCGAATTTCAAAAAGAAAATTTTTGGTTATTCTGGGATAGGGATATATGGAAGGTCATTAATAGCACGGAGAACAAACCGCATGAGGTATGTGGTATCATCTTCGTTCAGATTGCTGTCTTTATCCAAGTAGCAGTTTGCATTTGCCCGTGCGGTATCCGACAATACAACCATTCCAGCCAGATACTTGTTTAATACGATTGCATCCGTCAGAGATACAGTACCATCCAAATCAACATCTCCATAGAGAATATCAGGGTTGATTGCAGAGGTTTCTGTTGTGGCTGCGGTTGTCATTTCTGTGGTTGGCGTGGTGGAGCTTGCTGTTGTGGTTGCTGGAACAGTGGTTTCCGCAGTTGTTACTTCTGTGGTTTCAGCGGTTGTTTCGTCTGTTGCTTCAGCGGTGGTAGTAACTGTCGTTGTTGTGGTGGTCGTCGTGGTTGTAGCTGTTGTGGTGGTCGTTGTAGTCGGGTTGTCGTCCGGTGTTGTACCATCTGGTTCTGTACCCCAAATCAAGGTATCTCCATCATACATCGTGATATAGGGGGTATCTACCATCGCATCTTCGCCGCCCTGTGTCAGGCCCTGGAATGAATAGTCGTTGGAGGTATCCCAAACGCCTTGAATGTTGTCCGGAATGGAAATCCGGAACTGGCATTCGGAACGGTGTTCAGATTGTCCGGTCGGCATGACAACGCTGCCATCTGCGAATGAAAGCTTGACATAATAGATGTTATCCTTGTAGTGAATCGGGTCGGAAATGGTCATCTTGCCCTCATCAGAAGCGTGCTGGTCGTAGCCGATTCTGACAGATACATCGTCAATGGAATAACCAGCGTCAACCAGTTCGGAGATGTCGAAATAATAGTTGTAGGAGAGGTTTTGAATGACTCTTGCCGGCCATGCGGAATGGTTCATGGCAAAAGCTTTGATTTCGGTATAGCTGCCAGCAGCCTGGTTGATGGATGCCCGCATAAAGAATTCTGTCCACTTCGGGGTTTCAGTTGGCGGGAAATCTGGATCACTGCTGCCGCCGTATTTCTGTACCATTGCACAGAGTGCAGCGGTATAGCCAGCGTTGTAGTCGATGGCAACTTCGGTATACTGATAATCGCCGATTTTATCGGAGTATTTACCGGTCTGGTCAGGGCCGCCAACCAGTGCACCATACAAGGTGTGTGCGTGCGGCTTTGCATCTTCGCCTTCCGTCTGTCCGATGTTGCTCCACTTGTCGTTCCATGCACCGGAAGACGTTCTGTGGTGCCATGCCTGCGGATATTTGTCACCCATGCCAATAACATAGCTCATGCCAAGGTCGTTGTCGCCGAATGCATAGTTCATGGTAGAATCTGCAAAATCGGTGTACTTCTTTGCAGCAGTTGCATCGTCTGCAAACAGTTCATCTGCTGCAACATATGCCAGGAATGCAGTAGTGGTTGCATGACGCAGCGGACCCCACGGGAACAGCCATGCCAGACCATCCGGTGTGTGTGCGATTTGCTTGCCGCCGTAACCCGTTGTCCAGTATTCCAGATGTTTCCGGAACTGTTCTTTCCACTGGCTGTCGCCAGTATTCATTGCATACAGCAACATACCGCCCTGCATGGTGTCATCCCAGCAATGACCCCAAGTATATTTCATTTCAGAGGACTGTTCTTCCTTGCCCAGATTCGGGATGTAATCGGTCTTGCACAAATCCAGATAGGATTGTTCACCGGTTGCCCGATAGAGCCAGTTTGCAGCAAAGAACAAGTCGTCATAGAATGAGCTTGGCTTATAATAATTATGTTCTTCAGTATCATCGCCGATGGAGCGATTTTTGTCAGCCCGTTCAAAGCAAGCCTTTGCGTGTGCCAGATAGTTGTCTGCACGGTCTGGGTCAGAATCCTTGAAGCAGAGATAACCAACAGCAAGAGCCGCTGCCATCTGTCCTTCAATACAGCTATCGTTGCAGGTGTAATACGGCCGTGCATCTTCGCCCTTCATCAGCTTGAACTTCCGCATGTAAACTTCCGCAGAACCCCACCATACATGGTCGAATGCACCATCGCCAATCATGTAAACGATTTCATCGCCCAAATCACAGCTTGCAACGTAATCCAATGCCCAAGCAAGGTTGTTCTTGTATTCAGTCAGTTCGCCGATTTCCTTGACACCGTCTTGATATTCCAGCAAGCCCCAACCCAGCATGGTTGCAGCATAAGCATTGGTCAGTGTGAATTTCAGGTGGTCGCCGGCATCGAACCAACCACCCGGAATATAGTCGTTGACCATGCAGTCATCTCGCCAGCTGACTTCGTTCCAGTCTGGCAGCTCGCCGCATTGCTGTACCTCATAGAAAAACATCGACTTCTGTAAGGCTTCGCCGTAGTTGTAAGTGGAGTTTGTGGTGTCCGCAGCTTCCGCAGTTCCGAACAAGCCGGAGGAGGCAGAAGCTGCACTGGTGATGGCAAGAACCGCTGCACTGAGCAGGGCAATTCCTGTTTTTTTCATCAAAAATCCCATTCCTTTCCTTGTGATAAAATTCATTTGATTTTTTGCGGCAGGCAGCCGACAAAAAAGCGATTACTTTTAGTTTACCACGAGGATGTCAAAAAGTCAAGGATTTTTGTGGAAACTTTTGTAGTTGCAAACTGGATTTTGTGAAACAAAAACAGACCTTTGGTTTCCCAAGCGGTCTGTTCTTGTATGTATATGAAAGGTTTGGAAAAAGATTAAGAAGAAAGCAATGTTAAGCAGCTGTGTTTTCGGACGGCTGTCCGCCCTGTGGCGGCGTTGGTGCACCATTTCCACCACCTTGCTGTCCGTTGCCAAATCTGCCTTGCGGCGGTTCTGGCTGTTCGCCGTCTGCGAAGGTTGGCATTTCGCCGTTGTTCGGCGGTGTTCCGCCCTTGTCGCCAAAGTTGCCTGGAGCGGAGCTTTGTTCGCTGCCGTTTGTCAATTGGAACGAATCTGCAACTGTTCCGCCGGAAACTGTGCCATCTGTAGCAGTTCCATCTTCAGAGAGCGTGCCGGAATATGTTCCGTCTACAATCAGCTGGCAGTTGTCCATCTGGTCGCCGTAATAAACGACATCAGAAACGGCTTTTTGTGTCTGCATACCCATCAGGACGTTGCCGTCTGCATCACAGACAGCGATGAAGTCGCCGGCATTGGCTGAAATGCTGGTTGTATAGTAATGCTGTGTGCTGGGATATTCCATCATGCCACGGCTGGACAGTGCTAAAATAGAACCGCCAGTCATGGTCATATCGGTTTCAAAGTCAATCGCACCATCGCCGCCGCTGACTGGGCCAGAAACAAAGACTGTTCCGCCAGTCATGGTAATACTGCCGTTGGAGTCGATGCCGTCCCCGTCTGCACAGATGTAAATTGTACCGCCACTAATGGTCAGTTCGTGGCTTTCCGTTGCGGTATCTGTGGCAGTGTTGGTGCTGGAAAGCGTTGTGGTTGCGGTTTCTGTTGTGGTAGTTTCATCGGCAGCAGTGGTTGCAGATGGATCGTCCGGCTGGTTTCCGTCAGGCTGTCCCATCGGGAAGCCCATGCCCATACCAGTGCCGCCGCCCGTGTTCAGACCGTCATTGGTTGCCTGTAAAATGCGAATCGTGCCGCCTGCTAAGTTCATATCTGCTTTGGACTCGATGCCTTCGGTTGCTTGGTCAATCGTAATTGAACCGTCTGTGATTTCTAAGTCACCGTGGCTGCTGATGCCCATTGCCATGGAAGAACTCAATTCCAGCGTGCCGCCGGAGCAGGTAAACGCTCCACCGCTGTGCATACAGTGGTCAGTTGTGTTTGCCTGAATCGTTCCACCTGTAATGGTCAGTGCATTTCCGGCTTTGATACCCTTGCTGCTGGCATCTTCCGCAGCAGTTGTGTTTGTGTCGGTGTCTGTGGTTGCTTCTGTATTCGTTGTGGTTGTGGTCGTTGTAACAGCCGGAGCGGTTTCTGCTGGCTGAGAACCCGTTGCATCATCTGGCTTTTCCATGGGTGCAGCCCCATCTGGACGATTGCCGCCCTGTGGTGGTGTTTGTCCGTCAAATGGCGATTGTCCGTTATCGAATCTGCCACCGAAGCCACCGCCGCCAAACGGCTGGTCGTCCGAGGTGCTGACTGCAATTTCACCCGTTGTTGTGACATTCAGCGTACCGCCGTCAATGTAGCAGTCTGTTTCTGCCTGAATGCCGTCTCCTTTGGCGGTAATGTTGAGCGTACCGCCGCTGATGGCAATCCAACCCTGTTCTGGGTCATCTGCTTTTGTTGTCTTTAAGCCATCATTTTGTGCATCTATAGTAATCGTGCCGCCGCAAATACCAATGCTGTCTTTGCCTTTCATGCCGTTATTGGCAGCGGTCACGGAGATGGTTCCATCTGTAATTTTTAAATCATCCCGGCAGACAATGCCATTTGCTGCATTGCCAGTTACGGTCAAAGCACCGCTGCCGTTGATGGTCAATTTATCTTCTGTAAAGAGGGCAGCAGTTTCTCCATCTGTGGTGACATTTGAATTTGCACCATCGGAGAGGAAATTTTCTGTGTTGGCTGCCAAGGAAAGAATGGTGCGTTTTTCGTTTTCACAGGATAATGCTGCACCATTGGAATTGGTAATGGAAACGCCGTCGAAATACAGCTTTACTTTTTCGCTGCCAGTGACTCGCAGCTGACCGTCTTTCCATGTTCCGGTGATTCGGTATGTACCGCCGTTCTGAATGGTAACGGTGCGGTCGGAAACAGAAACGGCATTGGTGTTGCCGGTTACATCTGCGGTCGTTCCGCTCAGCGTGATTTCTGCATCAAATGTATCATAAGTACTGGTTTTGTCGTCGTCATCATAGTCCACACGCTGTTCTGAATCGGAAAGCGGTGTTGCAACGGTACTTTCTGAATGTTCAGAATCGGTTGTTGTGGATTCTGATTCCAGTTCAGAAATAGCAGCAGTGGTTTGTGTGGATTCGGCGGTACTGGAACTGTTATTGTCTGTACAGCCAGTGGTATAGGCGAGAACGGCAGCAACTGCCATGGTCATCGCCCAGGCTCGGTTTTGTTCTCTGCTACTCATATGAAATCTTCCTTTCTTTTGAGAAGAGGCTGTCTTTGTTTCTATGCTCCTATTTTCGCATAACTTTATGGAAATTGCGTGAAAGGTGTTCGTAAAGTGCCTGAAAGTCGGGTGGCAGATTTTCCATAAATCGTTGGATGCTTTCCCTATATTTTGGATGAAGAAATCCAGCGGTTTTCGTCATTTTCTTTAAGAATTTCACAGAACCTTGACGTTCTGGAAAAGAACGTGGTATAATAATGAGGAAGCAATGAGAGCAATTTAACTAGAGAATTGGAGGTGTGAAAATGGATGCAGATTATTTCAAGAAGTTGCAGGCAGTTCCGCCGTTTGCAGCGGCAGCAACGGCATTGCAAACAGGAGATTTATTTTCAGATTTGACCGGAGCTGTGACCGCTCCGGTTTTATATAGTTATGTCTGGTGGTGCTTGCAGCAGGCAATCCACGACCAAGTGGACACGCTGTATTTTCTGGCACGAGATGGACACATTCTCTATGAAATCGCAAAGCGGTTCTGTGAACAGTATGCGTTGCCGATTCACTGTCAATACCTTTATGTTTCTCGAATGGCACTGCGAATGCCAGCTTATCACCGCATGGGAGAAGCTGCCTATGATTTGCTGCTGGTACGGGGGGCAAATTTAACACCTCGTCATGTGTTGGAACGGCTGGCACTTTCTGCGGAAGAACAGCAACAGGTTTATGCAGACTGTTCCATTCCAGCGGAAGATTGTGACAAGGCACTTTCTGTGCAGGCGTTTACGGCGTTTGCAGAACAGTTGCGGAAAAGCAGCGTTTACCGGAATTTTGTACAGGAAAAATCACAGGCAGCCGAAACTGCTGCTATGGTTTATCTGGAGCAGGCAGGCTTGCTGCGAGATGTCCGGCTGGGCATTGTAGACAGCGGCTGGAATGGCTCGATGCAGAATTGTTTGATGACACTGTTGGAGGGAGCAGGAAAACCGTTGCCCAACCTGAAAGGTTATTATTTCGGATTGTATACTGAGCCGAAACAGGGAACGTGGGAGGCATGGTATTTTGACCCGTTGACCCCATTAAAAAAAGTCATTCGCTTTAATAATAATGTCTATGAGTGTATGTGTGCTGCACCGCATGGGACAACGATGGGCTATACAATCCAAGAAGATGGCAAGGCAGTTCCTATTTGTAAGCCGATGGGAGCAGTTGACCAAGCAAATGCAGCCCTCGCAGAACAGCAGGAGCGAATCTGTCTGGCATTTACAGAACGGGTTTTGCCGCAGGTTTCGTTTTCCGATTTTGCAGCGTTGCCACTCGCAGATGTAACAGAATCGCTGTTGCAGCGGCTCTTGTTCCGCCCAACAGCAGAAGAAGCACAGGCATTCGGGCAGTTTCAGTTCTGCGATGATATGGGTGAAATGTATGCGTTTCCGTTGGCATCTGCCGGACAGGAAGCAGCATTGAAGCAGGGGCTGTTGTCGCAGCATGTGCTACAGCATTTTCACCATGTGGAATCGGTACAGGCAGAACCGTTTTGGGTGTATGGTTCATTGGCGTGCAGTCAAATCCGCAGGAAACGGTGGTATCACTGGAATTTTGCCTGCTGGGATTGGATTCGGCACGCAGTCAACAGGAGGAGAGGACATTGACAGAAGAAAAAAAGCCGCTCATTTCCGTATTGATGGGCGTTTATAATTGTAAGGAACGCTCAATGTTGGAGCGTTCTGTGCGTTCGATTGTAGAACAGACTTATCCCAACTGGGAATTGATTTTGTGTGATGATGGCTCGACCAATGCAGCCTTGCTCTGGATGCAGAACCTTGCTGCTCGGGACAGTCGGATTCGATTGCTGCAAAATGACCGCAATTTGGGCTTGGCTCGGACGTTGAACCGCTGCTTATCTGTGGCGAAGGGGGCATATCTTGCACGGCAGGATGATGATGACATTTCCAAATCTGACCGCTTTGAAAAGCAGATTGCCTATCTGGAATCGCATGCAGATGTGGATTTCGTTGGCTCTAATTGTGATTTGTATACGCCGGATGGCGGTGTTTCCGGCTGCTGGAAACGACCGGAACGCCCTCGAAAGCAGGATTTTTTGTTTAATTCGCCGTTTATACATGGTTCGATTCTATTTCGGCGACGGTGTTTTGAAAAAGTCAGCGGTTATCCGGTAATGGAGAAAATCGCTCGCTATGAGGACTATATGTTATTTATGCAGCTCTATGCAGCCGGCTTGCAGGGGGCAAATTTACAGGAATGTTTATACCAATATTATTTCGATAGTAAAACTCGCCGGATTCCGGTGCGGGAACGTTGGGATGAGGCAATTGTTCGCTGGAGAGGGTTTCATATGTTGAACCTGATGCCGAAAGGGTTGCCGTATATCGGAAAGCCGTTGATGCTGGCAATGCTTCCGCCGAAGCTGATTCATCATATGCATTCATAATTTTTTCATATCCTAGGCTGATTTGTGGCGAAACGAAAAAATTCTTTTCAGGTGCTTTTCAGCTTCATTTCACAGGATGTACACAATCTTCCTCTATACTATAACCATGCTCTGAAAGAGAGCATGTAACATCCTCTAAAGTGCTTTTGCATTTACCCCGGTGCAAAAGTATCATCCCCAATAATCCCTATATCATAGCAGTGAACGCCTCCACCCCGGGGCGTTTGCTGTTTATGAAACAATATCTGAGGATACAAAGTACTGACATTTTACTACTCCTTTCAAATAAAATCTGCGTGAAAAAGAGCGTACCGGATGCTTTCGATACGCTCTTTTTCCATGTCTGCTTTCTGTTTGTATGCAGACTGGAGAATATTTTTCAGAGAGAACAATTATAACTTGCTTTTTTGAATGGTTTGTGTTAGACTAAAGCTACTACAAATTTTACGGAAATTGTGAAAATTGTAAGAATATGGAATATCAAATACAGTAAGAAAGGATTATACGATGATGCAATATCAAGAGGCTTACGATCGACTGGAACAATATGGACAGACCCATCTGCTTCGTTACTATGATACACTTTCAGCAGCAGAACAGGAAGCATTGCTGCAACAGATTTCAGAGATGGATTTTTCCGTTCTGGAACGGGCTGCACACGAAGAAGCACCAAAGGGCAAGATTGAACCGCTGGGAGCTTGTACGATTTCGGAGATTGCGGAAAAGCAGGATACCTACCGGAAAATTGGTCTGGATGCCATCCGCAAGGGCAGTGTTGGGGCTGTTTTGTTGGCAGGCGGTCAGGGCAGCCGGCTGGGCTGTAATGGCCCAAAAGGTGTGTTCCGGATTGGTATCAACAACGACCTGACGATTTTTGAATGTCTGTTCCGGAATCTGATGGACGTGACCGAACAGGCAGGTGTTCCTGTCCCGCTGTTTATCATGACCAGCGAAACCAATGATGCAGAAACCAGAGCGTTTTTAGCAGAAAAGCAGTATTTCGGCTATCCGGAATCTTCTGTGCATTTCTTCGTGCAGGAAATGGCTCCGGTTGTGGACAAGGATGGAAAAATCCTGCTGGAAACGAAGAGCAGAATTGCAGTTTCCCCGAATGGGAACGGCGGCTGGTTCTCATCCATGCAGCATGCAGGTCTATTGAATGTGCTGAAAGAACAGAACATTGAATGGCTGAACGTGTTCGCTGTGGACAATGTTTTGCAGAGAATGGCAGACCCTTGCTTTATCGGGGCAACGATTGCAGCAAACTGCACGTCTGGCAGCAAGGTTGTTGCAAAGGCAAGCCCAGATGAAAAGGTTGGCGTGCTGTGTCTGGAAGATGGAAAGCCGTCAATCGTAGAATATTTTGAAATGACCGATGATATGCGGAACTTGCGGGAGGCAGACGGCACATTGACTTATCGGTATGGTGTTATCCTGAACTATCTGTTCCGGGTTGACCAGCTCTGCAAGACTTTGGATTGCAGCTTGCCGCTGCATCGGGCATTCAAGAAGGTTGCTTGCCTGACAGCGGACGGCACAGCAACCGTCAAGCCAGAACAGCCGAACGGCTATAAGCTGGAAACTTTGGTGCTGGATATGGTACATATGCAGGAAAACTGCCTGCTGTATGAAGTAGAACGGGAAAAGGAATTTGCACCAGTGAAAAATGCAACGGGTGTGGATTCTGTGGATACCGCACGGGCATTGTTGAAACAAAATGGCGTTGCCCTGTAAGCAGACGCTGTTGAAACAAAAGAAAAAGATGGCATACAGGGAAACCTCTGTATGTCATCTTTTTGCTTTCTATTCCCGTGGCAGGGTGTCCCAGTCAATTTTCCGGTTCTTGAAATAGTAAATGCGGTCATGTTCGCTGACTTCTCGAACCACTCGGCAGGGATTTCCAACTGCTACCACGTTGGACGGCAAGTCTTTCGTGACAACACTGCCTGCACCAACAACGACTTGGTCGCCAATGGTAACGCCCGGCAAAATAATTGCACCTGCTCCAATCCAGCAATTTTTCCCGATGTGAACAGGCATATTATATTGATAAACAGTTTCTCGGAGTTCCGGAAGAATCGGATGTCCAGCCGTTGCAACGATGACACCCGGTGCAAACATCGTATAATCACCAACATAAATATGTCCGTCATCGACCATTGTTAGGTTGAAATTGGCATAGATATTTTTCCCGAAGTGCACATGCTTTCCGCCGAAATTTGCATGAAACGGCGGTTCAATATAACAGTTTTCGCCGATTTCTGCGAACATCTGCTTTAAAAGCTGATTTCGCTTTTCTTGCTCAGAGGGGCGAGTCTGGTTGAATGTATAGAGCAGTTCCAGACAAGCATTCTGTTCCTCTGTGATGGCGGCATCATTGGGCAGGTATAAGTCACCTGTAAACATACGGTCTTTGTTTTCCATCGCAAATCCCTCTTTCTTTGCAATTATCCGTTGGCTTTTTTTCGCAGCTTTGCAACGAAAAAGCCTTCATATTGGGCATCTGGGCAGACACACAGCGTTTCTGCAAATCGACTTGGCAGCAGTGGCAGCGTTTCCATGCCGGAGAATGCAATGGGCAGCAGTTCCACTTGTCCAGTCTTTAAAATCGCTGCAACTTGTTCTTCGTTTTCTTCCGGCAGGATGGAGCAGGTGGAATAGACCATCTCCTGATTTTTCTTCAGCAGAGATATTGCTTTTTTCAGCAGGGCACGCTGTGCCTTGACGGTTTTCTGTACCAAAGCTGGAGAGAAATTTTGCAGACCTGCTCCGGTGTGCAGGGAAAGCGTTCCGCTGCCGCTGCATGGAGCATCCAGCAAAATCCGGTCAAAAGAAAAGTATGGGCTGAGGCGGCGTGCATCCGTTATGGAAACCGTCACCCGCTTTGCACCCTGCTTTTCCACGTTGTACTTGAGTTTTTCTGCCCGAATGGCATGCAGTTCACACGCCATGATATTGGCTTGATTCTGGGTCATGGTTGCCATTTGAGTGGTTTTTCCGCCAGGAGCAGCCGTCATGTCTAAAATTTCCTGTTTGGGCTGCGGCTGCAACACAATCGGCGGCAGCATCGAGGAAAGACTTTGCAGGTAGATTTCCCCGTTTTCATAGCAGGACAAGGCTTGCAGCTGTGCTTCTGTGGTGGAATCCGTACAGAAAAAGGCAGTTTCACTCCATGCAACCGGAGTAGTGGCAATGCCAGCGGTTTGCAGCTGTTCCAGCACTGCCGGAACGGTTGCTTTCAGCGTGTTGACCCGAAACGACACGGCACGCTGTGCCGCATAACCAGCACAAATGCGGTCGGTCTGCTCCTGCGAATAGCAGGCGGAGAGCCGTTCCATCAAATATGACGGAAGCGTGGGAACATTATTCAGATTTGGCATGGTCGACTCCTTTTTTGGATTCTGTTGGTGCAATCGCAGGCGTTGCTTCTGGGGAAGGCTGTTGGTCGGTTCGGATGGCAAACCAGAACGTAGACCCTTCTCCCAACTTGCTGTTGACACCGTAGTCATAGTTGTGCAGCTTTAAAATGGCTTTGACGATTGACAGTCCTAACCCTGTTCCAACCACTTCTCGTTTGTGATTTTCAGAGCGGTAATATTTGTCGAAAATCAGCTTGATTTTATCTTCCTCAATGCCATCGCCTGTATCTCGCACTTCAATCCGGACACAATCCGGCTGATTGATTTGCCGCAGAAAGACTTGTTTGTCCTCCTTGGACGTGTAGTTGATGGCGTTGTTGATGAGGTTGCAGATAACTCGTTCAATTGCTCCGGCATCGCAGCAAACCATCCGGGAAGCATCTGGCGTGAAATGAAGATGATACCCCATCTGTTCGGAAATGCCCTGATAGCGGTTTGCAATTTCCGTCAGTCGCTGAGAAATATCAAATGTGGTAAATTCCAGCTTTTTCGTACCGCTTTCCAGCTTGGACAAATCCAACATATCGTTGACCAGCAGGGAAAGCCGGTCGGTTTCCTCAATGATCACTTGCAAATGCTTCGCTCGTTTTTCCGGATTGTTGCCGGACAAGTCCCGAATCATTTCTGCATAGGCTTTCATCATGGTCAGCGGTGTTCGCATATCGTGGGACACATTTGCAATTAAATCTCGCTGCATTTCGTCTGTGCGAGAGAGTTCATGTTCGGCATAGGTCAATGCCTCCGCCAGTTCGTCCACTTCTGCACAGCCGCCGCCCTCGAATTTTGTTTCATAGTCGCCATGTGCCAGCCGCTTTGCGGAACGAGTCAGGCGAGTGATGGGAACGCCGATATGCGTTGCTGCTAAGAACGACAGAACGCAGCCGAAAAACGCCATTGCAATGGTAATAATCATCGTTTGCCGCTGTAAAATAGAAACCGTAGACTGTACTGGCACTAAGCGGGAATTTAATAGCAGATAGCCGACTGTTTCATTGGTTTCGCTGTCCAGAATCCAGTTGCCATAAACAACCGTCTGGGTTTGCAGCTGTTCATTGTAGATAGAACGGCAGATATAACCGTTGTCGCTGCGTTTCAAGTCCATCAAGAAGAAATAAACGTCCTGGTCGTTGTGGAGCAGGCATTTCTGTGCAGAAACGCAGTGCTGATACGTTTCTTCGCCGTCTGTGTTCAGGATAGAAATGCACATTTCGTTTCGCATTGCCTGGTCTTCGGCAATGTCGGAAAAGTTATCCAGTCGGCAGGATTGCGTGAGAATTTTTGCAGATTTTGCAATATCTGCAATTTTAAACGCCTCATAAAAGCGTTCTAAAAAGACCACCTGCAAAATCCACATCAAGATGAAGACAATGCAGACAAACATCATAAAAAACAGCCAGATTTTTACACGGATGGTCAAGTTCCGTTCCATCTGGAGATTAGGCATCCGGATCAAACTTATATCCCATTCCTCTCAAGGTCACGATGAATTTTCGATATACCCCAAGACTGCCACGCAGCATTTTAATGTGTGTATCGACAGTGCGGTCATCTCCAAAGAAATCATATCCCCAAACCGCTTCGAGC
>OLWS01000701.1_pt1 | contig 13819 bp, 15 predicted proteins | sample 1673601 | NCBI WGS metagenome assembly OLWS01 (sample SAMEA103958116, study PRJEB25191) | human gut metagenome | biome: human-associated habitat [ENVO:00009003]; feature: intestine environment [ENVO:2100002]; material: feces | place: Germany | collected 2013/2015 | reverse complement strand
AGATGCAGTATAGCGGATTTGTTCCGATTTGTCAATCAATATTCGCCAAACAGCGCGACAAGCTTACCGTCTTTGACCTCGTAGAGCGCAGCGTGCAGATCCGCAATGCCCATGCAGTACGAGCCTGCAACATATAGCGTTCCGTATTCCACATAGATATCGGTCAGATTCTGCGTTGGGCTGCTCTCGTCGCGTTCGGCAAGGATGGTGCGCACGGCATTCTGTCCCGTGTTTTCCAGCTTCATCACTCTCGAGGCGCAGGGGAAATATGCGGCCGCGTAAGAATATGCCGGTATCTGCTTGGTATCGTCCCAGCTCAGGTAATAGAGCGTATTGTCCCCGTACCAGCAGAAATCCAGCACAGGCTCGGCCACGATCTGCTCGAGCGTATTGCCGCTGCGCTTGTAGAGACCGGCCCGGCCCCAGACATATATACCGTCGGAGCCGCTCAGCAGACGGTCGAACGCAACATAGCCGTTGACTCCCTGCGCTGCTTTCCAAAGGCCGACCGTCTGAACCAGCTTGCCGGTAAGCGGCTCATACAGCGCAAGGCCGACAGAGCCGGAGGCCGGGTACTGCATCAGCCAATAATCGCCGACCGTGCAGACGTATTCACAGCCCTTTTCCCGGAGCGCCAGCTGCGCCTTAAGCCGGGCAAGGATGGCCGCGGCCTCCGCCCGGGTGACGCCCTTCTCAGGCTTAAAGCTGCCGTCCGGATAGCCGGTCAGAAGTCCCTGATTGGCACTGATGAGCACGCTGTTTCCATACTCCGCAGCATCAGGAAACAGCGGCTGCCACTCCGGGGACTCCATGCGCTGCTCCTTCCAGTTGATAGTGTGCTGAATCGCGGCGTCTGCGCGTTCATGCACGCCGCCCCAGCCGGAGCAGAACCGGTCGAGAAGCGCGGCGATCTCGCCGCGCGGCATGGCCTCGGAGCGGCTGCCAGCCGTGTCGTCCAGAAGCCGATGTGTCGTGCAGACGTCATAGGCAGCTTTCCACCATTCGTCCCCCTCTGCCTGCTTCCACTCGTCCGGGAATGCGATGCGGGCGAACAGCGTGAGGAATTCTGCGCGGGAGACGGCCTTTTCCGGTCGGAACGTGCCGTCCGGGTAGCCGGTGATCTCATCCTGAAGATACACGATCTGCTCATTCGCCCAGTGGGCATCCGACACGTCGGAATACTCCGCCGCGCTGACAGCCGCGCTCAGAAGCAGCACGGTCAGAAAACCGATCAAAAGTCTGCGAAGCTTCATATCTGTTCTCCCCTCTTTGTCTGCCCGGCCAGCCGCAGAAGCTCCGCCGCGCCGGCCAGCGTCGTTTCGGTGATCATGCTGCCGCCAATGAGGCGGGCCAGCTCCTGCCTGCGCCCAACTGCGTCCAGCCGCAGGACGCTTGTGTACGTCCGTTCATTTTCCACGCGTTTTTCGACCGTGAATTCCGTATCGGCCATGGCCGCGATCTGCGGCAGGTGCGTCACGCACAGGACCTGACGGCCCTTCGCGACCGTCCAGAGCTTGTACGCGACCTTCTGTGCCGCCCGGCCGCTGACGCCCGCGTCGACCTCGTCGAAGATCATGGTCCCGACGGAATCCTCGGCCGCCAGCACGTTTTTCATTGCCAGCATGATACGCGCCAGCTCGCCGCCGGAGGCGACCTTCGACAGCGGCCGCAGCGCCTCGCCGACGTTGGCGGACATCAGGAAGCGGACGGCGTCCAGGCCGTTTTCCTGCGGCGTCTGCTCCGAAAACTCGCAGACGAAGCGGATCTTCGGCATATCGAGCTGCATGAGCTCGGAGGAGATCTCACGCTGCAGGCGCTGCGCGGCCGCTTTGCGGGCTTCGGTCAGTGCCGTGCCCTGCTCCAGCAGCGTTTTCTGCAGGCCGGAGAGCTTTTTCTGCAGCTGCTCGATGCGGTCGGTGGCGAATTCCACCTCGTCGAGCTGCCGTTTCGCTTTTTCCAGAAATGCCAGAACATCCTCCACGCTGCCGCCGTATTTGCGCTTGAGCTTATGGAGCGTATCGAGCCGCTCTTCGATCTGCTCGAGCTCGTCCGCGGAGTAGGTCAGATCGTCTTTTTTGTCGCGCAGCTCGTCGGCGATGTCCTGCGCGGTGTACATGAGGTCGTTGAGCTTGCCGCTGAGCGCGCGCATCTCATCGGACACGCGGCTGACCTTTTCCAGCGCGTGCGCGGCGTTGGCGATCATGGCGGACGCACCGTCAGAGGATTCGTCGCCGTAGAGCGCGGCCACGGCCGATTCGATCGCGTCGGTCAGCTTTTCTGCGTTCTGCAGGACCTTCCGGCGTTCGAGCAGCTCCTCTTCCTCGCCGGGCTGCAGCTCTGCGCGCTCGATCTCGTCGATCTGGAATTTCAGCGTCTCGACCAGCCGCAGCTTCTCTGACTCGTCCATCGACAGCCGACGGATCTCCTGCCGGACGGCGCTGACCTTGTCATAGGCCTGCCGGTAGCTTTCCAGCAGCGCCTCGTCGTGCGCAAACAGGTCCAGATACCCGATATGCGTCACCTCGTCAAACAGCTGCTGAGAGTCGTTCTGCCCATGGATCTGGATGAGCTGGACGCCGAGCCTGCGGAGCGTGGAGACCGTGACGGGCTTGCCGCCCACGCGGCAGCTGTTCTTCCCGTCGGCGAAGATCTCGCGGGAGATGCCGAGCTCCGGCTCATACGGGACCTGATTCTCCGCGAACCACGGCAGCTCCGGCACGCCGGTAAAGATGGCGCTGACAAACGCCTTCTGCGCGCCGGTGCGGATCATCTCGCGGGAGGCCCGTTCACCCAAAATGGCAGAGATCGCGTCAATGACGATCGACTTGCCCGCGCCGGTCTCGCCGGTGAGGACATTGAAGCCGCGGTCAAAAGAGATCTCTGCCTGTTCAATGACGGCAATATTTTCGATGTGCAGGGTAGAAAGCATCGGTTTCCCTCCTGTTCTGTCCGGGCAGCGGCGTCAGTGGACGATCTGCTCCCGGATCTCGGCGCAGAGGCTGGCTGCCGACTGCGTATCCTTCAAAACAACGAAGCAGGTATCGTCACCGGCGAGCGTGCCGAGCATCTCCGGGATGTTCAGCTTGTCGATCGCGGCGGCCGCGCCGTTGGCAAGACCCGGCATGGTCTTGATGACGATCATGTTCTGGGCGTAATCCACGCTGGTGATGCACTGCCGGAAGATGAGATTCAGCTTGGCCGAGAACGTATGCTCCACGGGCTTCGGCGTGGTGGAATAGCGGTAGACACCGTCCGGTCCGAGCTCCTTGATGATGCGCAGCTGCTTGATATCGCGGGAGATCGTCGCCTGCGTAGTCCGGAAGCCCGCGTCGTTCAGCTCTGCGAGCAGCTGCTCCTGCGTCTGCACGCTGTGGTCATGGATGAGCTCCAGAATTTTTTCCTGGCGTTTTGATTTCATAGGGGCTTACCTCATTTTTTCAATGAATTTCTTGTTCAGGATCTCAAAAAAGCTGATATCCTTCAGTCGGACCAGCCGGGTGACCTTCTGCGAGCTTTTTACCACGATCTCGTCGCCGACGTTCAGACGGAAGGCCCGTCCGCCGTCGACGGAGAGGAAGGCGTTGTGCCGCCCGACCTTGCCGACCCGGACTGCGATCACGCGGTCCGGTGCGACGACGATGCTCTTGGCCAGCATGGCATGCGCGCAGATGGGCGTGATCAGGAAGTTCTTTGCGGACGGCTCGACGATCGGCCCGCCGGCGGACATGGAATAGGCTGTTGACCCGGTCGGTGTACAGAGGATCACGCCGTCGCCGGAGAAGCTGGTCGCCTCTACCCCGTCACAGGTGATGGAGAGCTGCACTACGCGGGCGATGGCGCCCTTGGTGATGACCGCGTCGTTGAGCGCCGTCTCATGGAACAGCGTCTGCTTGCCGCTGACCACGCTGACGTCCAGCATCGTCCGCGGCTCCACGGTGTAATCCCCCTGCGGGATCTTGCGCAGCAGCTCCATTTCCGAAGCCTCGAGCTCGGCGATGAAGCCCATCGTGCCGATATTGACGCCGAGGATGGGGAGGCCATGCTCGGTGGCGATCTTAGAAGAATGCAGGATCGTCCCGTCGCCGCCGAAGCAGATGAGCATATCCGCGGTCCGGATCTCCTTCTGGATCTCGCGGAAGCGGAGGTCCGACGGGATCTCAAAGCTCCGGTCCACATCGAACGGCAGGCAGAGCGAGACCTCGGCGCCCGCCTCCTTCAGGATCTGGCAGGCCTGCCGGGCGTGTTTGAATTGTTTGTCCCGATAGGGATTCGGCGAAACGACGATCTTCATGGTGCGGTTACCCCTTCAGTGTCTCATGTGCCTGCGCGACGAGCGCGGCGACGTCCGGGATCTGTGCTTGTCCCGGCTGCATGGAAAGATGCGCGAGGAATTCGATATTGCCCTCCGGGCCCTTGACCGGAGAAAACGTCAGGTTCCGGACGGTAAAATGCAGGGAATCGGCCAGCGCGAGGAAGTTTTGCAGCACATCCGCGTGGACGGCCGGGTCACGCACGACGCCCTTCTTCCCGACGTTCTCTTTCCCGGCCTCAAACTGCGGCTTGATGAGGCACAGCACCTGGCCGGTGGGCTTGAGCAGCTTCTGGATGGCTGGAAGGACGATCTTCAGCGAGATGAACGACACGTCCACCACCGACAGATCCAGCGGCTCACCGAGATCCTCCGGCGTGACATAGCGGATGTTGGTCCGCTCCATCACGACGACGCGGGGGTCGGAGCGGATCTTCCACGCCAGCTGGCCGTAGCCGACGTCGATGGCGAAGACCTTGCTGGCCCCCTGCTGCAGCAGGCAGTCGGTAAAGCCGCCGGTCGATGCGCCGGAGTCACTGCAGACGAAGCCGGTCGGGTCGACACCGAAATCGCGCAGCGCCTTTTCCAGCTTCAGTCCGCCGCGGCTGACGTACGGACAGGCGCTGCCGCGGACCTCGATCACCGGATCTTCGTCGATATTGACCTCGAGCCCGGCCTTGTCGGCCTTCTGCTCGTTTACATAAACCTCGCCAGCCATGATCATGGCCTGCGCCTTGCTTCTCGATTCCGCCAGATTGCGTGCGACCAGCAGCACATCCAGCCGTTCCTTATGCTTCATCGGGAAAGCTCCTCCTGCATCATCGTTGTGATGGAATCCGCGTCGAGTCCGGCTGCGGCAAGCAGCGCCGCCGGCGCGCCGTGCGGGACGAATCTCCGGCCGAAATTGCGCTTGCGGCACACCGCCGGGATCCCGGCCTCAATCAGGTGCGCGAAGATCTCGTCCGCCAGACATTCGCGATCTGACGTCTCTTCAAATACGAATACGCGCCGGGTCTTCCGGGCCGAAGCTTCGATCGAGGCCCAGTCGACCGGGGAAATGGTCCGCAGCTTGAGGATCTCCGGCCGATAGCCCGCGGCCTGCAGCGTATCAGCGGCGGCGAGCACAGCGTTGATCATCGTGCCGTAGCAGATGACGGTGCAGCTGTAGCCCTCGCGCAGAAGCGTGCCGGCAGCCGCAGCCGTATAGCTCCCCTCCCCGCCGCGCGGGTAGCGGATGGCCGCCGGACCGGTACAGGCGTAGAGCGCCGCGTGCAGATCCTCGCGCATCTCTGCGAAGCTGGCCGGGCTGAAGATCTTCAGCCCAGGCACCTGCCGCAGATAGCCGACGTCAAACATGCCCTGGTGGGTCTCGCCGTCTTCGCCGACGATCCCGCAGCGGTCGACCGCCAGCACGACGTGCAGCTGCTGCAGGGCGACATCGTGCAGCAGCATATCATACGCACGCTGCAAAAACGTGGAATATAGCGCGGCGACCGGCTTCATCCCCTGCTTGGCAAGGCCAGCGGCCATGCAGACCGCATGCCCCTCGGCGATGCCGACGTCAAAAAAGCGTGCGGGGAAATCGGAAGCAAACGGGTCGAGCCCCGTGCCGTGCTGCATGGCAGCCGTGATGGCGCAGACCGTCTGGTCGCTGGCCGCCATCCGGCAGAGCTCCTGCCCGAAGATATCGGAAAACGTCGGCGCGGCAGAGACGGCCGGCATCCCGGTATCGGGGTCGAAGCGGCCGATGCCGTGGAAATCCTGCGGCGTCTTTTCTGCGGGCTCGTAGCCCTTGCCCTTCCGGGTGATCAGGTGGATCAGGACCGGCTCGCGCAGCGCAGCCGCCGTGCGCAGAAGTGTCTCGATTTTGGAAACATCGTGGCCGTCGACCGGCCCGAGATAGGTAAAGCCCAGGTTTTCAAACAGCGTCGTACCGAGCAGGCTCCGGCGCATCCGTTCTTTGATCTTGTGCGTCAGCGCATAGAGCTTCTGGCCGAAGCCGCTCTTCGCGGTCAGCGTCCGGTAGCGGAGCTTGAAGTCGAGATACCGCGGCCGCAGCCGCGCCTGGGCAAGGTAGCGGGAGATCGCGCCGACGTTCGGCGTGATAGACATGCCGTTGTCATTGAGCAGCACGATCATCGGCTCGCGGCTGGCCCCGGCGTTGTTGAAGCCCTCATAGGCCAGGCCGCCGGTCAGCGCGCCGTCGCCCATCAGGGCCAGCACATGATAGTCTTCGCCCTCGAGCGTCCTTGCGCGGGCCATGCCGAGCGCGACGGAGACCGCGTTCGACGCATGCCCGGCGATAAACGCGTCATGCACGCTCTCGCACGGCTTCGGGAAGCCGGAAAGCCCGCCCTGCTGGCGGAGCGTATCGAACCGGTCCATGCGGCCGGTCAGCATCTTATGGACGTAGCACTGGTGGCCGACGTCAAACACCAGCCGGTCGCGGCTGGTATCGAATACGCGGTGGATGGCGACCGTCGTCTCCACGATGCCGAGGTTGGAGGCCAGATGGCCGCCGGTCCGGCTGACGTTCTGCACCAGAAACTGCCGGATCTCCTCACACAGGGCCGGCAGCTGCTGCTCCGGCACGGCGAGCAGATCTTCTCTTGAGTGGATGGTATCTAACAGCATGAGAACCTCATTTTTTTGCGCTTTTTTTCTCTAAACGCTGCGGAAGTGTCCGGAAGAAGCAGAGGACCTTCGCAGCCGTGCGCACGACGGCGGTGCTGGAATTCATGGCGAGGGATTTTCCGCAGGCCTTCCCGCCGACGGTCACTCCGGAGACGACGGCGGACAGCAGCAGCGTAATGAAGATCTCCGAGCCGCTTTTGCTGAGCAGCAGCACGCGTGCGGAGATGACCGCCGCAGCGGAGCCGGAGATGACGCCGCAGATGTCGCCGATCACGTCGTTGCAGAACGACGAGACCCGCCCGGCGTTGCGGATGAGCCGCAGCGCATCCTCTGCCTCCGGGACCTTGCGCGAGGCCATCGCATGGAACGGGACCTCATCCGCCGCCGTGACGGCGACGCCGATGATATCAAACAGAATACCCGTCAGTACGATGCAGATCAGGACCACAAATGACAGGATCAGCCCCGCACCCTCCAGCAAGTTGGACGATACGAAGCTCATGAGTGCGGAGATCAGGACCGTCACAAGAAAGATCAGTGCGATCCATCTAAAATCCGGCCGGGCAGATCTCCCGGTCTTTTTCTTTTTTGCAGCAGCCAAGGCAGCCTCCAAGATTATGTTAACTATTTAGCACGCAGATCCAGAAAAAAAGTAAATGCTGACAAAATGCCGCACCCGCGGCATTTCATCAGGATTTACAAGGTGCAATGGCAGCTCTTATGGTTAATCTTACGGCTTAGGTCGGGTTTGTTTTCCCCGGGAGCATCCTCTCGTCGCCGATGGAGGTGGTTCCCCTTTCATGCTCGCGTTGGTCTGTCGCCATGACCACTACCCGATTGCCACTTAGTCCGTACCGCAATCCCATAAAAGCCCTTTCGACAGCCTAGGTGATTTCCACCACAGCTTTTTCCGGCTCTTATCCTCTTTTGCAGACCGTCTTTCAAGGGAATATCGCCTGTGCTCAAGGCCATGAGCGCTCGGCGCATCAGCTTCCCTTTCCCGGCCGGCCCACGCAAGGCAGGCTACTCTGCACACAGCGTTCACGGCATAAAGCCGGTTAGCACCGCAATGCAGGTTCATATCCGGTATCGTACAACGGTCGGATACCACGAAGGGAGTTCGCCGCTGCACAATATCCAGTCTCCACAGCGACCGGGTCATCTTCTCCATGCCATTGGAGATAGCCCGTCCGCCGCAGGCGCAATCGCCTTCCCACAGCATCCACCCCAGACTGGGCGTAAGAAGCAGACACCACGGGGTTCACAGGTATGCCAAACAAAGGATTTTTAGGCCCTTCCTCGCAACCGGCAAGGCTGACTAGGATACTGCGCCATCGCAGGTTCAGTATAGCATATTACAAGTGTATATACAAGCGGTTATTCATAAACTTTCTGTTACAGAGGCAACGTTCGCCCCTGCCGAATGCATCAGTATTCACGCAGGGCCAGCTGCCGTGCCATTTCGACGAGGAAGTCGGAATTTTCAAAGCAGCCGAGCGCGTCGATGGCGGTCTTCGTCTCGGACTCGATCATCTTCGAGCACGCGCCGATGCCGTACAGGCGGACGAAGGTGTTCTTGTTTTCATCGACGTGGGTCGCCTTGCCGAGCTTGGCCGCGTCGCCGAGGACGTCGAGCATATCGTCGCGGATCTGGAAGGCCAGGCCGAGGTTCTGCGCGTAGGTCTTCGCGGCGTCGAGCTGCTGCTGCGTGCCGCCCGCGGCGACGACGCCGATCTGACAGGCCGCCTGGATGAGCGCGCCCGTCTTGCGGCACTGGATGTCGTAGATGCCCTGCTCGGTGAGCTCCTGCTCCTCGGCGTCCATGTCAAGGACCTGACCGCCGACCATGCCGAGCTCGCCCGCCTGCTCCGCCAGGATGCGGATGGCCTTGACCGTTACAGCCGGGTCGGTGGCTGCGGACGCGGCGGTCTCAAACGCGGCGGTGAGCAGACCGTCGCCGGCCAGCACGGCCAGCGCTTCGCCGAAGACCTTGTGGTTCGTGAGCCGTCCGCGGCGGTAGTCGTCATTGTCCATGCACGGCAGATCGTCATGGATGAGGCTATAGGTGTGGATCATCTCCAGCGCACAGGCGAACGGCAGCGCGCTGCGCCAGTCGCCGCCGCAGATCCGGCAGAATTCCAGCACCAGAATCGGGCGGATGCGCTTGCCGCCGGCAAGAAGACTGTAGCGCATGGCGTCAAACAGCCGCTTCTGCGGCAGATCCTCACAGAACTTCCCCTGCAGAAATTCTTCGATGGCAGCACGATACTGCGCAATCTGGTCCCGAAATTCACTCATCGCGTACATACTCCGTTTCTGCCGGCGTACCGTCGGCGGTTTTCATCAGTTTCACGATCTCGGTTTCCGCGCCGTCCAGCAGCTTTGTACAGGACTGGACAAGCGCTGTACCCTCCTGAAAGAGCTTCAGGGATTCTTCCAGCGGGACGTTGCCCTGCTCGAGCTGCCGGACGATCGTCTCCAGCCGATCCATCGAGGCTTCAAAGGTCTTCGATTTTGCACTCATGTCGCATCCTCCTGTATTTGTTCCACGCGGGCCGTCAGGCTGCCGCTGCTGAAGCTGACGCGGATCGTCTCGTTCTCGCGGACGTCCGCCGCGCGGCTGATCACCGCTCCCGCCTCGTTCGTCACCATGCTGTAGCCGCGGGAGAGGACCTTCAGCGGGCTCATCGCGTCAAGCGCAGCCGTCAGGCGGACAAAGCGCTGCTTGCTTTCATGCAGCGTCTTCTGCTCCGCTGCCTGCAGACGGGTCGAAAGAAAATCGAGCAGGACCCGGCGGTCCTCCAGATAGTTGAGCGGGCTCTGCAGCACGCGCTTTTCTGCCAGCGCGGAAAGCCGCTGGCGGCCGAGCTTCACGCTTTTCTGCATGCTCTGCTGCATGGAAGCCTGCATCATCTGCAGCTTTTTCTGCAGCTCCTGCCGGTCCGGCACGGCAAGCTCCGCCGCGTTGCTGGGCGTCGCGGCGCGAAGATCGGCGACGTAGTCGGCAATCGTCACGTCCGGCTCGTGCCCGACGGCGGAAATGACCGGGATCTCGGAATCATAAATGGCCCGGGCCACGCGCTCGTCGTTGAACGCCCAGAGATCCTCCATCGAGCCGCCGCCGCGGCCGGTAATGATGAGATCCGCGACCTGATAGCGGTTGGCATAGCGGATCGCGCCCGCGATCTCCGCCGGGGCCTCCGCGCCCTGCACGCGTACAGGCAGGAGCTTGACCTTGGTCAGCGGATACCGCTTGCCGAGAATGCGGAGCATATCCATGATCGCCGCACCGGCGGCGGAGGTGATGATGGCGATGGTATGCGGATATTTGGGGATCGGCTTCTTATGCGCGGGATCAAAAAGACCCTCCTTGGCCAGCTTTTCCTTCAGCTGCTCGAACGCAACGTAGAGATCGCCCGCCCCGTCGGCCGTGAGCGTATTGCAGTAAAGCTGGTACGTGCCGTCGCGCGGGAAGACCGTCACGCGGCCGGAGGCGATCACCTGCATCCCGTTTTCCGGCCGGAAGCGCAGCCGCTGCGCGCTCGAGCGGAACATGACGCAGCGCAGCGCGCCCTCCGCGTCCTTGAGCGTAAAATAATGATGGCCGGACGGATAGACTTTATAGTTGCTGAGCTCGCCGCGCACGCAGATATTGCCGAGCAGCTCGTCGCGGTCGAGCAGAAATTTGATATATTCGTTGACCTGCGAGACGGCAATGATGTTCTGCTCCATTACAGTCCCTCCTGCAGGGCCGTCAGCACGGCGATGCCCATGGCGTTGTCGGTGGAATACTGCGGCTCGGCGAAGACGGGCGAAAACTCCCGCATCCGCTCGCGCAGCATGGAATTGGAGGCCACGCCGCCGGAGAATACGACCGGCAGACCGGGCTTTTCCGCCAACGCGGCCCGCGTCGCATCCACAATGCAGGTCACGATGCAGTTCATGACGAATCTCGCCGTATCGGCGGGGCTGTTCGTTGCCGCATAAAAGGCTTCCGCCTTGTTCTGGATCCCGGAAAACGAGAATTCCAGCCCGTGCAGCTTCACGCGGTAGCGGTCCCTACAGTCCGATCCCCGGCTCAGCGCGTCAATGGATTTTCCGGCCGGGAACGGCAGGCCGAGGAGCTTGCCGGTGCGGTCGATGAGCTGACCGGCAGAGATATCGCTGGTCCCGCCGAGTTTTTCCGCCTTCACATTCTTCCCGTCCGGCTCGACGAGAAGCAGCTCCGTCGTGCCGCCGGACAGATGCCAGGCCAGATGCGGCACCTGCATCAGATCGAGCCGCCCGGCCGACCACAGACTCGCCGCGATATGCCCCTGCTGGTGAGAAAACTCGTACAGCGGCACGCCGAGGATCTGCGCGAGGCAGCTCGCCTGCGACCAGCCGGCCAGAAAGCACGGCATATACGAGCCTTCGACGGCCCGCGGCCGCGTGCTGACGCCGATGGCCGTGATGTCTTTCAGCTCTACCGACGCGCAGAATGCCTGCACCAGCTCCGGCAGCCGCTTGACATGCGCAAACAGCGCGTCAGACTGCCGCAGCCCCAGCTCTCCCGGCTTCACGTCCAAAAGGCGTGAGCAGTTCCTGCCGCCCACGCCGTCGAAAGCCGCCACCGAAGTGGTATAGTTGCTCGTATCAAAGCCAAGCGTCAGCATGGCTGCTCCATCTGGCGGGCAAAGCCGCCGAGGATCCCGTTGACAAAGGACACGACGTCCTCGTTCTCATACTTGCGCGTGAGCTCGACCGCCTCGTTGATCGCAGCGCTCACCGGCGCGTCGTCGATATACAGCGCCTCGTACATGCAGACCTCCATGATGGCCACGGCCATTCTGGCGATGCGCCCGAGGCTCCAGCCGACGGAGTATTTGGAGATGTAGCCCTCCAGCTCCTCACGTTTGGCCTGCACGCCCTGCACGACGCTGGTCAGGTATTCGAGCTGCTTGCCGTCTGGCTTTTCCGCATAGACGTCCGTCTCGGTCTTGAGCGTCGGGTAATAGCCGTCGTCCATGAGCGTCTGCAGCGCTTCGCCGGCGGTGATATTGTTGAAATTCATCTCGAAGACGAGATGGCACGCGATCTCTCTGGCGTTCGATCTGGTCATATGTTTCTCCTTGCTGCTCTTTCTTCCGTAGTTCCAAAAAAGAAACCCTTTACGCAAGCAAAGGGTTTGCTTTTTGGCTTATTTTTTCAGTTCCTTCGGCATGGCGATGCCGCAGATGTTGACGTTGACCTGTGCGACGGCAAGACCGGTGATCGACTCCACGCTCGTCTTGACGGCGTCCTGCACGGTCTTGGCCAGCGAAAAGACGCTCTGGCCGAACTTGGCGACGACATCGCATTCGATCGTGACGGAGCCGTCTTTGATCGGCGTCAGGCGGACGCCGCGGGCCAGCGTCTTCATGCCGAGCATCTCGGCGATGTCAGTGCTGATGCTGCTGGACAGGCCGCAAACACCCTCTACCTCAAGAACGGCAGCTGCCGCAACGGACGCGACGACGTCTTCCGAGATCTGCAGCGTCCCGTTTTCGAGCTTCTGCGTGAAGTATTCGTTCTTCTCAGCCATACTGGTTCCTCCGTTTCAGGGATACAGAAAAGGTTCTGCTTTTATATTGGATTCATTTTACCACAAAACCGCTAAAATGCAATCCCTTTCTGAAAATCCGGACGGCAGGATCAGGGCTTGACTTCGATGATGCGGACCTGCGAGAGCGAATAGTCGGTCTGTGAGGTCACGATGTCCGAGATGAGCGCGGCGTCTGCGTCGCTCAGCCCGTCCGCCGGGGCCGAGACCGCCACGCAGACCACACCGTCATTGATGTAGGTCACGCAGTCGTCATAGCCCTTGGCGATCACGAGGCTTTCGATCTGCGCCTCGCTCAGCGCCGTGCCGACGATGGTGTTGAGCGTCTGGCAGGCCGTCTCGCCGACCTCCGTGCCCTCGTCATAAGCGATGGTCTGCTCCAGCAGTTCGACGGCGGAATCGCGCGATTCCTGTCTACTCAGCCGCACCTGCGCGAAATAATCCGCGCCCGACGTCTGCTCCCCGCCCGATGCCGCGACGGCCTCCGCCTGCACGCCATCGCCGTCATTGACGACGAGCGTGTCCTCGCCCATGACCTGATCGGCCGAGAGTGTCTCGGTCAGATCCGTCGCGTCCGATTTCTGCGCCCTGGACCAGTTGAGGTATGCGCCGGCGCAGACCAGCAGCAATACCGATGCGATGATCGCGTTTCGCTTCCAGATTTTCATTACGAACTCCTCCTATTGCCCCTTCATTTTTACCACTGCAATTTTATTGCTTCCGAGCCCGGTCAGGCTCGAGACAGCCTGGATGATGGCAAGCCGCACGCTTGCGCTGTCTGCCCCGTCGCAGACGACGACCGCGCCGAGGTACTGCGGACTGACCGTCTTGAGCTCCACTGCCTCCTGTGCCCCGCCGCCGGCAGAGATAATGGTCGGTTCTCCGGCGTCGTCCGTCGCCAGCTCCCGCTCGGCCGAGCAGCGGTAGGACAGCAGCACCTGCACTTGTCCGGCGCCGTTGATCTGCTGCAGGAGCTGCGTGAGGCGCTGCTCCTCGGCCTGAATGGCCTGCGTCTGGGTCTGCTCGGAAACGGTCGATGCCTGCGTAGTCTTGGCTTTTGCCTTGCTGCCGGTCGGCAGCAGGAGCAGGACCAGCCCCGCGAGCAGGATGATGAGAACGTATTTATACTTGGCTGCGAAAGCGCTGAGTTTTCGTGTGTTCATGATGTGCTGCTCCATTCCTGCCGCGCGCGCGGGATCCCGAGGTCGGCCTCGATGATCTGCGCCAGGCGGCTGTTTTCTGCTGCCGGCCCGGATGTGATCAGACGGACGGACTGCGGATACCAATAACCTTCG
>OLWS01000700.1_pt1 | contig 13857 bp, 10 predicted proteins | sample 1673601 | NCBI WGS metagenome assembly OLWS01 (sample SAMEA103958116, study PRJEB25191) | human gut metagenome | biome: human-associated habitat [ENVO:00009003]; feature: intestine environment [ENVO:2100002]; material: feces | place: Germany | collected 2013/2015 | reverse complement strand
TTTGTGCGGACGTCGCGCTCGATGTCGTCGAGCAGCTCGTGCGCATCCAAAATGTTCATCCGGTAGTCCACCTCGGCATGCGCGCTGGCAAAGCGGCGGCCGGGGCCGTAGTCGTGCACCATCAGATCGTGGATGCCGAGAATGTTGGGGTGCGAGGTCATAAGATAGGCGATCGCGTGGACGAGCGATTCGTCCGGCTTCGCGCCGATCAGGGGATCGATCGTATCCTTCGCAATGCCGACCCCGGACCAGAGGATAAACAGCGCGACGAGCAGCCCGACGTATCCGTCGATCTTCAGTCCCGTCAGCTGCCCGACGATGCACGCGAGCAAGACTGCGCCCGTCGAGATCACGTCATTGCGGCTGTCGGCGGCGGCCGCGGTGAGGGCGGCGGAGCCGATCCGCCTGCCGAGCTTCCGGTTGAAGACGGCCATCCAGAGCTTGACCAGAATGGAACAGACCAGAATGACGACGATCAGCGCCGAAAACTCCACGGCCTCCGGATGCAGGATCTTGCCGACCGAGCTTTTGACCAGCTCCACGCCGATGACCAGAATCAGAACCGCCACGGCCAGGCCCGACAGGTATTCCATGCGCGCATGGCCGTAGGGATGCTCGTCGTCGGCAGGGCGGGAGGCCAGCTTGAACCCGACGAGCGTCACGATCGAGCCGGACGCGTCCGACAGGTTGTTGACGGCGTCCGCCGTGATCGATACGCTCCCGGAGATCATCCCGGCCAGAAGCTTGAGCGCGAACAGCAGAAGATTGCAGACGATGCCGGTCACGCCCGCGAGCCGGCCGTATCCGGCGCGGACCGCAGGGTCGGAAGTGTCCGAGGCATGTTTTACAAAGAGCCGCAGCAGAAGATCCGTCATGACGCTCCTTCTTTCCAGTGAGTATTATTTTTATTATATCGCGGAACCGGCTTCCACGCAAGTATGCAGTTTCCGGCGCACGGCGGCAGCCGTGCGCTTTTTTTCGGCAGGGGGATTGGAAAACGGAGATATCTGTGATATGATTAAAAAAATTGCGATTTTTCGCCAGAATGTTGAGTAAGGAAGGATCCGGAATGGAACAGAATCTGACATTTGCCGACCTTGGACTGTCGGAAGAAATTTTGCAGGCGCTGGAGAAGAAGGGCTACGGCTACCCGACCCGCATCCAGGCCGAGGCGATCCCGGAATTTTTACAGTGGAAAGACGTCATCGCCAAGGCGCCGACCGGCACGGGCAAGACCTTTGCCTTCGGCATCCCGATGATCGAGCATATCGACGCTGAGAGCGAGGACCCGCAGGGCCTCATCCTGGCCCCGACGCGTGAGCTTGCCATCCAGATCTGCGACGAGCTGCGCGGGCTGCTCACATACTATAAGAATATCCGTGTGGCCGTGGTCTACGGCGGCGCGAAGATCGAAGGGCAGATCAAGCAGCTGAAGGCGCACCCGCAGATCGTCGTCGCCACGCCGGGCCGGCTGATGGACCACTATAAGCGGCATACGATCTCGTTCGACAAGGTGCAGACCGTCGTGCTCGACGAGGCGGACCGGATGCTCGACATGGGCTTCTTTGACGACGTGACAAAGATCATCGAGAAGGTCAAAAACCGCCGCAATCTCGGCCTGTTCTCCGCCACCATCTCGCAGGAGGTCATGACGGTCTCGTGGATGTACCAGCGCGACGAGGTGGAGATCACCGTCCCCGCTGACACCGACAACCGCCCGGACATCACGCAGTATTCCATCACCTGCCCGCCGCTCGAGAAGATCGACATGGTCAGCCGCCTCATCCGCACGCTGCGGCTCGAGCGCACCATCGTCTTCTGCAACACGAAGGTCATGTGCCAGCGCCTGCGCGACGATCTGGTCCGCATGGGCCTCGACGCCGACTGCATCCACGGCGATATCCAGCAGCAGAAGCGTGAAAAGACCATGCGCACCTTCAAAGACGGCAAGCTCCCCATCCTCATCGCCACGGACGTTGCTTCCCGCGGCATCGACGTCGACGACGTCGACTGCGTCATCAACTATGATGTGCCCGAGGAGAACGAATATTACATCCACCGCATCGGCCGGACCGGCCGGGCCAAGAAGAAGGGCATCGCCGTGTCCATCCTCGGCACGTTCCCGGAGCAGGCAAAGCTGGCGGAGATCGCGAAGTATTCCCACTATGTCGTCCAGCCCGTGAAATTCGCGGAGGACGGCGCGCTCGTGGAAGAAGAGCCGCCGAAGCCCAAGAAGGCGCCGCCGCGCCGCCGCTTCCGTTGACGGCAGCGGAATGGGGCGTGCTGCTTCTGTGCTGCGCGCTGCCGGGAGAGGAAAAGCCGCTGAGCCTGCCGCAGTTTCAGGAGCTCGGGCGGCGGGTGCGGGCGCTCGGCTGCCGGGGAGACGATCCGCTCAGGGAGCTGACGGCCCGGGATCTTGCCCGCCTCGGCTATGACGCGGCACAGAGCGCGCGCATCACGCGATTGCTTGCGCGGGAAGCGCAGCTGGAGCAGTATCTGCGCGCTGCCGCGGCACAGGGTATCACCGCCGTCACGCGGCTGTCTTCGCAGTATCCTGCGCGCCTGCGGCACACGCTCGGGCCGCGCTGCCCGGCGGTGCTGTTTGCAAAGGGCGAGGCGGAGCTTCTTTCCGCGCGCTGCATCAGCGTGGTCGGCTCGCGCGAGCTGAGCGGGGAAGGACGGGCCTTTGCCGCGGAGGCCGGACGCCGCATCGCGGCGGAGGGCTTCGCGCTCTGCTCCGGCGGAGCCGCGGGGGCGGACCGCGCGGCGCAGGACGCCTGTCTGGCGCACGGCGGCAGCGCCGTGATCTTTCCGGCCGGACGGCTGACCGACTGCCCGGTGCAGGAACATGTTTTGTATCTGGCGGAGCAGGCGTATGACGCGCCGTTCTCCACGCCGCGGGCGCTGGGGCGGAACTACCTCATCCACGCGATGGGGGAGAAGACGCTCGTCGCGCAGTGCCGGGCCGGTTCCGGCGGCACCTGGGACGGAACAACGGAAAATCTGAAGTACGGCTGGAGTCCCGTCTTCGTGCATGACGATGGGACGCCCGGTGCCAGGGCGCTGATCGAGCGCGGCGCGGCCGCGGTCCGCACGCTCGGGCGGCTGGACGAGCTGCAGCCGGAGCAGCTGCATTTTTGAGGAAACGATGCGATATTACTACGGACAACTGACAAAGCCGCTGCAGGGCGTGTACGACACGCTCCTGAGCGGCTTTCGCGTATATGCGCCCAGCATCCGGATCCCGGATGTGGAGCAGGGGCAGCTGGCGGAGGTCTATCTGCGGCTGAAGCTCGACGAGCCGCTGCTGTTTTATGTGACGGGCTACCGCTGCCGGTGGATGCCGGGTGCGGCCCATCTGGAGCTGCTGCCGGAGTATCTGTTTGACAAGAGCAAGATACGTACCCACCAGCAGGCGGTCGAGGCCCGGCTTTCCCGCCTGACCCGGCCCCTGCAGGGCAAGCCGGAGCTTGAGCAGGAGCTCGCCATCCATGATTTTATTTTGGAACAGGTGCGCTATGACAAGCTCAAAAAGCCCTACTCCCATGAGATCCTCGGCCCGCTGACGCAGGGCGTCGGCGTGTGCGAGGGCATTGCCAAGACCGTCAAGGCCCTGTGTGACCGGCTCGGCCTCTGGTGCATCGTGGCGCTGAGCGAGGCCACGCCGGAGCGCGGCATCCGCTACCGCCACACCTGGAACGTGCTGCGCATCGGCGGGCAGTATTACCACCTCGACGCCACGTTCGACAATTCCCTGCAGCGGGGCGTCAAGCGCTACGATTACTGCAATCTGGACGACAGCCGCTGCTTCCGCGACCATGAATCGCTGGTCTTTCCCATCCCCGCCTGTCCGGATGGCCGGGCTTTTTACTACCGGAACGTCTCGTTCACCAAGCCGGAGGAGCTGGAAAAGCGGCTGGCGCAGGCGCTGCGCAAAAAGCAGCCGGTCTTCGTCTTCCACTGGCGCGGCGGCGGGCTGAACCGCCAGATCCTCTCAGAGCTGCTCGCCCTGGCCGGAACGCTGGCCCAGGCGCGGGGAAAACAGGCGTCCTGCTCCGTCAATGTGCCGCAGGCCGTCATCCAGCTGCAGTTTTCCGACGCGCCGGAGCCGGACATCACCATCCAGCAGGCAAACGAGGGCGAAGCCGCGCCGGAAACTCAGACCGTCTCCGAGTAGCTGCCGAGATAGCAGACGTGCTCGCAGACGCTCTCCAGCTCGCCGAGGAGCTTCGGCAGCTCCGGGGAGTAGACGGAGGCTTCAAGATCGAAGTAGAAGCGGAAGGTATCGTCGGAGCCGGGGATCGGGCGGCTCTCAAGCTTCGTGAGGTTGATGCCGCAGCCGTAGATGCGGGCCAGCACCTGATAGAGGCTGCCGGGCTCGTTGGCCAGCGTCACGAGAAGGCTCGTCCGGTCGGCGCCGGGGTAGACCTCAGGTTTGGCGGCGATGCAGATGAAGCGGGTGTAGTTGCCGTGCTCGTTCTGCACGCGGTCCTGCAGGCTCTGCAGGCCGTAGATTTCCACGCAGGCGTTCGAGGCGATGGCGGCAAGATCCTTCCGGCCGGATTCGGCGACCATCCGCGCCGCAGCGGCGGTATTTTCACAGCGGGTGACGGTGACGTTCGGCAGCTGCTTCAAAAATTCGGAGCACTGCTCCAGCGCCTGCCCGTGCGAGACGATCTCGCGGATGTCGGACAGCTTCGTGCCCGGGAGCGCCAGCAGACTGTGGTCGACCCGCAGGCGGACGCTGCGCACGATGGAGAAATTGTGCTTCTGCATGAGATCATACACCGCGTTGACCGAACCTGCCGTGCTGTTTTCCAGCGGCAGAACGCCGTACTGGCACAGCCCCTGCTCAATGGCGGCGAAGACCTTGTCGAACGTCGCGCAGAAGAACACGCTCGGATGCTGGAACAGCTTGTCGCAGGCCTGCTGGGAATACGCGCCCTCCACGCCCTGGCAGGCGACAGCCGCCGAGGTGGGGAACAGCTGCGGTGTCGTGACGACGGCCCGCTTTAAGATATCCGGCAGCGTACTGCTGCTGCCGAGCAGCGAGCGCTGGTAGCCGCGGCTGAGCGAGAACAGCAGCCGGAACAGGCTCACGGCCTCCTCCTGCAGATCCTCCGGCGCGGCTTTGACGATCCCCGCCAGCTTTTCACGCTCCCGGCCCGTATCCAGGACCGGCAGGGCGTGCTCTTTTTTATACGCCGCGATCCCGGCCGCCGTCTGCATCCGCTCGGCGAACAGCCGCAGAAGCTCTGCGTCGATGCGGTCGATCTGTGCTCTGTAATCCGAAAGTTCCATTCTATATTCCCATCCTTTCAAAAATACAAACAAAAAACGCGGCACAGCGTAATCTGTGCCGCGTTGCGAACCAGCCTTTGTTTCCGCGCATCACAAATTACCCTTACTGAACGGCAGTAAAGGTAAAGATAAACGCGAACATAGCGGAAACGTACATCGTAACGACCTCATTTCGAAGATGGCATCATGGTAGCAGACCGTGCCGGAAAAGTCAAGCCCCCGCGCGCAGCTTTTCCAGAAGCGCGGTGAAATAATCCGGCAGCCCGCAGCTGACCGTCACCGGCTCGCCCGTGCGGGGGTGCACGAAGCGAAGCTCCTTCGCGTGCAGGCACTGGCTGCTCTGCCCGAGCTCCGGCTTTTTGTGGCCGTAGACCATGTCGCCCAGAATCGGGTGGCCGCGGTAAGCCATGTGGACGCGGATCTGGTGCGTCCGCCCGGTCTCCAGCCGGCACTCGACGAGCGTATAGCCCGCAAACCGCTCCAGCACGCGCCAGTGCGTGACGGCGCTGCGGCTGTTTTTCTGCGTGACGGCCATTTTCTTGCGGTCGGTCGGGTGGCGGCCGATGGGCGCGTCAATCGTGCCCGCGTCATCTCGGATCCGGCCGCAGACGAGGCAGACGTAGGTCCTTGCCAGCGAATGGTCCTTGAGCTGCGCGGCGAGCGCGGCGTGGGCGGCGTCGTTCTTCGCCGCGATGATGAGGCCGGAGGTATCCTTGTCGATCCGGTGGACGATACCGGGGCGCTTTTCCCCGCCGATGCCAGAGAGCGAGTCGCCGCAGTGCGCGAGCAGCGCGTTGACCAGCGTCCCGTCCGCGTGCCCCGGCGCGGGATGGACGACGAGTCCCTTGGGCTTGTTGACGACGATGACATCTGCGTCCTCGTAGCAGACCTCCAGCGGGATCGGCTGCGCCTCGATCGGGACCTCGTGGACCTCCGGGAGCGTCAGCTCCAGCGTATCTCCGGCTGAGAGCTTTTCGTTTTTCTTCACGGGCCGGCCCCCGTGCGTCACCGCGCCCTGCTCGATGAGCCGCTGGGCCTGGCTGCGGCTGAGAGACGGCACGAGGCGGGCGAGAGCGGCGTCCAGCCGCTCGCCGGTCTTATCGAGCGTCAGCGTCATGCCCGGCCTCTGGTTTCTTCTTCGGCTCGTCGGCCAGCAGCGCCTTGTCCTTGACCAGAATATAGACGACGAGGATGAGCGCGCCGAACGTGATGAACAGGTCCGCCACGTTGAACGTGGAGAACCACGGGATGCAGATCATATCGATCACGAGGCCGGAGGAGATCCGGTCGATGAAGTTGCCGATGGCGCCGCCGGTGATGGCCGCGATGCACCACAGCTCCGGCGTCTTTTTGAACCACTTTTTGACCAGCACATAGACCACAACGGCCAGATACACCGCCGTCATCACCACAAACAGCCACCGCGCCCCGCGCAGCAGGCTCAGCGCCATGCCGTCGTTCGTGATATAGTGCAGCTGCAGCCAGCCGGGGATGAGCGTGATGGTCCGGCCCACCAGATGGGCCGCGGCCAGATATTTTGTCAGCTGATCGACAGCGACGATCGCCGCCGTAAACAGCGCAAGCGCAAGATACAACAAGGACAAGTCCTCCTTCCGGTAAGTAGAGACATCATACCATATTTTTGCGGTGATTGCAACGCCGCAGGGCAGAGCAGAAACAGAAGGGGCAGCCCAGCGGGCCGCCCCTTGTTTGCAGGATGAAATTATACGTACTGCTGCGTCTCCACGTCGATGACGCCGCGCGTCGTGATGCGCAGCTTCGGGATGACAGGCAGGGCCATGAAGCTGAGCGTCATGAACGGGTCGATGCCGCGGCTGACGCCGAGCTCGAAGGCCGCGGCCTTGGCCGCCTCGAGCTGGTCGTTCACCTCGGTCAGCGGCCGGTCGGACATGATGCCCGCGATCTCCAGCACGACCGAGCCCTTTACAACGCCGTTTTCGACCACGACGATGCCGCCGTGATGCTCGACGATGTAATTCGCGGCGAAGGCCATATCGGCGGAGTTGGTGCCGACGACGATGATGTTGTGCGAGTCATGCGAGATGCTTGTGGCCACCGCACCGGACCGCAGGCCGTAGCCCTGGATGTAGCCGAGGCCGATGTGATGCGTGCCCTTGTGGCGCTCGACGACGGCGATCTTCAGAATATCCTTCTCCAGATCGACATGGTCGGCATAGCCGTTGTCGGTGGTGATGATCTCGCCCGGGACCATGCCGAGCACGCCGCGCTGGCGCGTGTCGCGGAAGTCGTCGGGGGTCAGCGTGGCGACGTGGAAGGTGTCGTGCGCGCGCTTGTCGAGATATTCCTCGATCTGCGGCGCTTCAAAGTCACGCAGCTCACCGTTGTTCCAGTACAGAACACCCTTCTTGAACACCATTTCGACGTTGAAGTCCTTGAAATTGTCGATGACGGCGAAGTCGGCCAGATAGCCGGGTGCGATCGCGCCGCGGTTATTGAGCAGGAAATAGCGCGAAGCGTGGTGGCAGGCAGCCTTGACGGCGATGATGGGGTCGACGCCGTATTTGTTGATGGCCTCGCGGGCGATGTAGTCGATGTGTCCCTTTTCCAGCAGATCGCTCGGGTGCTTGTCGTCGGTGCAGAACATGCAGCGCTCGGCGTACTGCGGCGTGAGCAGGGGGACCAGCGCCTCGAGATTGCGCGCGGCCGTGCCCTCTCGGATCATGATGAACTGGCCGCGCTGCAGCTTGGCCAGCGCGTCTTCCAATGTGGCGCATTCGTGGTCGGAATAGACGCCGGCGGCGACGTAGGTATCCAGATCCTTGCCCTGGAGGCCCGGTGCGTGGCCGTCGATCTTCTTGTGATGTGCCTGCGAGGCGACGATCTTCGAGACGACCTCCGGGTCGTTGTGGATGACGCCGTAGGAGTTCATCATCTCGGCCAGACCCTGCACCCTGGGGTAGTCATAGAACGAGTCGATGGCACGGTAGTCCAGATTCGCGCCGGATTCATCCATCGGCGTGGCCGGGACGCAGGACGGCAGCATGAACCGCACGTCGATCGGCAGACCCTCGGTGGCCTGGAACATGTAGTCGATGCCGTCGGTGCCCATGACGTTCGTGATCTCATGGGGGTCGGTGATGACCGTGGTCGTGCCGTGCGGCAGCGTCGCGCGGACGAACTCCTTCGGCGTGACCAGGCTGGATTCCAGATGGATGTGCGCGTCGACGAAGCCCGGGCAGACGATCTTGCCCGTCATATCGTATTCGACTTCGCCCTCATAGCTGCCGAGGCCCACGATCAGGCCGTTGGCCACGGCGATATCGCACGTCAGCAGCTCGTTGGAGAACACGTTGACGTAGGTCGCGTTCTTGAGGACCAGATCGGCCTTCTGGCGGCCGGAGGCAGCCTCGATCACGCGCTGCTTCTTGATCAGCTTCCGCTGGATCTTGCCTGCATAGCTTTCAGTTGGAACAGACATATGACAGCTTCCTTTCTACGTTCAGTTTTGCTTGTATCTGATATTAGATGGAATTATAGCACCGCCGTCGGCGCTTGTCCATGTTCATTTTCCACGGAATGTCGCTGTTTTTTTCGGCAATCTGTACAGGAGCCGGGAAATGTGATATGCTATCCGAACGGGAGGCGAGTGTTATGAAACTGTTGATGCACATCTGTTGTGCGCCGTGTGCGAATATGCCGATCGATGCGCTGCGTGCGGAGGGGGTGGAGCTGACGGGGTATTGGTACAACCCGAACATCCATCCGTTCACCGAATACCGCGCCCGGCGCAACTGTCTGCAGGAATACGCGAAGACGATCGACCTGCCGCTGCTCGTGCGCGACGATTACGGCCTGCGGCCGTTTGTGCGCGAGGTCGCGGAGGATATCGCGGGCCGGTGCGTCAAGTGCTACGAGATGCGCCTGTTTGAGGCGGCCCGCGCGGCGAAGGAGGGCGGCTTTGACGCGTTCACGTCCTCGCTGTTCATCAGCCCCTATCAGAAGCATGAGCTGATGCGCGACGTCGGCTATCGCGCGGCGGAGGAATATGGCGTCCAGTTCTACTATCAGGACTTCCGCCCCATGTTCCGCGACGGCCAGCAGCGCGCGCGGGAGCTCGGCTTCTACATGCAGAAATACTGCGGCTGCATCTTTTCCGAGCAGGAGCGCTATCAGAAGCCCAGCCGGATCATCCCCTGAAAGCCACGCCCGTCCTTCACGCACGGAACGCGGAGGACGGGCGCTTTTTGCAGAAATTTGCAACCGATATGAATTTACTAAAATTTTAGCTTGCAATTTCGCTTGCATATCGCAGAAATTCCGCAGGATACAGAAAAAAGATTGCATAATTCAAAAATTATACTTGCATTTCGCGCGGATATCGTGTACAATGCGGGAAACGGTATGCAGGAGGGTGTTGATCCATGACGGAACAGACGACGCTTCTTGAAAACGACATTGCGCGGCTGAGCGAGAATATCGCGGAGCAGTACGCGATCGACGCGCATTATTTTGAGGACCAGAGCATCAAGCGCGGCCTTCGGAACGCGGACGGCACCGGCGTGCTCATCGGCGTCAGCAAGGTCGGCAGCGTCCAGGGCTACTATATGATGGACGGCGAGCGCGTGCCGATGCCCGGCAAGCTTTACTACCGCGGCATCAGCGTCGAGGATATCGTCACCGCGCACCAGCAGAACGGCACCTTCGGCTATGAAGAGGTCGCCTACCTGCTCCTGCTCGGCAAGCTCCCGACCCGCGCGCAGCTGCAGCGCTTCAATGACGTCATGGCCCAGGCCCGGCAGATGCCCGCCACCTTCACCGAGGACATGATCCTCAAGGCCCCCAGCCGCAACATCATGAACCAGCTGGCCCGCAGCGTGCTGGCCCTGTATTCCTACGACGAGAGCGCGGACGATACCTCGCTCGAAAACGTCCTGCGGCAGTCCATCGGCCTCATCGCCCGCTTCCCGCTGATCGCGGCGAACGCCTTCGCCGCCAAGCGGCATTACTTTGACGGCAAATCCCTCATCCTGCACAATCCGGAGCCGGAGCTCAGCGTGGCGGAGAATATCCTGCGCATGATCCGCCCGGACAAGGCCTACACCCCGGAAGAATCGCACCTGCTGGACCTCATGCTCATCCTCCACGCCGAGCATTCCAGCAACAACTCCACCTTTGTCTGCCGCGCCATGTCCTCCTCCGGCACCGATACCTACAGCGCCATTGCCGGCGCCGTCGGCTCTTTGAAGGGCCCGCTGCACGGCGGCGCGAATGCCAAGGTCATGCAGATGTTCCGTGATATCCGCGCCCACGTCGGCACCGCGCCGACTGACGACGCCCTCGGCGCTTATCTCGATCAGATCCTCGACGGCGAAGCGGGCGACCGCTCCGGCAAGATCTACGGTCTGGGCCACGCGGTCTATACCATGTCCGATCCGCGCGCGGTGGTCATCAAGAAATACGCCGCCGCGCTTGCCCGCGACAAGGGCCGGGCCGACGATCTCGAGCTCATGGAGCGCGTTGAGGAGCTCGGCATTCGGAAGATCATGACGCGCAAGCACCAGTCGATCCCCATGTGCGCGAACGTCGACCTGTATTCCGGCCTCATCTACAGCATGCTGGATATCCCGGAGGATATGTACACGCCGCTGTTCGCCACGGCCCGCATCGCCGGCTGGTGCGCCCACCGGCTCGAGGAGCTGGCCACCGGCAACCGCATCATGCGCCCGGCCTACCGCGCCATGCTCATGAAGGTCCCGTACATCCCCGTGGAAGAACGGGAATAAAAAAGAACAGAGGCTGCCGCGCATTGCGGCAGCCTCTGCATTTTATGTTTTTGCGGGCTTTTTGTCGAAGCCGTGGACCCAGTCGGAGAAGTGGTAGTAGAGGAAGTAAACGATCGAGCTGAGCGACCAGGTGATGGGGTAGGCCATGTAGATATACTGGATCTCGTGGATGATGCGCATGACGATGGTGATATACGTGATCCGGACCACGCACCAGAACAGCAGCATGATGACCATCGGCACGAAAGCCTTGCCCGCGCCGCGGCAGATCGACGCGACGGCGTGGGAGTAGGCGAGCAGGCAGAAGAACAGCGCGGTCGTGCGCATCTGCCGCGTGCCGAGGGCGATGACGTCCGGCGTGGGGCTGAAGAAGGCGACGAGCTGCGGCGCAAGCAGATACATCGTCACGCCGATCAGCTCCGCGATGACGACGGAGGCGATGATGCCGAAGCGCGAACCCTGCTTGGCGCGGTCATGCAGACCGGCACCGAGATTCTGGCCGACAAAGGTCGTCAGCGCCATGGTGAAGCTCGTGACGGGCAGGAAAGCGAATCCCTCAAGCTTGGAATACGCGCCGTAGGCGGCCATGGCGACCTTGCCGAAGGAGTTGATGTTGGACTGCACGATGACGTTGGCAAAGCCGATGACAGAGTTCTGCACGCCGGAGGGCAGGCCGTAGCGGACGATCTGGCCGAGCATTTCGCCGTCGATGCGCAGCTCCTTCGGCTTCAGCTGATAGATCGTGCCCTTTTTCATCAGATGGATGAGGCACAGCACCATGCTCACGGCCTGCGAGATCGTCGTGGCGACGGCCGCGGCCCACACGCCCCAGCCGAAGCCGCCGATGAACAGCAGATCGAGCACGATATTGGTCAAAGACGAGATGATGAGGTAATAGAGCGGCCGCTTGCTGTCGCCAAGCGCGTTCATGATGCTCGTGCACATGTTGTACATGACGACGGCCAGCACGCCGAAGAAATAATACTGGAAATACGCGATCGCGTCCGGCAGGACCTCCGGCGCGGTGCCCATCCAGCGCAGGAACGTCGGCGTCAGCAAAACGCCCACGACGGTCAGCACGATGCCGCTGAGCAGACCCAGCATCACGTCGGTATGAATGGCCTTGGATACGTGGCCATAGTCGCCCGCGCCGAAGTACCGCGAGATCGTGACGCCTGCGCCCATGGAAAGCCCCGTAAAGAAGCTGATGAGCAGGAAGATGAGGGGCCCGGACGCACTGACGGCCGCCAGCGCCTCATCGCCGAGAAACCGGCCGACGATCAGCGCGTCCGCCGTATTGTAAAGCTGCTGAAAGACCTGGCTGAGGAACACGGGCACGGCAAACTGCGTGATCAGCTTCCACGGACTGCCTTTCGTCATATCCAGCGTACTTCCGCCCAAGGAGCATCCTTCCCTTCTGTGCAGCGCCAACTGACGCGATATTTATCCGTAAAAAATACCGCGTCGACCGCGGTAATATTCAGCATACCAGAAATGCGGACAAAAAGCAAACCATTGTCTTCCAGACACATACAAAGGAGGTAAGAAGTAATCGTGAATAGGGAATAAGTGATGTGTGCCGCAAAGCGGCATGTTTTCCATTCGCTGTCGGAGCCAGCACCACACTTCTTCATGATTCCTTATTACCTGTTCCCGATCTGTCTATCCTGTTTTTTGACACGTAAAAAGCGGGGGACCTGTGAGGTCCCCCGCTTTGGAGCTTTTTCAGCTGCGGATCAATACATGCCGCCGCCCATGCCGCCCTGGGCTGCTGCGGCCGCCATTGCGGCGTCAGCCTTGGGATCGGGCTTGTCGGCGACCAGAGACTCGGTCGTCAGCACGCAGGAGGCGATGGACGCCGCGTTCTCCAGCGCGGTACGCGTGACCTTGGTCGGGTCGACGATGCCGGACGGGATCATGTCGCAGTAGGTCTCGGAATAGGCGTTGTAGCCATAGCCGACCTTGCGGCTCGAGCGGATCTTGTCGTAGACGATGGAGCCGTCGACGCCGGCGTTCTCCGCGATCTGGCGGATCGGGGCCTGCAGGGCGCGGGCAATGATCTGCGCGCCGGTCTTCTCATCGCCGGAGAGCTTGGCAACCAGCTTCTCGACTGCCGGGATGGCGTTGACGTAAGCGGTGCCGCCGCCGGCGACGATGCCTTCCTCAACAGCCGCACGGGTCGCGTTCAGAGCGTCCTCGACGCGGAGCTTCTGTTCCTTCATGGCCACTTCGGTCTGTGCGCCGACCTTGATGACGGCAACGCCGCCGGACAGCTTGGCAAGACGCTCCTGCAGCTTTTCCTTGTCGTAGTCGGAGGTGGTGACGGAGATGGTGTTCTTGATCTCGGCGATGCGGGCCTTGATCTCATTGGCGTCGCCAGCGCCGTCGACGATGACGGTGTTGTCCTTGGTGACCTTGATCTGGCGGGCCGTGCCGAGGTCGGTGATCTGCGTGTCGGGCAGGTTCATGTTGAGCTCGGAGGAGATGTAGGTGCCGCCCGTCAGGATGGCGATATCCTTGAGCATTTCCTTGCGGCGGTCGCCAAAGCCGGGTGCCTTGACGCACACGCAGGTGAAGTTGCCGCGCAGACGGTTGACGAGCAGGGTAGCCAGCGCGTCGCCCTCGACGTCCTCGGCGATGATGACGAGCTTCTTGCCGGTCTTGACGATCTGCTCGAGCAGGGGCAGGATCTCCTGAATGGAGGAGATCTTCTTGTCGGTGATGAGGATATACGGATCGTCGATGACGGCTTCCATCTTATCGGTATCGGTGACCATGTAGGGGGAGATGT
>OLWS01000699.1_pt1 | contig 13872 bp, 3 predicted proteins | sample 1673601 | NCBI WGS metagenome assembly OLWS01 (sample SAMEA103958116, study PRJEB25191) | human gut metagenome | biome: human-associated habitat [ENVO:00009003]; feature: intestine environment [ENVO:2100002]; material: feces | place: Germany | collected 2013/2015 | reverse complement strand
TTCCTCCTTGATCCGCAAATTCTTGAAAAATAAACAATGTTATAAAAGATGCTATAGGTTCGATTTCTATAGGGAACGCTCTATTTTAAGCGGTAATGAGAGAAAAATCATTGCCATTTTTTGTTGTTTTTCTGCTAACAGAAAACAAAAAATGAGATTTTTGCTTGGAAAATATCAAGCCTGAATGAGTATTCCGTTCAGATTAGATTAGGTTCTAATCTGGGCGGATTTTTTTGCGTGTGCAATGAGCAGAGAACTGATACTTAAATCTATGGTAGAGAAGTTGAGAAATTTTTATGATTTCATAATCATTGAATGTATGCCGTTTCTTGGAATGATAACAATTAACTTATGCAGCGTGTCTCATCCTTTGGGATGATTTACATTTCGAAACAAACTCGTATAATATAATTTAAAACAGATTGCGAAAGGCTTATGGCAATCTCGCTCTGTATCAAAGGGAGGAAGAAATGACCAAAAATATTATCATAAAGACCTCCGTTCAGAAACGGTTTGACAACTTCATGGTGCATGGCAGAGTCCTTTTTTTCAGCGCGCCCTGCGGTTTTGGAAAGACTGTACTGGCGGACGCACTGCTGCGCGGTCGGAATGTGCTGCGGCAAAGTGCGGCAGACCCAGACTGCGCGATTCCGCCGTCAGAGCAGGATTGGGACATTCTGCTGATTGACGATCTTCAGCTCATGCAGGAGGAAGCCGGGCAGCAGGCTCTTTGCGAACTGATTCGCTCAAGTCCGGAGCGCCGTTTTGTGTTGCTCTCGCGCGGGGTGCCGCCCGGCTGCCTGACGGCTTTTCAGTACACGGGGCTGATGACGGTGCTGGAGGCCGACGACCTGCTTTTTGACGCGGGCGATGTGCGGCGACTGTTTCAGCTTTCGGGAGTAAACGTAACAGATAGCGAGATTGATGGAATTTTGAAAGAATCCATGGGCTATCCGCTGGGTGTGGCCATCACGGCGCGGTGCATGTCCCCGAACAAGCCGTGGACACCGGAGCTGGTGGCGCGGGTGTTCCACGAGGTGTTCCTCTACTTTGAGACCGCCATCTACCGGCGCTTTGACCTGCCGGTGAGACACTTCCTGTTGGAGCTGGCTCCCTTTGAAAGTTTTGACCTGGAAATGGCGCGAATGGTCAGCGGCGATCCTCGTGCCGGCGAACGGCTGGACTGGATTCTTCGATACACTACTATGCTGCGCTACGAAGACTGCCAGCGTTTCCATTTCTGGTCAGGTTTTCGAGCTTTTCTCCTCTGGGAGATGGAACGGGAGTATACCGAGGAAAAGCGCAAAGCGCTCTTCAGCCGGGGCGGGCTGTATTATGAGCTGAAGGAGGACTACGCCCATGCCCTGGAATGCTACACCAGCAGCGGTGACCATTCCAAGGTTTCTGAGCTGCTGGTGCGTAATGCAGAACTTCACCCCGGTATGGGTCACTATGCCGAGATGGAAAAATACTACCGCAGCCTGCCGGAGACGGAAATTCTCGCATCCCCTTCGCTGATGCAGGGCATGAGCATGCTCTGCGCGCTGGTCATGGATTACGAAGGCTCGGAGCGCTGGTATGGCGAACTGCAAAAGTTTGTCGAACACTGCGGCAGGCAGGACGCCGCCGGAAAGCAGGCGCGCGGCCGCCTTGCATGGCTGGACATCTCCCTGCCCCAGCGGGGCGTGAAGGGTCTGACGGAGACCATCCCCGCCGTGTTCCGGCTGCTGACGAACAAAGAGGTGGCACTGCCGTCCTTTTCCGTTACGAGCGCACTGCCGAGCATCATGAACGGCGGCAAGGACTTTTCCGAATGGAGCAAAAAGGACGACCTGCTCTACAAAACCCTCCGTCTCCCCGTGGAGGCGGTACTGGGGCGGGACGGCGTGTGTCTTGCCGACTGCGCCATTGCCGAGAGCAAATTTGAAAAGGGTGCGGACGTCACCAGGCGGATGCTGTCCCTTCTCCCACAGCTGAACGAAGTCCGCAACCAGGGCACGCCGGACATGGAGTTCGCCGTCAGCGGATTGCTGGCACGCAGCCAGATGGCAAACGGACAGCCCACCGACGCGCGGCGCACCATCGAGGTGCTCCGTGAATGCTTTGCCGAACGCGGTTTGACACGCTTTCTGCCCAATATGGACGCCATGCTCTGCCGTATTGACATGCACACCGGTGACCTTGACGCGGCGGACGCGTGGTATCGGGAAAAAGCCCCGTGCGAACCTACGCACCTGAACGTCATGCGGCGCTACCAGTATCTCACACAGGCCATGGTGGAAATTATGCAGAACCGCCCGGACGCCGCTTTGCTGACACTCTCACCCATGGAGCCGTACATTCAAAACTGCGCTCGCATCATCGACGGCATTCACCTGAACGTTCTGACTGCCATCGCCCTGTACCGCAAGAAGGACGAGCAGTGGCGCGGTCGTCTGACGGCGGCACTGGATGCGGCGGCGGAATACAGCTTTATTACCACGGTCAGTATGTACGGCACGGCAGTGTTGCCGCTGCTGGAGACACTGGACTGGGATGGTGACAAAAAGTGGTATAAGCAGATAATGGCGGCGGTGCGGATGCAGGCGGCGTTCTACCCAGATTTCCTCGCACCGCGCCTTGCCCCCGGCGAGGAGCTGACACCCATGGAGCTGCAAATTCTGCATCTGCTCTGTGCGGACAAGTCCAATGCCGAGATCGCCCAGATCATGGACGTGAAGCTGCCAACGGTGAAAACCCATGTCAGCCACATCCTCGACAAGCTGGACGTGAAGCGCCGGGCGGAAGCCAGGACAGCCGCGAAGAAGCTGCATTTGGTGCAGGACGACCTGTAAAAAAGCATCCGGCAGATGTCGGATTTCCATATAAAAGCAAGACGATTTTTTAAGGAGGAAGAATATGAAAAAACGAGTATTAAGTATGTTCATGGCGCTGGCGCTGTGTCTGACGCTCCTGCCCGCACCTGTGCGAGCGGCGGAGGACACGCCGGAGAGCGGCGCCATCGTGCAGGAGGAGCAGCAGGAGGAAATTTCGCCCGCCGTATCCGAACAGGCTGGAACGAATGAGGAAGAGAACGGTTCAGAGGGTGACCCGCAAAATACCGGTACCCCTGACGTCGGTGGCGCTGAGGACAGCAAAGCAGATGCGCCCGAGAGCGGCGAGGATGAAAACGCCGGGAACAATGCGGACGCGGCGGTATCCGCTGTGCAGACGATGATCGATGCGCTGCCCATCGTGAGTGAGTTGGACGGCATGACCGCCGACGAGCTGGACGCAGCTTATGACGACATTCAGGCGGCGTATGATGCTTATGAAGCGCTGAACGCAGAGCAGCAGGCGCAGATCACCGGCGCAGACTTCGAGGCGCTGCTTGGCTGGTTCAACAGCCAGACCGCGCCGCTGGCAGACGCACAGTCCGGTGTTCATACCCACTGCGTCTGCGGCAAGGACAGCGGTACAACGGTCAACGGTCATACCCATAACACCAGTACAGCATGGACGGCAGTCGATTCCCTGCCCGGTACTGCTGGCAGCTATTATCTGACGCAGTCCGTGTCGAGCGACTGGACTGTGCCAACGGGCGAGGTCAACCTCTGCCTGAACGGGCAGACGATTTCCGGCAAAATCACCGTCGGCAGCGACGCGAAGCTGACGCTGACCGACTGCACCGGCACGGGCAAGCTCCAGGGCAGCAGAAGCGGGAGCGGCGTGTCCATCAACGGCGGCACATTCAACCTCTATGGGGGCACGATTACCGGCTTTGTAAACGGTGTAGAGATTGGCTCACATAATGACATTAAGACTGGCTCGTCCTTTACCATGTATGGCGGCGCGATTACCGGTAATAAAGCAGACAGCAGCGGCGGCGGAGGTGTGTTCCTTATCGGCACGACGAACTCCGTTGTCACAGCGCCGAGCTTCACCATGCACGGCGGCACCATCTCCAACAACACCGCGGGTGCGTCCGACGGCGGTGGCGGCGGTGTGTATGTGGGTATGAAGTGCAGCTTCACCATGGACGGCGGCACCATCACCGGCAACACGGCGACCGCAGGCAACGGCGGCGGCATCTATATCCACTTTAACGCCGGCAAAGTTTCGATCTCCGGCGGCACCATCACCGGCAACAAGGCGACCGCCACGGGGAATATAAGTTGTGGCCACGGGGGCGGCATTTATTCGGAGAGAGGGGTAACCGTCGGGAATGTGAAGATCACCGGAAACAACAGCACCTTCGAGGGCGGCGGCATCTATGGAAAGGGCGCTATTACCCTCACCGATGCTACCGTTACCGACAACAATCAATATGACGTTTACTACGACGGAAAGGAAAGCACAACTCCTGAGCTCACTGTTTCCGGCTTGGTGCAGGCCGGTTATTACGCCAATTATGATTGGAAGCTGCCCATTCTTGTATCAGGCGCATTGAATGATGATTCGGTCATCCGTGTGGGTGTACGTGACGGAATCAAGCCTAATGCCGGCGGCAGTCTCCTCATTGCCGAACCGGCAAGCGGCGTGACGCTCCGCGCCGAGAACTTCAAGGCGGATGCCGCCGACTGCGTGACCAGCCTGGGCGATGACGGCAAGGTCTATCTTGTGCCCTGCACGCACGAGATGGACGATACCGGCTACACCTGCAGCAAGTGCGGGACGACATTCGACGCGCGCGTGGGCGAGAGCGCATATTATCAGACGCTGACGAAGGCGTTTGATGCAGCCAGAGGCAACACCGTGACGCTGCTGCGGGATGTGACGCTCACAGGAAATTGCTCTTCTGACACCTACTCAGCGACGCTGGATCTGAATGGCAAAACTGTCAGCAGCGATCGTTATTACATTTGTGTCGGAGGCGGGAACAAACCCAATACTCTGACGGTCAAGGATTCCGGAACAGGCGGCGGAACGCAGGCGCTCACGGTCAAGTTCCTCGTTTACTCCAACGGAACGCTGGCGGTCGACAACTCCTACACTGGCAAGATTTCGCGCGTGGAGCTGCAGGCCGGCGGCGCATTGGAGCGCTTTGGCGGCGAAATCGGCGAGTTGGTTTTAAGCAATGCTGCGCATGGCTCCACAAGTACGGGCTACGGCCTGAAGCTGTGGAAGGGCAATACAAACGCCTGCACCATCGGCGGGTTCACGGATAACACGACGAGCAAGAGCCTCACCGTTAATGACCTGCTGGGAACCGCCTACGCGAAGTGCGAGCTGTACGGCGAAAAGGACGGTACATGGAGCATCGTTGATAAGAGCACCAAAATTGCAGAGTTGACCGGCTATACAGCGTACAAGGTGCAGTTCCCGGAGTGCGTCCATCAGTGCGCCGATGACAGCAACCCCGTATGCTCTGTGTGCCACAAGAAACTGTATACGAAGATCACCGCCAAGGCCGCTGACGGCACGACCAAGACTGCCTACTTCACGGAAGACAGTGCGCTGGAAAACGGCTATGTAGAGGCCATCCAGACCTTGAACGGCTGGAGCAATGAGGGCTGCACCGAGCCAACGCTGACCCTGCTGCGGGATATGTATGCTTACGGCACCTCCATGCCGCTGACCGGCACGCTGACGCTGAAGGGCGGAACGCACACCGCCAAGAATGTGACGGTCGCTAAAAACGCGGACGTGACCTTTGCCAGCGGCAGCTATAAAGGTGCGACCATCGACGGCACGGCGACGGTGAAGGAGGGCGTCACATTTACCGACGCCTCCGTCGAGGTGAACGGTACGCTGAACGCCAAGGGCGGTACCTTCACTGGTAATGTCAAATTCAACGGCAGCAGCATCGCGAACATCAGCGGCGGCAGCTTTAATAATGAAAAGAAATATGGCGGCGTTACGTTTGACTACAATGTCACGGGGACGATCACCGGCGGCACGTTTACCTTCGCGGATTTTTACACCACCAAAGTCAAGCTCTCCGGCGGCACATTTACGATAATCAAAAGCAACGGCGACCGCAAACTCGCCGACCTGCTGGCGGAGGGCGCGGCGTATTACGGAGCAAGTGATAATCAGGCTGTGACCAATGATGGAGTGAATACGCTGGAAAATGTCAAGGTCGTGTCGCATACGCACAACGGCGGCACGGACGGCAAGGGCATTTGCAGTGTCTGTAAGAAGCAGATGGCGGCGTCGCTGACCGTCGGCGGCAAGACGAGCTGGTACGCGGCCTTTGCCACTGCCATCGAGGCGGCGAACGCGGCGGACGGCGAAAAGACCATCACGCTGTATCAGGATGTGAATGGCTATGCCGACGGGCATTCGACCACCTATGAGCTGACCCACGGGCCGGTGACGCTGGCGACCGGCGGGAAAAGTGTCACAAGAGCAAACCTCACCGCCAAGGGCATTTCTCTGACGGTCACGGGCAGCAACGGAGGCTTCAATGTGACGGTGGAGGGCAAAGACGCGGAATTGACCGTCAACGACAAGGATACGAAGCTCGCCATTGTCACGGCGCAGAACGGCGGAAAGCTTTCGCTGAGCAACGGCACCTTCAGCCGTGTGGCTGTAAAGGACGACGGTAGCAGCGCCAGCCTCAGCGGCGGCAGCTACGGCGAGATCACGAGCGATGCCGGCTATGTCAAGCCCTACGCGCTGCTGGCGAAGGGGTACGCTTACAAAAAAACAAGGGATAACCAATGGCTCCCCAACGCCAATTCAATCCCGTCAGAAGTCACCGTTGAAAAAGCGCCCTTCGCGGTCGAAAAGATCTATCCGAATAGCGATACGAACTACACCGGAAACTCGGCGTTTGCGACGGACGGCAATATCACGCTGACTGCGGTAATCGCGTCCGAGCCCGAAACGGAGAACGTCACCTACTACTACTGGTGGGAGCTGTTTAACGAATCAGAAAACGACTGGACCACGAGGTTCAAAAAAGTTAATACTGCAACGCATACCGGCGAGAAGAGCAAGACGCTCACGATCTCCGGGCTGCCCGTAGACAAGAGCTATCAGTACCACATTTTCGTCCAGTGCAGCAATGGCTATCAGTGCTACAGCGAGCCGTTTACCGTGACCCAGCATCAGCATAGCTGGACGTACAGCGCCAGCGGTGCGACCATCACCGCGAAGTGTACGGCAGAGGGCTGCTATCTGACCGACGGAAACGGCGGCAGCGTGACCATCAAGGCCCCCGCCGAGCTGACCTACAGCGGGGAAGGCAAACCCGCCACGGTGACTGCAAGCAGCGATTGGCAGGGTCCGGCGGCGAGTGAGATCACCATCAGCTACATAAAGACGGGCAAGTATGGTCCAGAGAACTTGGAAAACGACGCGCTCCCCACCAACGCGGGCGAGTACACCGCCAGCATCACGGTGGGCGAGGGCAACAAGGCTGCCACTGCCAGCGTGAAGTATACCATTCAGAAGGCCAATCCGGTGGTGACCGAATGGCCGACGCTTTCTGCATCGGTTTATGTCAACAGTGAAGCGACCCTCACCGGCGGCAGCGGCAAAGGCACCTTCGCTTTCAAGGCAGATGCTGCGAAATCTTGGGACAGCGCAGGCAGCAAGACCACCACGATTGTGTTTACTCCCACATATACCAATAATTACAAGGAGCTGACTCAGGACTATAACGTAACGGTTGTCAAGCGTACGGTAAAGAGCTGCAATACGCTGGCTGGCATTATGGATAAGCCATGCGGAACGGCGCAGGAAGAGCTGGGACTGCCCGAAACCGTGACGATCACCACGGAGGACGGCAAAACATTTGATAAGATCCCCGTCACATGGAGCGGTTATAATCCGAATACGCTGGAGGAGCAGACGCTCACCGGAACATTAGATCTTACTTCGATTGCTAACGAGGTGGAGCAGCCCGGCATGCCTGTGACGGCGCAGATCAAGGTCAAACTCACGACGAAGAGCTTCAGCGGCATTTCGGCTGCGGCTTATGAGGGTGTGTATGACGGTAGTCCGCACGGGATCACCCTCACCGGCGTGCCTAGTGGCGCAATCGTAAAATACGGCGAAAGCGCAGATAGCTGCACACAGGACAGCCTGACCTACACCGACTTCACGAATGGTGCAAAGACCGTATATTATAAGGTCTCACAGTTCGGCTATGCGGATGCTTCCGGCTCTGCCACGGTAAATATTACCAAACGCCCACTCACCGTTTCCAGCATCACGGAAAATAAGACCTATGCGTATGCTTCCGGTTCAGACGGTAAGGCAATCGGTGTGAATATTGCAGGAAAGCTTCCGACGGATAGGGGAACTACAGCATATGCGGTTGCAAAGACAGATACAGAGAAGCTTTTAAGTGAGGTAACAGTCGATACAGCCGGAAATCTGACCTATAAAGTAAATCAGGTAGATGCGTCCAAGGTTGGAAAGACAGCAATTATCACGGTAACAGCTTCGATGGAGAACTATGAGAATGTTAAATACACGCTGACAATTAATATTACAGATAAGAAGACGGTAGAGATTAAGCGTGGAAACACCGTATCCGTAGATGGAAGCAATGCGCTGACTTATGGGGAAAAGGTTTCAAAGCTGACACTTGGAAATACCGTTTTTGTGGAAACCGGTACAGATGATATGATAGAAGGTATTCTTTCATGGAGCAATCCGGACGAGATACCGGCAGCCGGAACCACACAGGCGGGCTGGTTATTCAAGCCGACAGACAGCAGGCATTATGCTGAACTTACCGGAACAGCAGCTATCACGGTTGCTAAGGCAACACCGGTAATTGCAGAGAAGCCGACAGCAGGCGCACTTACCTACGGACAGAAACTTTCAGACAGTACCCTGACCGGAGGAAAAGCAGCTTATCAGACAGCAGATGGAACTGAAATCACAGGAACATTTGCATGGAAGAACAGCAGTAGCAAGCCTACAGCAGCAGACAGCCAAAAGACAGAGTATGATGTAATATTTACACCATCAGACAAGGATAATTATAATGCTGTTGATACAAAGCTTACAATCACTGTAAATAAGGCAGCTCAGGCACCGAACATGCCGGAAGCTGCGATGGCACCGGCACACAGCACACAGAAGATTGGCGATATTATACTTCCGGAAGGCTGGAGCTGGCAGGAGGCAGATAAGGACACGGCACTTGCAGATGGTGTGGCAGTGACAGCGAATGCATTTTATACAGGAACTGACAAGGGCAACTACGAGACAGAAAGTGTAAGCATTACGATTACAAGAAGCGAATGTGAGCACAAAAATACAGAAATCATAAACAAAAAAGATGCAACCTGTAGCGATGAAGGCTATACCGGAGATACTTACTGTAAGGATTGTGGTGAAAAGCTTGCCGCCGGTACAACAATCGAGAAAAAACCGCACACGGTCGGAACGACTGCTACATGTATATCTAAAGCTGTGTGCAGTGTTTGCGGTGAAAACTTTGGCGAAGTGGATGCCACGAATCATGTGCATACAACTGTGAAAAACCGTAAGGAAGCGACTTGCACGCAGACCGGCTACACCGGAGATACCTATTGTACGGACTGTAATAAACTTCTGGAAACCAGTAAAGAGCTGGCGGCATTGGGACATGATTATAAAGCAACAGTAACAAAGCAGCCGACGACAACCGAGGAAGGCATCATGACCTACACCTGCTCCAAGTGCGGACACAGTTACACACAGCCGATCGCTAAGATTAAGTCCGATGACAGCAACAAGGATAATGGCAGCCAAAACCAGAAACCGCAGTCTGGCACAGACAATGGTAATCAGAATCAGGAGCCACAGCCTGATACGGGTAATGGTAAGGACAATGGTACTTCAATTAAGCCATACATCAAGGATGACAGCGGCAAGGAAGGCTGGGATGTTATCAAGCCACAGCTTGAAGAAGCTAAGTCAGGCGATACAGTAACAGTTGTCATGAATGGAACGACTGTAGTACCGAAAGATGTAATTGACAGTATCAAGGGCAAAGATACAACACTTGTTCTGGATATGGGAAATGGCCTTTCCTGGAAGATTTATGGAAAGGATATTACTGATGCAACCGGAGATATTGATTTTGATGTGACAGTCGGAGCAGATGCCGGAAAATCCATTCCTGTGGATGTCATCAACAACGTGACCGGGGAAAGGTATTCTATTAACCTGACTCTTGCTTATGACGGAGAGTTTGGATTTACAGCCACACTGACCGTCAACATGGAATCAAAGAATGCAGGACTGTATGCGAACCTGTTCTACTACAATGAACAGACCGGAGAACTGGAATTTATCAGTGCCGGACAGATTGATTCGGATGGAAATGTGGAACTTGTATTTACCCATGCATCAGATTACACGATTGTTGTTGATACCAGGATTATGAGTGATAACGGTCAGGCAGACAACAAGTCTGATGAAACCATTCCTGCGCCTAAGACAGATGACAGCACTTCAAAATATGCATGGAATAATACGATAATCATTATCATAGGTATCTGTATTATACTGATTGTTTTTGGAGCCGTATTCTATGTAAGAAAAAAGAGTGGTTCTGAGGAAGAATAAATATCTGAAATTAAAATGAAATAATTAAGAAGTAAGAAAAGAGACAGTGCCATTGATTGGTGCTGTCTTTTTTTTTACGCATAACAAATAAGCGGAAAGGCTGCTGTCAAGCGACGGCGGCTTTTCTTTTTCGGGAAGTATTCAAGAAGTCATAAAGTTCCGTGAGTAATGGAAGAAGGCAGCGTTTACGAAAATGTCACAATTCAACGCAGAAAAACCTCAAATACCACTTGCTTTTTCATTCTCAATATAATACTATTAGTATGGGTACTAATACTTTTATAGAGAGGTGATTTATTTGCGAAGAAGCAGCAGCGAAACAAGGAAGAAAATCCTGACCGCATGCGTTCGTCTTTTTTTGGAGCAGGGGTATAAAAACACCTCGGTCAGTCAGATTGTTGATGAAGCAGGCGTGGCAAGGGGAAGCTATTTGAATCTGTTTCCGACCAAGGACAGAATTTTGCTGGAATTGACCGAAACGATGTTCGGTGGACAGTTCGGCGTGGCAAGGAGCATTGCGGACAGCAAGTTGCCGTCGGTTTACGCCTATGCGGTGGAAACGGCGATCCAACTGACCCTGACTGAACTGAATGAGAACCTGCGAGAAATCTACATTGAAGCCTATTCCCTGCCCGACACATCGGAATATATTTACCTGCATACCACAGCAGAGCTGAAGCAGATTTTTGGTGAAAATTTCCTCGATGATACCGAGAGCGACTTTTACGAGATGGAAATCGGCACGGCGGGATTGATGCGCAGCTATATGGCACGCAAATGCGACATACATTTCCCGCTTGAACGAAAGCTCAGCCGCTTTCTGACGGCGGCACTTCGGGTGTATAAGGTGCCGGAGGAGGAGCAGGAAAAGGTGCTTGACTTTATTCAGACACTGGATATCAAGGCGATTGCCACAGAGGTTATGTATAAGCTCTTTGCTATGCTGGAAATGAAATACGATTTTAAGCTGTCGATGGACGGCGGAACGGAGGAAACAAGATGAGAAAACGAATTTTAAGTCTTATGCTCTGCTGTGTGATGCTGCTGGGACTTATGCCCACAACGGCATTTGCGGCGGGGACAGGCAAGGCGATACAACTTGGCACAAGCGGGATTTCGGGCTATGACACCGCAAAAGGCGGCACCGGCTACGACTACATCTACATGGGAAGCTACAATAGCAGCCCTGTAAAATGGCGCGTGTTGGACGACCAGACCAATTTTGACAGCAACGGCGACGGAACAAATGAAACCGGACTATTCCTCTTGTCCGAAGATTTGTTGGGAAGCGGGGATCGCGGAGATGTATATTTCGATGGCACAAGCCCGTATAGCAACGCATGGCAGGGCAGCGACGCGCAGGCGTGGTGCAATACATTTGAAAGCAGCAATCTCGATAGCCTGGAACTCGCTGCAATCCTTGCAACAACGAAAAGCGACGACGCATTTACGAGCAGCACACATAACGTTTCCTTTGCTGCTTCTACCAATATTCTAAACAGCGACCAAGTGTTTTTCCTGTCCGCAGAAGAAGCGGTAAATAGCGAATATGGCTTTACCGATGACGCGGCGCGTATTGCCAATTATGGCAATAGCGCCAGTACGTGGTGGCTCCGTTCCCCTTACGCGGACTTCACTAGCAGTACGGGCTTAGTCGACGGCTACGGGCGTGTGTACGACGGCGGCGTGGGCCTTGGCTGGGCGGCGCGTCCCGCTTTTAACTTAAATCTGAACTCTGTCCTCTTCACATCTGCCGCCGTAGGCGGAAAGCCGGACGGAGGCTTGACCACGATTTCCGAATACAGCGGAAACGAGTGGAAGCTGACGCTGAAGGACAGCAGCCGAAGCAACTTTGCTGTTACCTCTGCGGCGGTTACCGCCTACACCAATGGCAGCACCGTAGAGATATCCTACACAGGCGCGAAAACCGGTGCAAACGAATATATTTCCGCTTTGCTCGTTGATGATAACGGCAACCCGACCTATTACGGCCGCAGCAACGCCCCCCTCACTGAAACAGACGGCACGGCACAGCTTAGCGTTCCTGCCGGTTTTGCCGAGGGCAACTATATGTTGAAGGTCTTCAACGAACAGTATAACGACAATTATAAAACCGACTATGCAAGCGATTTCACAGACATTTCTCTGACGGTGAAAAAGAGAGTTGACGAGCAGTTCACCCTCGCTCCCGGCGGCACCTATTACTTTGACCTTTCGGCGATGAATATTCCAGGCACAGCAAACAGCGGAAACTCATATGGTGCGGCTTCTTTGCCGGATACGTCGCTGCACTATGTTCCCTTTACCTATGCGGGAACAATAGAAGCCTACAAGCTCACGTCTGCGATGGCGACCACCGAGGAATATGCACAGCAGAACAAATACGCCCACAGCCTGTTTGTGGCGGACTATGCCGTAACGAATAATGTAAGCTGGGATACCCTGAATACCGCAAATCTGATTTTCGGAAAAGATTATGCCAGCGGCGGCGTGGACTATACCCTGCGCACACCGTCTGCGGGAAGTGACTGTACGGGTTTAGACGATTCCCAACGCGGCGTGCCCCAAAGCAACGAATGGGACAGGATACTGAACAAGGACAGCAGCTACATCAAAAACTGGAATGGCATATATTCGTGGGGGCAGGACACAACAAGATACAACTCGTCGCTCCGTGCGGTTCGCGGGTACGATTCGGGCCGACGCTGGAACGACGACGATGCTACGGACTTCCTCCCGCTCGTCGGTTTCCGCCCTGTCCTTGAAGTCCTGAACCCTGACACACTGAGCTCTGACGGGCTGAAAGCCGTTACCCTTGACCTTGGCGGCGGAACGCTCGGCGGCAGCTCCGAGGATATTCAAATCATTGTGAAAAGCAGCGAGAGCTTTGCCGCGCCTGCGTCCGACGGCATGACCCGCCCGGACGGAAATACAGGCAGCTACTTCATGTGGCTTGGCAGCGACGGTAAGCTCTACGCCCCCGGCGACAACGTTCCGGCGGACGTTACCAAGCTCACGGCGCAGTTTGCTTTATCAGAACAGTTTTCCCTCAAACCCGGCGACACCTATTACTTTGACCTTTCGGCGATGAATATTCCCGGAACGGCAAACGGCGGAAACTCAGATGGTGCGGTTTCTTTGCCGGATACGTCGCTGCACTATGTTCCCTTTACCTATGTGGGAACGATAGAAGCCTACAAACTCACGTCTGCGACGGCAACCACCGAGGAGTATGCACAGCAGAACAAATATCCCCACAGCCTGTTTGTGGCGGACTATGCCGTAACGCATACGATTAGCTGGGGTGGCCTGAATGACGAAGGTCTGATTTTCGGCAAAAATTATGCCAGCGGCGGCGTGGACTATACCCTGCGC
>OLWS01000695.1_pt1 | contig 13909 bp, 9 predicted proteins | sample 1673601 | NCBI WGS metagenome assembly OLWS01 (sample SAMEA103958116, study PRJEB25191) | human gut metagenome | biome: human-associated habitat [ENVO:00009003]; feature: intestine environment [ENVO:2100002]; material: feces | place: Germany | collected 2013/2015 | reverse complement strand
TTTTATGTGATTCTGTCAGATTTATGTTAAAAAACCGACTTAAACCCACTTTTTTTTCTTTCATTTTTTGGACTTTATGAAATAATCTTTATTTTTGCATATTGTAACAAAAGTATAATTTATTTATTTAATTAGAGAGAGTATTTATGGAAAAAAGACTAACTATGATTTTGGCCTGCCTGTTCCTGTCACTGGGAATGGCACTGGCACAAACAGCAGTTACGGGAACCGTGGTGTCTCAGGAGGACGGTCAGCCGATTATCGGTGCTACTGTCCGCGTTGTGGGCGCCAGCGCCGGTGCCGTGACAGACGCTGACGGTAAGTTCTCTATCAGCATGCCCGCAGGGCACAACAAGCTGAAAGTAACCTATGTCGGCATGGTTGATCAGGACGTAACGGTAAAGGGCAACAGCGTACGCGTTGTGCTCGTTCCGGATCAGACCAACCTTGACGAAGTGATGGTCGTTGCTTACGGTACGGCTAAGAAATCAGCCTTCACCGGTTCTGCAGCGGTTGTAAAGTCGGATGACATCGCGAAGATTTCAAGTTCTAACGCAATGTCTGCACTTAGCGGTAAAGTATCTGGTGTGCAGATCAACTCTGCTACAGGTGCTCCTGGTCAGGAGAGCTTCAGCATCCGCATCCGCGGTATCAGCTCTATCAACGCCGGTAACGACCCGCTGATCATAGTAGACGGTGCTCCTTACAACGGAGACATCAACAACCTTAACCAGAACGATATCGCTTCAATGACCGTCCTGAAGGATGCTGCCTCTGCAGCTCTTTACGGTGCGCGTGGTGCCAACGGTGTTGTCATCATCACAACAAAGAACGGCCGCGAGGGTACTTCTTCAATCACTGTTGACGCTAAGTGGGGTGCTAACACACGTGGCGTAGAGTTCTACAATACAGTAGAAAGTCCTGCCGGATATTATGAGGCATACTATCAGTCATTGAAGAACTATCGTACAAATCTCGGCGATGATGCTGCAACAGCTCACAGATGGGCTCTGGACAATATGTTTGCAGGCGGTTATAACCTTGGCTATAACGTTTACACTGTTCCTGAAGGACAGGACTTCATCGGCCCGAACGGAAAACTGAACCCTAACGCAACACTCGGCCGCGTTGTTAACGTTAATGGCACAGAATACCTGCTCTATCCTGATTCATGGCGCGACGCTGCTTATCAGACTGGTGTACGTCAGGAGTATAACGTTACTGCTACAGGAAGCAACGACAAAGGTTCTTTCTATGGTTCTGCAGGTTATCTGAAGAACGAAGGTATCAGTATCGGTTCTGACTATGAACGTTTCACAGGCCGTCTGAAGGCTGACTACCAGCTCAGATCTTGGTTGAAACTTTCTGGTAACTTCAACTATGCTCACTATAAGGCTAACTCACTGGCTGACGATGGTGCGAGCACTGTAGGAAACATCTTCATTGTCAAGGACATGGCTCCTATCTATCCTCTGTACATCCGTGACGCAGCAGGCAACATTCTGCAGGATTCTAAGACAGGTCTCGCTATGTACGACTGGGGTGATGGCACTGTAACTGGTATTACACGTCCTGTAATGACAGGTTCTAACCCTATCTTCGCAAATAACTTTGACAAGAATGAGAACGAGGGTAACAGCCTCGACGCTACTGGTACAGCTGAAATCCGTTTCCTCGAGGACTTCAAGTTCACATCAGCTAACACTGTGATGCTCGATGAAACAAGATTTACAAGTACTATGAACCCGTTCTATGGTCAGTTTGCTGCCAACAACGGCTCTGTTCAGAAAACACATGTACGTACATGGGCTTACAACTACCAGCAGCTCTTGAACTGGCATCACCTGTTCGACAAGCATGATGTAGAGGTTATGCTCGGTCATGAGTACTACCGTACACGTTATTATTATTTGTCAGCATCTAAGAACAATATGTTCTCTGTATTCAACGATGAGTTGGCAGGTGCTGTTAACACAGGTTCTATGAACTCTTACACAACAGACTACAACGTTGAGGGTTGGTTCGGACGCGTTCAGTACAACTATGACAACAAGTACTTCGGATCACTTTCTTATCGTCGTGATGCTTCTTCACGCTTCCACCCGGATCACCGCTGGGGTAACTTCTGGTCATTAGGTGGCGCATGGATCATCAGCAAGGAAAAATGGTTCAACGCTCCTTGGGTTGACGAGTTGAAGTTCAAGGCTTCTTATGGTGAGCAGGGTAACGACAACATCGGCAGCTACCTCTACACTGATACATACAGCATTGTTCCTTCTGGTAACGGCGCAGGCGTTAAACCTTCTTCAACTAAGGGTAACGAGACTATTACTTGGGAAAAGAACGGTAACTTCAATACAGGTTTCGAATTCTCATTCTTCCGCGGACGTCTTGCCGGTAGCATCGAGTACTTCTATCGTCGTACAAGCGATATGTTGGCATTCTTCGCACTTCCTGCTTCTTCAGGCTGGAGCGGATACTATGACAACGTAGGTAACATGCAGAACATGGGTGCTGAAGTTGAACTCGACGGAACACTGATCCGTACAAAGGACTTCGAGTGGGGACTCAACCTTAACTTCACTGCTTACAAGAACGAAATCACATCTATCGCTGAAAAGAACAAAACTCAGACTGTTGAGGGTTCTGAAGGTTATGCAAGCGGCAGCTACTTCTATGGTGAAGGCGAGTCACTCTATACATTCTACATGCCTAAATATGCAGGTGTTGACGAGAACGGTAAGTCTATGTTCTATAAAGACAAGCTGGATGAAAACGGAAACATAATTGGCCGTGAGACAACAACAACTCCGGATGAGGCTACATACTATCTCTGTGGTACAGCTCTTCCATGGGCATACGGAGGTTTCGGAACACGCTTCTCTTACAAAGGCTTCGACCTCGCTGTTGACTTCAACTATCAGCTTGGCGGTCAGATTTACGATTCAGACTATGCCGGCATGATGGGTATCACCAGCAGCGGTAGAGGCCATGCTATCCACGCTGACTTGCTGAACTCTTGGACAGAGGAGAATCCTAATACAAACATACCGAAGCTGGTTATCGACGACACAAGTGCAACAACCACTTCAGACCGCTTCTTGACAAGTGCTTCTTACCTGAGCCTGCAGAACCTCAACTTTGGTTACACATTCCCGACAAAGATGACAAGCAAGGTAGGTATCGGCAAGCTTCGCGTTTACCTTACAGCTACAAACTTGTGGTTGTGGTCTAAGCGTCAGGGACTTGACCCACGCCAGAGCATTACTGGTGGTGCTTCTTCTGCATATTACTCTGCAATGCGCACAATTTCAGGTGGTATTTCTGTAACATTCTAAAAACATTAAAAAACAAATTGAACATTATGAAAAGATTCATGACAATATGCCTTGGTGCAGCTTTAACTCTGATGACTTCAATGTCATTCACAAGCTGTATCGACGAGGTTGAGCCCACAGACGGAGCGTCAGACGGTCAGGTTTCGGGTTCAGAATCAGCTGTGGCGTCATTGGTTAGCGGTCTTAACTCATACGCTACAAATATTTGGAACACATCAAGCTTCCCCGCAAGTTTCGGTTATCCTGCAATTATGATAATCCGTGACATTCAGTCTGGTGAGCTTGCTTATGGTGATAATGCCAACGGATGTCTGTTCCTTAACTGGCTTGGTGACACCTATGTGTCACGTGAGTATCTGGTAAACCAGTTCTTGTGGTATTATCAGACACAGTATGCTGGCGCTGCTACTAACGCTATTGAAAAGATTGATACTCTTGCCAGCGATGCCAACAAGGGTTACTATGCTGCAGCTCTGGCTTATCGTGCAATGCTTTATATAGATATGGCACGCGAGTATGAGTGGTTGCCCAACGACATCACTCAGGGTGTCAGCCCCGAAGGAAATGACATCACGGGTCTTACTGTGCCTATCGTTAAGGAAGGCATGACAGAGGAGCAGTGGCAGAACAATCCTCGTGCAAATAAAGCAGATATGGCTGCCTTCATCCTTGGCGACCTTCAGAAGGCTGCAAGCATGATTGGCTATCTTGACGACGCAAGCAAGACAATGCCTCATCTCGACTGTATCTATGGTTTGATGGCACGTTGCTATATGTGGCTTGAGGATTATCCTAACGCTGAGAAGTATGCACGTCTGGCTATCGACAACTCAGCATCTGCACCTGTAACACAGGCACAGGCTCTTAACACAACATCTGGTTTCAACGACCTGAGCCAGTGGATGTGGGGTACACAGTACTACACAGGTTACGTTAACAACCTTTACTGCTGGACAGCAAACATGTGTAACGAAATCAGCTATGGTTACACTGGTACACAGCTCGGTTGCTATGTTCAGATTGACGCTAACATGTATAACCGTATCAGCGACGGCGACTGGCGTAAACTCCTGTGGAAGGCACCAGCAGGACACCCTCTCGACGGCAAGAACCAGTTCATCAGCGCTGAAGTTGGTGCTCAGCTTCCTGGATATGCTTCTTTGAAGTTCCGTCCGGGCGGTGGTAGCATCAATGACTACACTGTAGGTAACGTTGTAGGTGTTCCGTTCATGCGTATTGAGGAAATGTACTTCATCGAGGCTGAGGCTGCTGCACACAGCGACCAGGCTAGAGGCAAGGAGCTTCTTGAGTCATTCATGAAGCGTCACCGCAACCCGAACTACACATGCCGTGCTGCTGATGTTATCGACGAAATCGTATTCCAGAAGGCTGTTGAACTTTGGGGTGAAGGTCAGTACTTCTTTGATGTTAAGCGTCTGAACAAGACTGTTACAAAGGACTACAACGGAACCAACCATACAGCACCTTATCTGTGGAACACAACAACTCGTCCTTCATGGATGAACTGGCAGCTGAGCCGTATGGAAGAGATGAACAACAGCGGAGTAACGGGATACAACAACCCGACACTCGCAGATCAGCCTTATGCTAAATAAATTAATAAATAAGTAATAATAAAACAGAAAATATCATGAACAAGATATTCAAACATTCCATGATGCTCCTCTTTTCGGCACTGGCACTCGTGCTGGGCTCATGTACCGAAGAGTTTGAGTACACAGGAGCAACGATCGAAGGAGAGCAGGTGTATTTCAGCAATGCGCTTTCTTCAACCGTGAACCTCGATCCTAATGCCAGTGAGGTGAAAATACCGGTAAACCGCATCCAGCGTACCGGTGAACTCACTGTAAACTTCAATGTAACTACATCTGAAAACTGTGCAGTTAGTGTTCCTTCTTCTGTAACTTTTGCTGACGGCGACTCTGTAGCATATCTGACTGTTACTTACGATCCTCAGACAATACAGATGGGTCACTTTGATGATGTTACTGTAGCCATTGCAGATGCTAACTATACAACTCCTTACGGAAGTTCATCTTATACATTCTCTATCGGGTTGTCTGAGTGGACTTCAATCGGTACAGGTCTTTATCGCGATGCAATCTACCCTGGCTTCTATGGCGCAGAGCAGCTGACTTACAACGTAGAGATTCAGGAGAATATCCTGAAACCGGGTTACTACCGTATCGTAACTCCTTACGGACCTGGCACAACATTCTATAACACTTATGTTGCTACAGGTATGATGTCATGGGCTAACAAGGAGAACACAAGCGTAGTTATCAACGCAACAGATCCTAACTTCGTTTATGTAACAGGCGACTTCTATCCTGGCACAGACGACGGTATGGCTTCTCAGGGATATGGTGTAATGCACGTATTCAGCATCGTTGACGAGTATATTAAGGAGGGTAACAGCCTTGAGGATATCAAAGCAAGCGAGCCGGATCTCTTCGGAACTCTGAAAGACGGTATGATCACTCTGCCTCAAGTGTGCCTTTATGTAAACTTCGACGATTCATTCACTCCGCTTGGCTATCTTGGCACAGCAGGTTGGGCTATTGCTCTGCCGGGCAGCGAGTTTACTGACTACTCTTCTTCGTTCACATACACAGGCCGCTTCACTGACGTTGCAGGCAACAACTACGCTCAAGGTACTATCACTCTTGGTGAGGATGTAGCTAACGCAAAATATGTATTGGCTGCTGATGGTGACGATATCAATGCTATTGTTGATGCTATCGCTGACGGTTCTATCGAGGCAACAGGTATCACTGAAAGCGGTGATGTAAGCATCCAGATAGCAGAAGGTGGTAAGTATACAATGGTTATCGTTACATTCGATGCTGAAGGCAACATGAGAAGCAACTCTGCTACTACATTCACATTCAGCACTGGTGGCGGTTCAGGTACAGCTAACTGGCAGCCTGTAACTTCTGGTACATACGACCAGAACTACTTCCCGAACTTCATCACTGACGAGAACAACCAGCCGGTAGGTAACCCGTTCGGCGATGGTACATATTCAACAACTCTCTATGTTGACGGCAACGACCAGACTCACTACAAACTTGAACCTTGGCTGACACAGGAAGGTAGCCTTGAATTCACTCTCGACGATAGAGGTATCATCTCATTCGATGTCATCGATACAGGCGTAGACTCTCAGACAGGTTACGGTAATGTGCTTGTTGTAAATGCTAACGACATGTTCGCTGATAATCCTAACTATCCGTTCAGCTTCTATGCTGATGGAGGTATCTTCGCATTCGGTATGATGTATTATGTTAACATGAACGGCCAGCAAGGCTGGATGGGTGGTGCAACAGAAACATTCACTCCGTCACAGAGCGGTGCTCCTTCAATGGTTAAGATGCCGGCTGCTAAGAAAGGTGTTAAGAGCTATAAGGCTGTCAAGGGTGTTAAGAAAGTGCTCAATGCTAAAGTTGACAGAAGCTATGACTCTAAGTTCTTCAGCAACAGAGGACTGACTATCAAGAAATAATGTGATGAATGCTGTGAGTCAAGTTCTTCACTGTAAGACTTGACAATACTACAGACGTCATTAAATAACAAGAAAGGCCCTGCATGACCAATGTGTCGAGGCAGGGCTTTTTTATATCGTATTATAAAGACACTTTGTATGTGTCAATATCTCTTTATTATGATTTCATGGCGATGAAATAGGTGGTGTTGATATCTTGGCAAGTCTTACTTGCTTTTTTTGTCAAGTTTGATGTTTTTTGTGATACGAAAGTCCTTATCTTCTTTGGGGAGGTATTATTTACTTTGGAACATAATCAATAAAGCAAGTGGAGGTATGGATCTTCTTATGAAAAGAATGCTAGCCTAAGGCTTGTCAGGGTGATTGTTTGTCGCTATAGGGTAATGTATTTTGGAATAAAATTGCGGAAATAAAAGGAAAATGATGAAGCATTGAAAAAGCATTATATTCCGATTTCATCTTATGTGCATCACGCTGATGTGTTCCGCCGTCCCTCAGCTTTCATCCGTCATGAAGTATGGCTACTGAAAGCTGGCGTATGCAAGAAACTTAATGACTTTAAAGTTGCTGTCTGAAACAGTTGGTGATAAACAGCGGACGGGGCAGGGCGCCTATATGTAAATTGACTCGCATTGATGCAGCCCGGCTTATTGCTCCTTATGGGTGTATGACGAAGCCATGGCTGCCACTTTCTGCTGCAGGTATGCTATGAAGCCCTCATCGCCAAGCACCTCAATGTCGTCGAACAGGCCAAGCACAAAGCGTCCTATGCCTGCATAGCTGCACACCGGCAGATCGAGTCTGTGGCGTCCGTCGCTGCACGTGGTCATGTTAGCCTCTGCCGCGGGATATTCTTCGCGGAACACGTTGTAAGACAACTGGCCCAGCAGCATGCTTACGGGCATCATCTTTTCACCGCTGAACATAAATACGTCGGTGTACATCTGCTGATGGCGGTCTTTGTATGCCCACTCCGTATCGAGCAGCTCCACCTCCTGCATGCGGCTCACCTTGAAGGTCTTGTTAAGCTTCGACGACGGTTCATAGCAGCGCACCTCATTATTGTTGTTCATCAGCAGGAACGGCTCAACTAGCCTGTCCTTTGTGGTGCGGCTGTGAGGCGACGCATAGCCATGTATCACCACCTGACGCTGCAGCTTTATGGCATCATACAATACGCCGATGTTGTACACCTTCTGCTCTCGCAGTTCGTCGTTGTTTATGATGTCGAAGTCGTAGAAGCGCTCAAGCTTCTTCCTGAGGTTGTCCGCCAGCACGTCGCCTTGTCCCGCCTTGTCCAGCAGGCGCCTTATCATCACCGCCTCCTCTTCGGTTATTGATATCCGCTCTATCAGGCGGTTGAAGAAAGGCGAATTGCGGTCGATGCTGTAGCAGTTGCCGTGCTTGTATACCTTAAATCCGCTGTCGCGGAAAAACTCAAGATAGTAATACAGGTTGCGGCGCGATATGCCGAGCTTCTCGCACAGCCGCTCAATGGTGTATGTGCGGTTTTCGGTGAGCAGCTGCAGCAGATACAGTTCGCGTTCGAGTTTGTCGTGTCGCATAGATTCTTTATTAACGTGATAATTTGCGGCATAAGCGTTGTTGCCTGCCGGTGCGTGTATTTCCCTTACATACGTCATAAGCCGTCAGAACGTGCATAAATGGCTTTTGCCGCTTTCCTTTTGTGCCATTGTCTGCTTTGTCCTGCGCTTCAGATGCTGATGGTCTACTCAGACGTTTGGCTAAAGCAGCCTGAACGTCTTGCGGTGATATGGCGTAATGCCGTGCTCGGCAATGGCCTGGCGGTGCTTCTTCGTGGGATAACCCTTGTTTGATATCCAGTCATACTGCGGATATTCCTCTGCCAGGCGGTCCATGTAGTCGTCACGGTAAGTCTTTGCCAGTATGCTTGCCGCAGCTATCGACATAAACTTGCCGTCGCCCTTTACCACTGTGGTGTAGGGTATGAAGTTGTAAGGCTTAAAGCGGTTGCCGTCTACGATGATGGCCTCCGGGCGCACCTTCAGTCCGTCAAGCGCCCTGTGCATGGCCAGGATGCTGGCATTAAGTATGTTAATCTTGTCTATCTCCTCAGGTGTAACCACGCCCACGGCCCATGCCACGGCGTCGCGCTCTATTATCTTGCGCAGCTCGTAGCGCCTGTGCGGCGTAAGCTGTTTCGAGTCGTTCAGGTCGTCGTTCCTGTAGTCTTCAGGCAGAATAACGGCCGCCGCATACACGCTTCCGGCCAGGCATCCGCGCCCGGCCTCGTCGCATCCGGCCTCAATCAATCCTTTGTTCAGCGAACTTTTAAGCATATTTATTTTCAGTTTATTGTTATAAGCCATGTTCCGCAGCCATGTGGCCCGGCCGTCATCTTGCAGTTGGCAGACTGCCATGTGCCGTTCATTAGGTGCAGATTTTACGCTTATTTAACAGATAACGGCCCGAGTTTGAACTTATTGTGCACAAACAAGCATTTATTTTGCACACGGAAAGCCACACCAAAGCGTGGCACATATATAAAAAACAATATTTACAACGAAACAAAAAACACTTAAAACATACGATTATGGAAAAGCAGATAACACTGGAACAAGCCGGCACTGCATGCGGCAAGATTAATTCAATGATAAAAAAGGCAACCAGTATGCTTAACGCTCCGCTCCGTCTTCTTGGCAGATATTATTCATATGTGATAGAGCGCAATCTGGACATGCGCCAGACAAAGGCCATAACCGAAGCCCAAATGGCATTCTTTGCCACCATACTTCCGGTTGAGATGCCCATACTGCTGCATCTGGCAGCCTGCATATGGTTTATCATGTCGCTGAAGAAATGCCGCTCTTTGCTGAAGTGATGCAGCCTGAATGTATGCCGGTGACAGCATCATGAAAGGGGTTGCATAGCTGAATTAAAGCCGTTCTGTAGCTTGCCAGCGTTGTAGCTGCGTGTAGATGTCTTGTTGCCGACAAACAAACCACTGGTTTAGACATAAAAACTCGGCCACTTTTGCATCAAAAGTGGCCGAGTTACGACCCGAAAACAATAGGTTAATGATTTGAAACCAATACGTTATATTTTGCTTTCGGTTTATGTCTTAATCGCTGTTCAGGTGATTGTTTGTTAATTAAAAAGACGTGTTTCCCTTTCGATTTTTTCGGCCGTTTGAAGCTATGCTTCTTTTGCGGTGCATATACCGTGTGAGAAATTCTTGCAATAAACTTGTTTCTGCCTGCGTCATAGATGTTCAATGATGCTTTCATGCAGCATTGCCCACTGGCTGTATTATGGCTTGCATTATCGGCATTGTAAAATAGTGAAAAAGAAATGTCGCCCTGCGCTGTCAAACCGGCATCGGTCCAACCTGTTGCGCATGGCGGCATATATGTTTTATGTGTGTGGTTCGTAGTGTTAAGTTGGCGTCCGCGATAATCGCATCTGCAAAGTGTGCCATTTACCTTGTTGTTTAACATGCTCACGCCCATATTGGCGACATTCCTCTGTAGATGCATCTGGCACGCCAACTATTACATCAGGATAGTTGCATGATGTCCGACATAGAAATGCTGCCTGCTGCGGGATTATATCCGCTGTGGCGAGACTGCTTGTCTTCGTTGATTTTGTTATTCGTCATAACATAATCAGTCGGCCATAAGCTTCATCACCTTCTGTCCGTTGCCGCATATGATTGTGGCAATGTAATATCCGCGGTCGAGGAAACCGAGGTCGGCAGTGTTGTCCGCTTTTGCCGAATAGACCTGACGGCCAGACATGTCACATACGGTGAGGCGGCTGAATCCGTCTTTTACCATGAGTGTGCTGCCGTCCCATGACACGTGCATGGGCTTAGCAACGGCGCTTTCTATTCCTGCAACGCCCTCATAAGGCACCTTTGCTTCTTCTGCGTTTAGCACGCGGCAGTTGTTCTTGTCTTCAGCATCATAGTTGGCCACAAACGCCACCACACTTAATCTGGCCGCATCCCATCCGGCCTGCACCGGAACAGTATAGTCGGCTGTATAGCCTTTTATGTCAATAGGCTCTCCCCATGTCGGCGTTACGCTCTGTCTTGCCATGTGGCGATGGTAATATCCGCCGGATGCACCGCTTTGGTTGGTAGAGTAGACGCTGTCTTCAGAAACAAAGACAAACAGGCGTGGCGATTCTACGTCAGTGTCTATAAGCTGCTCACCCTCAACATGTATGAGTATGTTGCCGCTTTCGTCCGTTTTCACCGTAGGTTCTACTGATACGAATGCCGGTGCGCAGCTCTGTTCGGCATAGAAAGTCTTTAGCTTTGATGCACCAACACTCACCACCGGCACTCCGTCTGAATAAATGTCGGGATAATTGTCCGACATCTCCGTGCGGTCGAGCATCACTGCAGGAGCGTAGAGTCTGCCTTCCTTGTAGAACCACTCATACTCCTTGCTAGCTGCTATGGTATAGTCGTCCTCGTAGAAACCGGCATGATGGCCCAGTTCTATGATTCTCTCACATGTGTCGGCAACGGCAGAAATCTGCTTGTGAACGGTAGGGCAGTTGGTGCAAAGCTCCGTAGAGAACACCTCGAGCAGCACCTTGCGCTGCGGCATTACGGAGCGGCAGAGCACCTGTTTCGTGCGCGATGTGTTGTCAGACGGGTCGAAGTCGGCCTCGCCGTTTACAGCCGATATTTCCACGCTTACCTGTGGTTCGCCTTCAGACAGGATGCGCAGTCCGTTCATCTCGAAGGTGCCTGTGCCGCGCGGCTTCACTTCCGTCACGCTTACCGTCTCTGTGGCCAGGCTGTCGCCAACGTGATAGGTGAACGTGAGGCTCTCAACCGGCACGGAGCCAAGATTGATGAAGTCGCCCGAGAAGGTCATCTGCTCGCCCAGCCGGGCATATCCCGGCATGACAATGTTGCCTAGACTGACGTTGCAGCGCGGCAGATTGTCGCTCTCTACTGTGGCATAAAACGCTGCGCTGAATCCCTCGACACTCGGCTTCCATTCAGAGCCGTCGGTGCAGATATACTCTTCGCCGTCCACAAGGCTCAGGGCATACGGAATGTTCAGTATGCCTTCTACGAGATAAGACATATAAAACGCCTTGCCGTCTATCCTGAACGGCTTGTCAAGACGCACCTCATTCCATCCGTATTTTTCAAGGGTGGCCGTCTGCTCATAAAGTGCCTCGCCTCCGTCAAGGCTGCTTCTGATGGCGAAGTGTACGGTAGAAGGCTCCATGATGCTTGACCAAATGTGGAACGATACGATGTCCGTGCCGCTATATGCCTGCATAAGCGTTTCGGGGAAGAATACCGCCGAGCCGCCTGCCGGAGATTCTTTGGCGGCGGGGTAGAAAGACACGGCGTTGCCCTCGCAGTAGCCCAGCTTCATGCTGTCGGCATATATCGTTTGTGTAGCAGCCAGCATCAGTGCCAGCGTTAAGACAATCTTGCTGACGTGGCGCGTTGCTGACGATAAAATATAATTATGCATAAATGTTCATTGTGAATTAACTTGCAGACAAAACTGAAAATGTGACAGGACGCACTGCCTGTCACATTATGTCAAAATGATTTTCAGCCGACATTATATCAGCCTGATGTTAGTGCTGTTTTAGCGTAACACCTTGAATGTCTTAGAACCGCCGTAGTAAGAAACCTTTACAACATAAGTGCCTGAAGGCAGAGATGACAGGTTGAAAGCTTCTCCCTGGCCGCCTTTCATTACGAGGTTGCCGCCAACGCCGTATATTTCAGCGCTGTTGTATTCGCCGTTTACGTACAGTGTTCCGCCCTTGCGGTAGTCGATGCTTACATCACTCTTTACAGCCTCAGGCTTAGATATGCCGGTAGCTCCTTTTGAAACGATCATAGCGGGGCAGTTTACAACACCGAAACCAATGTCTATAGTCTCGCCGCCGGTAAGAACCTTTCCGTCAGTGCTGCAGTCGAGAAGTGAATACATGCCGCCTGCCGGAACTGCCTGTGCCTCGCCGTTCTCGTCATAGGCAACAGACGGACCGAATTTATATCCGCCTCCTGCGCAAGTAACCAGCTGGTCGAAATATACGATGCTGCCGTCTGCCTTTACGCTAAAGTATTTGTACACGTCAGAGTCGTCAAGGAAGTAGCCGTACATGTTTCCTTCTGCATCGATGCTGCAAAGTATTCCTCCGTAGAATGTATTTGTTTCAGGGTCGTCGCAGTTGAACACGTTGTATAGCTTGCCGTCTTTGATGTATGCAGGATTCTGTCCGCCGTTTTCAGCAGTATTGACACCTACAACGGTGTTGCCGTCTTCACTGATGCCGTACACATAGAAGGTGTTTATTCCGAGGTTGTCATAAACCTTCTTTATTTCGTTGTTCTCCCATACGACAGGCAGCAAATATACTTTCTCAATGCCGAAGTCTTCGTCAATCTCACCTGTTGATACATAAACCTGTCCGGCCATATATTTTCCGTCAGATGAAACGGCGCGTACGCAGTTGAGTGTGCGCGTTGGGCTGAACTCGTTCGACTGGTCAGAAGAATAATTCTCAGGTACAGGCAATAGTTTCCATCCTCCGTCAGGCGTAAATGTTGCAGGCCATTGTCTTACATAAGTTTCGCCTGTCAGCAGCGAGTCAACGCTACCTGCCATAAGTCCGTCGTTGGTTACGTCGTTAAGAGTTGAATATCCTCTGGAATAATCCCAGGCCATATTGATGACGTCTGGTGCGTCGGCATTCCAGTAGTAGCTCGTCATCGAAATCAAATCGTCCACGCCAACGGCATATTTGCCATTGTTTGACACATGATTAAATACACCGCAAACCGGTGTTTCATAGCTTTCGATTATGAAAACTGCATCGTTAAAGTTGTAAAGGGTTGCCTCTTCTTGGGCTGATGCACCGCAAGCTAAACTTGCCATTGCTGCTAAAAGTAGTAATTTTTTCATAAGCACTTTATTTGGTTTTTAATTTGCGTAGATTTGCAGCAACAAGAATATAAAACTTATGTGCTGCTCTTAGTTTCTGTTTGCAATGATACAAAATTATTTTATAA
>OLWS01000688.1_pt1 | contig 13954 bp, 11 predicted proteins | sample 1673601 | NCBI WGS metagenome assembly OLWS01 (sample SAMEA103958116, study PRJEB25191) | human gut metagenome | biome: human-associated habitat [ENVO:00009003]; feature: intestine environment [ENVO:2100002]; material: feces | place: Germany | collected 2013/2015 | reverse complement strand
TGTCCTACTTTTATCCAATATTTATATGGAAAAGGATAATGCTTAAATCTGTTTTTTTAATTATCGATGTGGTCTGGAGAGGCAACTGTCAAAAATCGCTCATACGAAACTAATGATTAGCAGAATAAGATCTATGAAAGAATATATTGCTATATGAAGTTTATTTTTATGGCGTGAAAAGTAACAGATATCATAATGATGCGAAAACTCTTCAGTTAATGTAATAAAGTTATATTATTAGATACAAAATCATTACAAACTATCATTGAATCGATGGTAACTATAAATAGTGCTAAGTATTAGCATTTGCTTGTTGACTGAGAGTATCGACTTTGTGAATGGAAGTGGTGTCGGGTTTTATGTCGCAGGTAATGACGACCCAGGATGAATGAGAACGCATAAAAATCTGTTATTTACATCATAAGATCATCATGTTTATTGCGTGGTATATAAGTATTGTTATTGCATACTCAAGGCCCTTTAGCTCAGTGGTTAGAGCAGACGACTCATAATCGCCTGGTCGCTGGTTCAAGTCCAGCAAGGGCCACCAAATCATTATTCACGTATCAGGAAGAGTTAAGGTTACAAGGGGGACTCGATGGCGGTCAATATTTCACGACTAACGCCATTTTAAAGAAGCAGTGCGGTAGGTAGTTTCGAATGAGGGCTGGTGTTTTGGTACGTGGCACGCCACTGCAATGTATTTATCCATCAGTACTCATTCAAAAGTACCTGGAAAAAATGCCCGCTATGCCAAGCGGGCAAATTGCTTACATGTGGAATTAAGTAATTAACGATAAAGCCAGAGTATTATCATTTATCATGCCTCTTCATTTAATCAGGTTAATTACTCAAATCACTGAACTATTCTCTGTTCGCTCACTGATGATAAGTGAAGTGTCACAACCACGATTTGTATGTGGACCAATGCCGTAGAGTAAGGATGAAATGTCTCTGCCACGCCTTAAACATCTACTACTGACTAGAACCGCCGTCGAATGCAGAAGAGTCTTGTGAGCATTACAGGAGTCTGGCTTTGGTCATTAATCAACGCTATTTAGATATAAATTTCTAACACTCAAAAAACGATTCTCACGAATAAATTATAACGGGTGGTTTTTATCATACAGTGAAATAACCTTTTGTTTATTAAATTTAACATTCCTGTGCTAAATTAATTAAAAGTGCCATGTATAGCATATGAAGCTGTTAATGCCAGCAATTGTCTCAAATGAGCGATTTTTTATAGTGACAAACAATAATAACATTAAAAATAGCCATGTAGACATTAACTGAGGAATAGACAATGTTAGTTAGTAAAAGCAACGAAATTAACACTAGCACATTTATAAATAGTGGAAGTTGTAATGAAAGAAAATCTTCTAAATCCATGGAGTTACTAGCTTATAGTATTATAAAATTAATTTGTAAAGAAGCTGCCTCAGGGACGTATAACGGTGCTCTTGAAATTTTACAAAAAATGATGTCTGAATGTAAATATCATGAAGGCAATGCTTTTGTCATTATGGGAGCCGGAGAACAATTAAAACGTATTAAATATGATGCTAATGAAAATAAATTAAAAGTATACAACGTACACTTTGATAATAATCAAGAGTTAGTTGCTGATGGTGAGCCTGACGTAGTATTTTTAAAAAAACGGTGTGGGAAGACCTTCTCGTTAAACTAAAGCTGGAGAACAAAGAAAATGCGGTTTCTGAAATTAACCTGTCATCTAATAAAAATAATGTTGATCAGTTTATTGAATGCGCTAAGAGAAATGAACAGACCCTATTCGGCAATATAAGAAAAAGTGATTTTCATGTTGCTTCACTTCAGCCAGGTAGAACGCGTAGTGTTATTTCAGAAACGCCGCCAAATGACTGTATGGAATCACATAATTTATATGAAAACCACACAGATACGGTTTCAACTGTAACTAAAAATTCTCAGCAAGTTAAAGGTCACTATGGAGATAAGTTGAAAGAAATGCAGTTGTTCCTCAACCAGATGAGCAATGCACTTCAACAGGATTCATCTTTGTTAGAGTCAAAGGAACACACCATAGATATTCAAGAAAAAACGAATAAGTTTGTGCAGCATTTTCAGCGGGTATTATTTGATAAAAATGGAAGGTCATCAGAGTTTCTACTTAATTTTTTATGAGTGTTGCTATAAGTTTTTACCAAGAGCGCAGCCTCAAGATAAAATCGATAGCTATAATTCAGCACTGCAAGCTTTTTCCATCTTTTGTTCATCTACGTTGACACATAATAATGTAGGGTTTAATTTCAAATTATTTCCAGAAGTCAAGCTGTCTGGAGGAGAGCTTGAAACGGTATTCAAATACAAAAATGGTAATTTTGTCTGGGAGATAGCCAGAATTAAAATTACTCTCCCAAAAGAAGAGGGTGGTTTATATAGTTTACGTGGATTGGATTTTAAGGGATGCTTCTTTTCTGGACAGAACTTCAGTAACTATTATATTCAATATGTGAACTGGGGAACGTCATTGTTTGATCTTGATACTCCATGTATTTTTAATGCGCCTGCTTACAACAAGAGTAATGAAAAATCATTAGAACGCGTCAGCGAAAACGGTTTAAGTGGAGTCTTGTCTGATCGTAATAAAAAAATAAAACTAATCACGGGTGTGGCACCATTCGATGATATTTTATTTATGGATGATGACTTTGATGATAACTCCCCTGATGATGGTCCCGTTGAGAATAGTCCTGTTGTGAATAGTCCCCTTGTATGAAGTTCTAAAAGTAGTTTTCAATGATAAATAAATGGCTATTTTTACGAAGAGATAATAACGTAGATTGAAACAATATGTATTATTGATTAAGTAAATGGGATTATTCTTCACACTACATCCATTTTAGTGTCACTACCAAAGAAAAAGGGGCTACGTTTTCATGTAACCCCTTGATTTATTTGGTGGGCTAGCAGTGACTGAATTGGTGCTGTAATTGGTTGAAATATTTCATCTAATGTCTGGTTCAACTTTCCTTAGCTGCCTGAAAATTTTTTGAGCTTACCCAGCAATAACAGCGTTACGGTGCACCATGCCTGACTGATGAACTGCGTGCTCAGAGTTACCACTTCAGCGCATAACCGTGGCAGCAGACCCGGACAGAACAAACGGCTCAGGACATTATCGGTAGGGGACGTACTGGTAGTATGGAAACTGAACCGACTGGGGCGCAGTATGCGGCATCTTGCCGTGCTGTTGGAGGAGCTGTGAGAACGTGGTATTAACTTTCGTGCTCTGACTCTACCAATATTTGCCCAACAATGGGGGGACGAAAGCTGTAAAAGTAAAACAATCTGCGATCTCAATGTTATTGTGTGATTTTTATGTGAGCAGAAGATATTCATCAGAAATGATTATGTAAATCATTTTATTTTTCCGACGGCTTCAATGTCGAAAGAAAAGAATACGCCCGTATTTTCTGAATAGATTGACTTTTTTATCCAACCACACTTCAGCGCACTGCGTTTAAAAAATGCCTCTTTCTTATGCGGGATATCATCATTTCATCATGATGTCTTTGGTGAGCGGTGAACACAATACACCTGCGCTGTCTCTTCAGGATGAATCCCCTGGTCTGGTGCCTGTGGGCTGATGTTGCAGCAAAGCTAAGGTCGCTTAAACGCTACTCAGTATTCACTTTTCAGAGGATGAAATTTATGAACAGGACCAGTCCCCATTATTGTCGCCGCTCAGTACTTTCCTTATTGATATCTGCCTTGATATATGCTCCGCCCGTGATGGCGGCCTTTACTACTAATGTTATTGGTGTGGTAAACGATGAGACTGTAGATGGCAGCCAAAAAGTAGATGAACGAGGTACAACAAATAATACTCATATTATCAACCATGGCCAGCAGGATGTTTATGGTGGGATATCTAACGGAAGTCTTATTGAATCTGGTGGATATCAAGATGTAGGAAGGCATAACAATTATATGGGGCAGTCTAATAATACAACCATTAACGGGGGCAGACAGTCAATTCATGACGGAGGGATTTCCACAGGTACAATAATTGAGAGTGGCAATCAGGACGTTTATACAGGTGGTATCAGCAATGGAACGACAATTAAGGGTGGTAATTCACACATAAGTGGGGGGACTGCGAATGGAACCATCATTGATGGTGGAGGGCAGACAGTAACAACTCAGGGGCATGTTGATGGTACAACGATAAATAAGTCCGGTTATCAGGACATCACGCAAGGAAGTCTGGCGACGAACACAACCATAAATGGTGGTCGACAGTATGTTGAACAGAGCACAGTAGAAACAACCACCATTAAAAATGGCGGTGAGCAAAGAGTATATGAGAGCCGTGCGCTGGACACGACGATTGAAGGCGGAACTCAGTCTCTGAATAGTAAGTCAACGGCAAAAAATACTCAGATCTATTCTGGCGGTACACAAATTGTTGATTACACCAGCACCTCGGATGTTATTGAAGTTTATTCCGGTGGCGTGCTTGATGTTAGAGGTGGTATGGCAACTAATATTACTCAGCACGATGGAGCCGCTTTAAAAGTAACGACTTACGATTTGACGGTGAGCGGTACGAATAGTGAAGGGGCATTCTCCATCCACAATAACGTGGCAGAGAATGTGTTGCTGGAAAACGGTGGTCATTTAGACATAAACGCATATGGTTCGGCAAATAAGACGATTATTAAAGATAAAGGAACAATGTCAGTTTTAACGAATGCTAAAGCTGATGCGACCCGAATAGATAATGGCGGCGTTATGGATGTTGCCGGAAACGCGACAAATACCATAATTAATGGTGGCACACAGAATATTAATAATCATGGTATTGCCACGGGCACCAATATCAACAGTGGAACGCAAAATATCAAGAGCGGCGGGAAAGCTGACACAACAAATATCTCTTCCGGGAGCAAGCAGGTTGTTGAGAAAGGAGGTACGGCAACTGGCAGCAATATTAGCGCCGGAGGCTCGCTGATTGTCTATACCGGCGGTATTGCACATGGGGTTAACCAGGAGACGGGCAGTGCTTTAGTTGCCAACACGGGCGCAGGGACTGATATCGAAGGATACAACAAGCTCTCTCACTTCACTATTACCGGAGGCAGGGCTGAGCATGTTGTGCTGGAAAATACCGGCCAACTGACGGTCGTAGCTCAAACCTCGGCGGTAGATACCATCGTTGATGCTGGCGGTAAGCTGATTGTCCAGAAGGAGGCTAAAACAGATAGCACCAGACTTAATAATGGTGGCGTTCTGGAGGTTCAGGACGGTGGTGAGGCTAAGCATGTTGAGCAACAATCCGGCGGCGCATTAATTGCTTCCACGACCTCCGGAACACTTATCGAAGGAACCAACAGTTATGGTGATGCTTTCTACATCAGGAATTCAGAAGCTAAAAATGTAGTGCTGGAAAACGCTGGCTCATTAACAGTCGTCACTGGTTCCCGGGCAGTTGACACGATTATTAATGCCAACGGCAAAATGGATGTTTATGGAAAAGATGTTGGTACTGTACTTAATAGTGCTGGTACCCAAACAATATATGCCAGTGCCACTTCTGAAAAAGCAAATATCAAAGGTGGCAAGCAAACGGTATATGGTTTAGCCACTGAGGCAAATATCGAAAGTGGTGAACAAATTGTTGATGGTGGGTCAACAGACAAAACGCACATCAATGGCGGTACGCAAACCGTTCAGAATTATGGTAAGGCGATCAATACCGATATCGTCTCTGGCCTACAACAAATTATGGTAAACGGGACAGCGGAAGGTTCCATTATTAATGGCGGTTCACAGGTAGTTAATGAGGGCGGTCTGGCTGAAAACTCGGTGCTTAATGAAGGCGGCACTCTCGATGTGCGGGAGAAAGGCAGCGCAACGGGGATACAGCAGAGTAGTCAGGGCGCGTTGGTTGCAACCACCAGGGCGACGCGGGTCACAGGGACACGCGCTGATGGCGTCGCGTTCAGCATCGAGCAGGGTGCGGCGAACAATATCCTGCTGACAAATGGCGGCGTGTTAACCGTGGAGTCAGACACCACTTCCGCCAAAACACAGGTCAATGCGGGCGGTCGGGAGATCGTCAAAACAAAAGCCACTGCGACAGGCACGACGCTCACTGGCGGTGAACAAATCGTCGAGGGTGTGGCAAATGAGACAACAATTAACGACGGCGGAATACAAACAGTTTCGGCTAACGGTGAGGCAGTAAAAACAACGATTAATGAAGGCGGTACGCTGACAGTCAACGATAATGGCAAAGCGACAGATATCATCCAGAACAGCGGTGCCGCTCTCCAGACGAGCACGGCTAACGGTATTGAAATCAGCGGTACTCACCAGTACGGCACCTTTTCCATTGCCGGAAATTTAGCGACCAATGTGCTGCTGGAAAATGGCGGTAATTTATTGGTATTAGCAGGTACCGAAGCTCGCGATTCCACGGTTGGCAACGGTGGGGCAATGCAAAACCTGGGTCAGGACTTCGCCACAAAGGTTAATTCCGGTGGGCAATATACCCTCGGTCGGTCAAAAGATGAGTTTCAGGCTCTGGCCCGGGCAGAAGATCTACTGATCGCTGGCGGGACGGCAATCGTCTACGCAGGTACGCTGGCGGATGCATCGGTCAGTGGCGCGACAGGAAGCCTGTCGTTAATGACGCCACGGGATAATGTTACGCCAGTTAAACTTGAAGGGGTGGTCCGGATTACCGATAGCGCGACATTAACTATCGGAAATGGCGTCGATACGACGCTTGCCGACCTGACGGCTGCCAGTCGGGGCAGTGTCTGGCTTAACAGCAATAATTCCTGTGCAGGCACCAGCAACTGCGAATATAGAGTAAACAGTTTGCTACTCAACGACGGTGATGTTTATTTATCAGCACAAACAGCAGCGCCTGCCACAACTAACGGTATCTACAATACGCTGACCACCAGTGAACTTTCCGGCAGCGGTAATTTCTACCTGCATACCAACGTTGCAGGCTCCCGGGGCGATCAACTGGTCGTCAACAACAACGCCACTGGCAATTTTAAAATCTTTGTTCAGGATACCGGCGTCAGCCCTCAGTCTGACGACGCGATGACGCTGGTGAAAACAGGGGGAGGGGATGCTTCGTTTACGCTGGGTAATACCGGCGGTTTCGTTGATCTTGGGACCTATGAGTATGTCCTGAAAAGCGACGGCAACAGCAACTGGAACCTGACTAATAATGTCAACCCAAATCCAAATCCGAACCCGAACCCGAACCCAAATCCGAACCCAAATCCGAACCCAAATCCAAATCCAAATCCAAATCCAAATCCAAATCCAGACCCGACTCCCGAGCCAACGCCGACACCCGTTCCGGAGAAACGCATCACGCCTTCTACGGCTGCCGTACTCAATATGGCAGCAACATTACCGTTGGTCTTTGATGCTGAGCTAAACAGTATTCGCGAGCGGTTGAACATAATGAAAGCGAGTCCACACAACAATAATGTCTGGGGGGCGACGTATAACACCCGTAATAATGTCACCACCGATGCGGATGCCGGGTTTGAGCAGACGCTGACCGGAATGACAGTGGGGATCGACAGTCGTAATGATATTCCTGAGGGGATTGCGACGCTGGGCGCTTTTATGGGCTATTCACATTCACATATCGGTTTTGATCGCGGAGGACATGGCAGTGTGGGCAGTTATTCTCTGGGGGGCTATGCCAGCTGGGAACATGAAAGTGGTTTTTATCTGGACGGTGTCGTGAAGCTTAACCGTTTTGAAAGTAACGTAGCCGGTAAAATGAGCAGCGGTGGAGCCGCCAACGGCAGTTATCATAGCAACGGGCTGGGGGGGCACATTGAAACCGGGATGCGATTTACCGATGGTAACTGGAACCTGACGCCGTATGCATCGTTAACGGGGTTCACCGCTGATAACCCCGAATATCATTTATCCAATGGCATGGGGTCGAAATCAGTCGATACCCGCAGTATATATCGTGAACTGGGCGCAACGCTGAGTTACAACATGCGTCTGGGGAACGGCATGGAAGTTGAGCCGTGGCTGAAGGCTGCTGTGCGCAAAGAATTTGTCGATGATAACCGGGTGAAAGTGAATAATGACGGTAATTTTGTCAATGATTTGTCGGGCAGACGTGGAATATACCAGGCAGGTATTAAAGCCTCATTCAGCAGTTCGTTAAGCGGGCATCTCGGGGTGGGGTATAGCCATGGTGCCGGTGTGGAATCCCCGTGGAACGCGGTGGCTGGTGCGAACTGGTCGTTCTGACCATCAACGATTAAACTGCGCTTCGGCGCAGTTTTCGTTTACAGGGTGTTAAAAGGGAAAATTCTGCGGCAAAAAAAGCCCGCCAGTTACGGCGGGAAACCTCATCCTATGGGAGAACAATGAATAATGAAATTGCGGGGTTATCATCTCCCAGTATACCCATGCTAACAATAAGGTTATTTACTCAGCCAGGTATAAACATTTTGTTCTGTGTGGGGGAACAGCATTAAGGTGTAAAGGGGGGGGGGAAGCAATGAGTAGTATCAGCAAGAATACTCTAGGCTTTTACCACAACGTGGATGAGAGGGATGAAAAACTCAAGGCAGAGATGACTCTGCCTTGAAGATAAATGCGCTTTTACAGCGGGCTTATTTCAGCTCTTCTGCTTCCGGTAAGGTCACGTTCAGCTCAAGAATAGAAATATCGCCATCTTTTTGCTCAAGCTGTACGGTTACCATCTCAGGATCAATTTGTACGTATTTACAAATGACCTCAAGAATATCTTTACGCAACTGCGGCAGATAGTGCGGTTCTGCATCGCTGCGACGGCGTTCAGCAACAATAATCTGCAGCCGTTCTTTTGCAATGTTGGCCGTGTTTTTCTTCCGCGAGAGAAAGAAATCGAGTAATGCCATAACTTATCCTCCGAACAAGCGTTTGAGGAAGCCTTTCTTCTCTTCTTCAATGAAGCGGAAAGGACGTTCTTCTCCCAACAGACGTTCTACGGTATCTGCGTAGGCTTTACCCGCATCGGCGTTAATGTCGAGAATGACCGGTTCACCCTGGTTAGAGGCGCGCAATACTGATTGATCCTCAGGGATCACACCGACGAGTTTGATGCGCAGGATCTCCAGCACATCTTCCATGCTCAGCATGTCACCTCTGCTTACGCGGCCTGGGTTATAGCGCGTTAACAGCAGGTGCTCTTTAATAGGCTCTTCGCCATTTTCTGCGCGGCGTGATTTCGACGCCAGAATGCCTAAAATACGGTCAGAGTCGCGTACTGAGGAGACTTCCGGGTTGGTGGTAATAATGGCTTCGTCTGCAAAATAGAGTGCCATTAGCGCACCGGTTTCAATCCCTGCCGGGGAGTCACAAACGATAAATTCAAAATCCATCGCTTTCAGATCATCAAGAACTTTGGCGACCCCTTCACGGGTGAGGGCATCTTTATCGCGTGTTTGCGATGCCGGAAGAATATAGAGATTTTCAGTACGCTTATCTTTAATTAACGCCTGATTTAGCGTTGCATCGCCCTGAATGACGTTGACGAAATCGTAAACGACCCGGCGTTCGCAACCCATAATCAGGTCGAGATTACGCAGGCCGATATCAAAATCTATCACGACAGTTTTCTTTCCCTTCTGGGCCAAACCAGTGGCGATGGCCGCGCTGGAGGTTGTCTTACCAACACCCCCTTTGCCCGAAGTAACAACAATAATGCGTGCCATAGAAATTCCTTGTTAAAAAGGGATCAATTTAACGGTTGAACGGTCAAAGCGTTTTCGACTAACTGCAGTCGCGCCGCTTTGCCATAAAATTCTGCTGGGATTTGATCACTCAGCCAGTATTCACCTGCGATGGACACCAGTTCCGCCATCAGGTTCGTGCAAAATATTTGCGTTTCTCGGTCACCACTTGCCCCTGCCAGCGCACGACCGCGCATCATGCCATAGACATGAATGTTACCATCGGCAATCAATTCGGCCCCAGCGCTAACGTGGCTTGTAACAATCAGATCACATTGTGGAGCATAAATACGCTGACCGGAACGCACCGGGGTATCTATTAAACGCGTTTTTGTGACCGGCGTTGTATTTTGCGCTGGAGCCTGCGGTGCGGGAGCTGGACGCGGCGCTTTTTCCTTTCCTTCCGTCAGGATAGGCAGCCCCATTTTTTCAATTTCGGCTTTAAGTTGCGCATCTTTGCAGCCACTTACGCCAATAACCCGCAAACCGGTTGCCGAAACCGCCTTATGCATCGCTGACCAGTTTACCGGGTCTTCCAGTGCACTGACGTTGAGTACAACGGGGGCATGTTTTAAAAATGCGGGGGCCTGAGCGATTTTGTCTTCCAGCGCCTGATGGATAACCTTAGGTTCTGCCTCATGCAGATGAACCACAGATAAAGTGAAGCTACTGCCTTTAAGCTCGATTGGCGTGTTTGACATCCTGGCCTTACTCAATTAGCTATTAATCATCGCCAGCGCGCGATGATGTTCCGAAGACTATAAGGCATGTTATAGTCTGGATTATATTGAGGCAAGTCACCCTCCCATTTATTCAGAGTAAAAGTCTATTCTGTGATAAATGGCGCTGATTCATAGCTTAAAAAATACCCTTGTCAATCAACCCATTGCCGTCGTACTTTTGATTGTTCTTATTTACGCTTCCTTTTTCCGCACCCTAATCGTGACAGCATCTTCAGGCCTGTTTAAATATCCAGTATTGAGGCAAGTGTATTTTTTCACCACGCCAGGCTTTCTTAACTTTCCATTTTTTGCGGCATCATTAAAGAACAGATACCCGTTATCTTAATATCCGCCACAGAATTGCTCTATCATAGAAACCGCAGAAGACGTCTGATACTTCTGTCAGGTCATCGTAACTCGTCCAGGTCAGCGGTTTTGATTACGGATTGATGATGAAATGAGCATAAGTGTTGTACGGTTGGATTATCAGGATGTGCTATGAATATGATGCGTATTTTTTATATCGGATTGTCAGGTGTGGGGATGATGTTCTCATCAATGGCGTCTGGAAATGACGCTGGCGGACTTCAATCTCCGGCGTGCGGCGTTGTTTGCGACCCGTATATTTGTGTGAACTCAGATGGCATTTCCCCAGAGTTAACAAGGAAATATCTCGGCGAAAAAGCCGCTGAAAACTTACAATCATTACAAGGCTACGATCCCAGCGAATTTACATTCGCTAACGGTGTATTTTGCGATGTTAAAGAAAAATTATGTCGTGATGATCGTTATTTTGGTGTGAATGGTAAGCGGAGTGGAAAAATCAATCAAACCACCACAAAGATGTTATTTATGTGTCGTGAGTGATGTCTTGTTTACATTATGTTCTATTCGTCATTAACCTCTTGAGCGACAGAGAGGAGTGGGGCGTTAACGTTTATGACGGGGAGAGTCCCCGTCGGTTGACATTTACTTAATTTGAATATCGACGTTATATTTTTTAGTTTTGTTTTTACGGGCGTCGTTTCGAGTTTGCAGCACTCGCAGCTCATATTTGCCAGAAGCAGGGAGTGAGTATTGTCCGTGACTATCGAGTTCTGGGGAATATCTGGATAAATCAACAGAATCATCGATTCCTGGCCCGAAGAGGTAAGTATCAGCGCCTTCATTAGAGATACTCACATGCACTTTCTGACCTTTTTTGGCATAAAAGGTATATGTATCGTAATCGTATCCCTTTATTTCGCCGGAGTACTGAGCGCTGCTATGGCCTTTTCTGAACTCAACATTGACATTCTTACCCGCAGCAAAGCTCGTGGAGGTTAGCAGTGCAAGCAATAATACAGCCTTACTGATGCTCTTGATTTTCATAGGTAGTCTCCTGTTCAGAATGAGTACGATGAACTGTTATAATATAACAATCCCTTACGGGAGAATTCCAGTGGCTTTCCTGCGTTCGGTAAAATCCCGTCGCGGCATTTTTGCCGGGGGGATTACTTATAAAGGGGGCATGGACTCAACAAACCGTAGAAATCTACAGCTGGCTGGCTTGTGGCGCGGGTTTCATTGATGTTAGCTTATGCCAAAACCTGGCATCTTAAAGAGTAAAAGTATGTTTTGTGTGATTTATCGAAGCAGCAAGCGTGACCAGACCTATTTATATGTCGAAAAAAAAGACGATTTTTCGCGTGTTCCTGAGGAACTGATGAAAGGTTTTGGTCAGCCTCAGTTAGCGATGATTCTGCCGCTGGATGGGCGGAAGAAACTGGTCAATGCCGATATTGAAAAGGTTAAACAGGCATTAACCGAGCAAGGTTACTATTTGCAGTTACCGCCACCACCCGAAGATTTGCTGAAGCAACATCTTTCCGTCATGGGGCAGAAAACACACGACACGAACAAATAACCGATATCCGGCGGTGGCATTATCTTTGTCGGCGCGGGTTTTCATATCCACGATAAGGTGAGGGGAACGTTATGTATCAACATCACAACTGGCAAGGTGCGCTGCTGGATTATCCGGTGAGTAAAGTAGTCTGTGTTGGCAGTAACTATGCCAAACATATTAAAGAGATGGGCAGCGCAGTGCCCGAAGAGCCAGTGCTGTTTATTAAACCAGAAACGGCACTGTGCGATCTGCGGCAGCCATTGGCGATCCCATCCGATTTCGGTTCAGTTCATCATGAAGTCGAACTGGCGGTGTTGATTGGCGCGACGCTGCGTCAGGCTACGGAAGAGCATGTCCGTAAAGCCATTGCCGGTTACGGCGTGGCGCTCGATCTGACATTGCGTGATGTTCAGGGAAAAATGAAGAAAGCCGGGCAGCCGTGGGAAAAGGCCAAAGCGTTTGATAACTCTTGTCCGCTTTCCGGGTTTATTCCCGCGGCGGAATTCACCGGCGATCCGCAAAATACAACGCTGGGCCTGAGCGTAAACGGCGAACAACGCCAGCAAGGTACGACTGCGGACATGATCCATAAAATCGTTCCGCTGATCGCTTATATGAGCAAGTTCTTTACCCTCAAGGCCGGTGACGTTGTGCTGACAGGCACGCCTGATGGCGTCGGCCCGTTGCAAAGTGGTGATGAGCTGACAGTCACTTTCGATGGGCATTCTTTGACAACTCGCGTTTTGTAATACTTTTTGTCGCCTGAAAGCGGCGGCAAAACTTGCATCGCTGTGCCAGACTGGTTATAAGGTGCGTTTTAACGTAATGGCGGAACACCTGATGAGCGATGTACCTTTCTGGCAAAGTAAAACCCTGGACGAAATGAGCGATGCGGAATGGGAGTCGTTGTGTGATGGTTGCGGTCAGTGTTGCCTGCATAAACTGATGGATGAAGACACCGACGAAATCTACTTCACTAACGTCGCCTGTCGCCAGCTCAATATTAAAACCTGTCAATGTCGGAACTACGAACGTCGTTTCGAGTTTGAACCTGACTGCATTAAATTAACCCGTGAAAATCTGCCAACATTCGAATGGCTGCCAATGACCTGCGCTTATCGCTTGCTGGCGGAAGGTAAAGATTTACCTGCGTGGCATCCGCTGCTTACTGGTTCGAAAGCGGCAATGCATGGCGAACGTATCTCTGTGCGTCATATCGCAGTGAAAGAATCAGAAGTGATTGACTGGCAGGATCATATCTTAAATAAACCTGACTGGGCGCAGTGATAAATTTAATAGATGTTGATGGGGGCTTTCTTAATATACGTCTGGATACTCGCCATTTCGTAGCCCTGTTTTTGAAAGCGCTCTGTCATAATGAGAGTTACCCGATACCTTATTATCAACAGGTAACTCTCAATCTTTAAAAAACGTCTGTATTTTTAAATGTGATAAGCTTTATACCTTGAGTACATGGAGAGAATAATCGCTTATCAGACTTCAGGTACCTCAAAGAGTGTCTTCTTACCGTGTCTTTTCTGATACTCATTACAGGTGTTAATCATTTTTTTGGCCGCTTC
>OLWS01000659.1_pt1 | contig 14395 bp, 10 predicted proteins | sample 1673601 | NCBI WGS metagenome assembly OLWS01 (sample SAMEA103958116, study PRJEB25191) | human gut metagenome | biome: human-associated habitat [ENVO:00009003]; feature: intestine environment [ENVO:2100002]; material: feces | place: Germany | collected 2013/2015 | reverse complement strand
GGGTCTATTTCCCAGCCGGTGCGGCAATCAGTAAAGAGGCCTTGCGGGCAGCGTCCTAATGTCACCCGCGTTGCCTGCTGCCAGTTAGCGAAATCAGTAATCGCCTGACGTAACCCTTTTTGCAGCGTTGTCGTTGGTTTAATGCCTTCCTGTAACCACAGAGAGATAACTTCAAGGATGCCTGTCTGGCGATGCATTTTGGCATCCATTCGCCCAACTAATTGCCCACGATGTAATAACGGCAGAACAAAATAGCCATACTGGCGTTTCGGCGCTGGGGTATAGCACTCCAGCCGGTAGCTAAAATCAAAAAGCTGCTCTGCGCGTTTGCGATCCCAGACAACAGGATCAAAAGGCGAAAGTACCGCGCTGTGCGTTGCAGTGAGCTTTCCGGCCAGCGCACGCTCGAGTAGCGGCAGCAAATCAGCATGCAGCCAAAGATTGCCCAATTTTTCAACATGCACAGCAATGATTTGCTGCTGTTCAGCCCTCGCTTCGCGCCACGCCGCCAGTGCCGGACGTTTCAGCCGATAGTAATCTGCCAGCCACTGTTCGCGGAATATTCCCAGGCTACGCGCACTGTTATCCAGCATGATGATTTCTGCTTCTGTTTGCGAAACGAGATCGCGCTCATCATCCCAGTCAGGCATGACTCGGTGGGTTAAATCATAAACGCGCTGGAAGTTGCGCCGTTCAATCACCATCACCTTTCCGGCAGTAAATAAACCTTCCAGATGCCGTTTATGCGGCTTCCATTCCCACCAGCCGCTTGCACCTTTACGAGGATGCTCAAAATCGGCTGAACGTACCGGCCCCTTATCATGAATATGCTGAATTAACTGTGCAATTTCCGCCTCATGTTCCTGCATCCAGGCGTCTTTGTATTTCCAGCCCATTTTTTCAGGTGCCAGCATGCGGTGGCGAATAAGACGAAAGTCGCTACGCGGCATAAAGCAGGCTTCATGCGCCCAGTATTCCATTAATTCGCCACGCGCCAGAGACTCATCCAGCCACTGGGCAGGATAATTTCCCAGACGACTGAAAAGCACCAGATATGGACTACGGGCAACAATATTAATGGTATCGATTTGCAGCAAGGACATTCGGGAGATCGTTGCCGGAATATCCTCCAACGACGCTCGACGGCGGGGTTTGTTTAACAGGCCTTGCGCGGCGAGGTGAAGATTACGCGCATCAGCAAGAGAGAGGTGCGGCAGCGACATTCATGACTCCATCAATCGAACGCTGCCGCGGCGTAACTAGTTGCCAGAAGCCAGCGAGGTTAGTTGCGCAAGCAGTTTCGCTGGTTCATCACCTGAAAGCTGTGCGTCTACAGGCAAATACCACCAATTTTCTTCTGCAAAGGCCCGGCATTTCACCGCATCTTTTTCAGTCATTACCAGCGTTTGCCCGGCGCTTACCAACGCGCTGACATCCGCATGATTCAAAGACTGATGATCGGCCAGCGGTACACATTTTTCCGGTTGTACGCCGCACATCTTCAGCGTGGCAAAAAAGCGCGGCGGATGTCCAATCCCCGCCATCGCCACTACATGTTCAAGCTGAGCAACGTCACAACGCATACCGGTACGTAAATTCACCGCCTGACCCGGCAGCAGATGCATGGGGATTTCACCGCTGCGTGGGACACCGCCGTTGACGATTACCGCATCAACCGACTTTAAGCGCCCCGCTCGCTCACGCATTGGCCCCGCCGGCAACCACCAGCCATTGCCAAAGCGACGCACACCATCAACAACGACAATTTCCACATCACGCGCCAGACGGTAATGCTGTAAACCGTCGTCGGTTACGATGATCTGCACATCAGGGTGTTGCGCCAGAATGGCTTTTACCGCATCAGAACGCACGGGAGAAACCGCAACGGGCGCGCCAGTGCGTTGATAAATCAACACAGGTTCATCACCCGCCTGTGCTGTGGTGGTATCTGCCGACAATAACAGCGGATAAGATTCAGCCTTACCACCATATCCCCGCGATACTACCCCCACGCGAATACCGCGCTGTTGCAGCTGTTCCACCAGCCAGACAACGACCGGGGTTTTTCCATTGCCGCCTGCGGTGAGATTACCAACCACGACAACCGGTACGGGGGCACGCCAGGTGCGCTTCAGTTTTAGTTTATAGCAAAGACGGATCGCGCCACTCACCAGGCCATACAACCAGGAGAGTGGCAGCAATAGCCGCCACAAAGGGGATTCACCAGACCAGATTTTTTCGATCATTGGCCAAACTGCATTTTGTGAAGTTGCGCGTAAACGCCACGGTGCTCAAGCAAATCGTTATGCGTACCGCGTTCCACAATGACACCATCCTCGACGACCACGATTTCGTCTGCCTTTTCAATGGTAGACAAGCGGTGGGCAATCACCAGAGAGGTACGGTTTTTCTGCAACTCATCCAATGCCGCCTGAATCGCACGTTCAGATTCGGTATCCAGCGCCGAGGTAGCTTCGTCCAGAATCAGAATCGGGCTATCACGCAACAAGGCTCGAGCGATGGCAATACGCTGACGCTGACCGCCAGAGAGCAGCACGCCGTTTTCACCAATCACTGTATCGAGACCGTTATCCATCTTATTGATGAAGTCCATGGCGTAGGCCATACGCGCCGCTTCTTCAATTTGCTCACGGCTGTACTGTTCAGTCCGTGCGTAAGCAATGTTGTTAGCAACAGTATCGTTAAACAAATGGACATTCTGCGACACCAGAGCAACCTGGTTACGTAACGACGCCAGGGTATACTCGCGCAGATCGTGACCATCCATCAGGATTTCGCCTTCATCAATATCGTAAAAACGCGTGATCAGGCTGGCGATGGTTGATTTACCCGAACCAGAGCGTCCAACCAGAGCAACCGTCTTCCCTGCCGGAATTTTCAGGTTGATGTTACGCAATGCGGGTACGTCACGTCCCGGATAAGTAAAGGTGACATTGCGGAATTCCACGTCGCCAGTCGCACGCTCGATCACGCGCTTACCTTCGTCTTTCTCCTGCTCACTGTCCAGAATGGTAAACAGCGTCTGACAAGCCGCCATACCGCGCTGGAACTGGGCGTTAACGTTGGTCAGCGATTTCAGTGGACGCATCAGTGCAATCATTGAAGAGAAAACAACGGTAATCGTACCGGCAGTCAGGTTATCCATAACACTTGGGAAGCTCGCCGCATACAGAACAAACGCCAGCGCCAAAGAGGCGATCAGCTGAATGATCGGATCAGAGATGGAAGAGGCTGAAACCATTTTCATCCCCTGAAGACGCATTCGGTTACTGACTTTATCGAAGCGTTTCGTTTCCACTTCCTGACCACCGAAAATCAATACTTCTTTGTGGCCCTTCAGCATTTGTTCTGCGCTGGTGGTCACCTGCCCCATGGTGTTCTGCATGTTTTTACTGATGTTACGAAAACGCTTCGATACAACGCGAATCGCAATCGAAACAATCGGTGCCAGCACAATCAAAATGATCGACAGTTGCCAGCTGTAATAGAACATCATGATGAACAGGCCGATGATCGACGCACCTTCACGCACAACAGTAATCAGTGCGCCGGAAGAAGAAGAAGCAACCTGTTCGGAATCGTAGGTGATACGTGACAACAGCGTACCCGTTGACTGTTTGTCAAAAAATGAAACAGGCATTCCCATCATGTGACCAAACAGGCGGCGACGCATAGTCATTACCACCTTTCCTGATACCCAGGAGATACAGTAGCTGGAGACATAGCTGGTGATACCACGTAAAATCATCAGCCCGATCACCACCAGCGGCATCCACACCAGCACGGAGCGATCTGTTTTACCAAAGCCATCATCAAGAAGTGGCTTAAGGAGCGATAACATGAAGGTATCGCTGGCTGCGTTGAGGATTAACGCTACGCCCGCCACGATCAGACCCGCTTTAAAAGGCGCAATGGTTGGCCACAGTCGGCGGAATGTCTGCCACGTAGAGAGATCTTTGTCGTTATGCATTCAAAAAACCAGCATTTGTTGAAATAGCCGCATATTCTACCCGTTATCCACTGGCACGCCAAACCACTGATGATACCAACGAGGTAAAATTTGCTCTCTGAGGCTGCTAATCCGCCAGCCTTGCGCTGAAAAATTGACCGTCACTTGACCCTGATGTGGAGTATCAAGCCACTTATAACCTTGTTGTTGATAGCGATGCTTAACTTTGTTGGAGGGCAATCGCCATGCGTTATAGCGCGATGCCGATGCGAGTGCCACTTTTCCATTCACTCGCTGAATTAATGGCAACGATGATGAGGTATTACTGCCATGGTGAGGTACCTGAAGCAATGTTGCCTGCACTTGCTGCCAGTAACGGCTTAGCATCTTTTGTTCAGCGGGGGCTTCAATATCACCGGTTAGAAGAATGCTATTCGTCCCGTCATCAACCTTAACCACACAGGAATGGTTATTTCCTTTATCGTTGCTAGCTTGTAAAGGCCAGTGCGCGCTGAAACGCAATCCTTGCCATTGCCACGCTTCGCCACGCACACAGGGCTGATGATGTTCCCAGTTTAACGGACTTCTGATCCATAACATCGGCCATGTGTGCAATATTGAGTCCAGCCCTCCCCGGTGATCCAGATGTTCATGACTCAGAATAACGCCTTCCGGTTCAAGATTATGCCAGTGGAGCCAGGGGATAATCAGTTGTTGCCCACTATCCCCTTCGGGCCAGGCCAGTCCCGTGTCATAGAGAATCGCTTTGCCGTTTCTGGCTATCACCATTGCCAGCCCTTGCCCGACATCAAGCATGTACACTTGCCACTCGTCAGGTCGAGGTTTTTGCCACAGCGGCCAGCACATCAGCAAGCCTCCAGCCACACACATTGCTGGCAACGTTCGCCAGGCGTTTAATCGCCATACCACCAGTAAGAACCATGGGGAAAATGTTAGCCATTGCCAACGTTCAGCAATGTTGATCCACCCTTCCGGCAAACTCTTTAACCCCCAGAAAAGTAAAGCCAAAGACCGGTCGGCAAGAAACCATAACCCCTGTTCCAGGATTAACGGCCCGCTTAAATGCACAACCATCGCGGCGAGGATCAATGGAACCGTGATAAATGTCACCAGGGGAATTGCAAATAGATTTGCAATAAACGAGGTCAGACTAATGCCATGAAATATGACGATTTGCACGGGCATAAGAAGGAGGGTGATTCCCAGCTGCAGATGGATGAGGGAAACAACCGCGCGCAATACCGGCGGCAGTTGCCACTCCGGACAGGGAAACCACTGATACCAAAAAATCAGTGCCGCGACCGCAGCGGCAGAGAGCCATAAACTTTGCGAGAGAATGGCAACAGGATCCATCAACAAAATTGCCGCCAGACAACATATCCATACATCCCAGCCACTCCATTGTCGCCCACTTAACTTAAGCATTCCCCACATGGCAAGCGCCACCACGGTACGCAATGCAGGAGGTTGCATCCCAGTCAGCCAGGCATAAAAAGCAGCACAGCAGATTCCGCCAATTAATGGCATTTGCCATTGGATCCAGCGCCCGGGCAGAAAAACTTGCCCACCGCGAATGAGTCCGGCAGCCAGCAACGCCGCAAAAGCGATATGCAATCCCGATATCGCCATTAAATGCGCCGTTCCAGTATCGCGCATGATATTTTTGATTTCTTTGGGAACGGATAACCGTTCCCCCATACCTAAACCAAGAATAACCGCATTCCACATATAGGGTTGCAGCGTTGTTTGTAATGACGCCAGATACTGTGCACGCAGGCTACAATTCGGTTCAATGACACTTGCCTGCAGAAATCGGCCGGTGAGCGGCTGATGCTGGGCAATGGCATAACGCTGGCTATCAAAGCCGCCATCATTAAGTTGACCATGAACTGCACGAACTTTGAGTTTCATTGACCACAGTTGTCCAGCACAAACCGCTTGCGGAAGATATTCGCCATACAGCACGAGGCCTGGCGCAGGGAATATACGTCGACCTTGTAGATGAGTAATTTGACCGTAATGAGTGGTCATACCGTCAGTAGCAGTGATCTCAACAATTGCATCCTGCGTCGCGCCAGTTAAGGTTTCTCCTGCCCACAAAATTTGCTTTGCTGCTAATATGCCCCAAACGAAAAACAGCAACGTCAGCGCGATATAACGGACAGTTTTAAAAGGGATAAATACCAGTACGCAGGCGAAGACGGTCAGAGACGCAAGGGTTAATGTCCCAGGCAATTGGGGCAAAATCAGCAACGGAAAAATTCCGCAAATTATGCATACGCCGACTGTCGTTATTTTCATGCACCCCTCCCTGTTTATGGAAAGTGTGCAACTTTGTTGAGCGGTTGTCTGGTGGGAATTTTGCGTTCCCCGAGGCACGTTCAGAAGAATTTAACGAGAGGGTGAAAACTGCTCAAAACTCTGCGAGGCAGCTTCCAGTTCCAGATTAGAGAAATGAAAAAAGCACCCGACAGGTGCTTTTCTCGCGTTCAAGTTTGAGTAAAAACTTAACCGTAAATATTGGCGCGATCGCGCAGTTCTTTACCTGGTTTAAAGTGAGGAACGTATTTTCCTTCCAGTTCTACTTTATCGCCAGTCTTCGGATTACGTCCGGTACGTGGTGCGCGGTAGTGCAAAGAGAAACTGCCGAAACCGCGGATTTCAATACGCTCGCCCTGCGCAAGAGTCGAGGCCATATGCTCCAGCATCTCTTTTACTGCATCTTCAACCGTCTTGGCGGGAATGTGCGATTGCTGGGTGGCAAGTCTTTCTATCAATTCTGACTTGGTCATGATTCCTCCGGTTCCTTAAAGGCAAATTAAGCGGCTGCTGTTGCTGCATTGATTAAGGGCGGCCGTAGCCGCCCTTAGTGCTTGATTACAGGACGAAACCTGCAATCTGTCAAGTAAACTCAACAAACTTCGGAATAAAAATCCCGAAGAGTCAGAGAATTACTCGCCTTTAGCTGCTTTGAAAGCTTCAGCCATTGCGTTGTTGGAGAAGTTTGCATCTTCCTGTTTGTTAACAGTTGCGATTGCATCTTTCTCGTCAGCTTCGTCTTTCGCACGAACAGACAGGCTGATTGCGCGGTTTTTACGATCAACGCCGGTGAATTTAGCTTCAACTTCGTCGCCAACGCTCAGAACCAGGGTAGCGTCTTCAACGCGGTCACGGGATGCTTCAGAAGCACGCAGGTAACCTTCAACGCCGTCAGCCAGTTCTACGGTTGCGCCTTTAGCGTCAACTGCAGTTACTTTACCGGTTACGATAGCGCCTTTCTTGTTCAGAGCAACCCAGTTGTTGAACGGATCTTCTGCGAGCTGTTTAACGCCCAGGGAGATACGTTCACGTTCTGCGTCAACCTGCAGAACAACTGCAGCGATTTCGTCGCCTTTTTTGTATTCACGAACTGCTTCTTCGCCTGCAACGTTCCAGGAGATGTCAGACAGGTGAACCAGGCCGTCGATGCCGCCGTCCAGGCCGATGAAGATACCGAAGTCAGTGATAGACTTGATTTTACCTTCAACACGGTCACCCTTGTTGTGGGTTTCCGCGAACTGCTGCCACGGGTTAGCTTTGCACTGTTTCAGACCCAGGGAGATACGACGACGTTCTTCGTCGATATCCAGAACCATAACTTCCACTACATCGCCAACGTTAACAACTTTGGACGGGTGGATGTTTTTGTTGGTCCAATCCATTTCGGAAACGTGTACCAGGCCTTCAACGCCTTCTTCGATTTCAACGAAGCAGCCGTAGTCGGTCAGGTTGGTCACGCGACCAGTCAGTTTGGTACCTTCCGGATAACGTTTAGCGATAGCTACCCACGGATCTTCGCCCAGCTGTTTCAGGCCCAGGGATACACGGGTACGTTCGCGGTCGAACTTCAGCACTTTAACAGTGATTTCATCGCCAACGTTGACGATTTCGCTCGGATGCTTAACGCGTTTCCAGGCCATGTCAGTGATGTGCAGCAGGCCGTCAACGCCGCCCAGATCAACGAATGCACCGTAGTCAGTGAGGTTCTTAACGATACCTTTAACTTCCATGCCTTCCTGCAGGTTTTCCAGCAGCTGATCGCGCTCTGCGCTGTTTTCGGATTCGATAACGGCACGACGAGAAACAACAACGTTGTTGCGCTTCTGATCCAGCTTGATTACTTTGAATTCAAGCTCTTTGCCTTCCAGGTGCAGAGTGTCACGCACCGGACGAACGTCTACCAGAGAACCTGGCAGGAACGCACGAATACCGTTCAGCTCAACAGTGAAGCCGCCCTTAACTTTGCCGTTGATAACACCGGTAACAGTTTCAGCATCTTCGTAAGCTTTTTCCAGCGTGATCCAGGCTTCGTGACGTTTAGCTTTCTCACGGGACAGCAGAGTTTCACCGAAGCCGTCTTCTACTGCGTCCAGAGCAACGTCAACTTCGTCACCTACCTGGATTTCCAGCTCGCCCTGGGCGTTTTTGAACTGCTCAGCCGGGATGGCGGACTCAGATTTCAGACCAGCGTCAACCAGTACTACGTCTTTGTCGATAGCAACAACAACGCCACGAACGATAGAACCCGGGCGGGTTTCGATTTCTTTTAAGGACTCTTCAAAGAGTTGAGCAAAAGATTCAGTCATGTTTAATCTTCAGGTTTATATTTAACGTCCACCTGGCTCCATGCCGGATGGGGTTGTTTAACATACCCGCTGTCATTCCATTGCAACGGGGGTACTGCAAATTCGGTCGCTTATGCGAGAGCCAATTTCTGGCGCGCGTATTGTAGCGCTTTTTCAATAACTTGCTCAATGCTTAAGGTGGTGGAATCCAACACTAAAGCATCGGCTGCCGGAACCAGTGGCGCTACCGCTCGGTTACGATCGCGGTCGTCGCGTTCTTTGATCTCGGCCAAAAGGCGCTCAAAGTTAACACTAAAGCCCTTCTCCTGCAACTGTAGCATGCGGCGATGCGCACGTTCTTCCGAGGAGGCGTCAAGGAAAATTTTCACTGGCGCATCAGGGAATACCACCGTTCCCATATCGCGGCCATCGGCAATCAAGCCTGGTAATTCGCGAAACGCGCGTTGGCGACGCAATAATGCTTCACGAACGCGTGGGAATGCCGCGACTTGTGAAGCAGCATTCGCCACTTCCTGAGTACGAATTTCGCCGCTGACATCTTCCCCTTCGAGGATCACTTCCAGATTGCCATTGGTCGACACAAAACGTACATCCAGATGGGATGCCAGCGGCACCAGCGCATCTTCCGATGCAACATTAACATGGTGATGTAATGCCGCCAGTGCCAGTACGCGATAAATTGCACCCGAGTCCAGCAGATGCCATTGCAACGCTTCCGCCATAGCCTTACACAAGGTGCCTTTCCCTGCACCGCTTGGGCCATCAATGGTAATAACCGGGGCAATTGCCGTCATCTTTATCTCCTTAAAACAGGCGTACCGTTAACATAACCGCGCGCATTATACGCGCCGACGCCACAAATCGTTAACGTTGTGTGCAAAAACCAGTTTTGTCTGTATTCAGATGGGGATTTATTGCGCAATTATAGCGGGCTGGCAGAAGACCAGCCCGAAAGATGACAATGATTTACTTACCAGAGGCGATACGATCACGGATGTGTTGCGCACGCTCTGTTGATGGTGGGTGAGAGTCAAACATGGACTGGGTACGACCGCCATCCAGGCTGGCCAATTTTTCAAAGCTGCCAACCAGCCCCTGGGTGCTGATGCCACGTTTCTTCAACAGATCAAAGGAGAAATCATCTGCTTCGGACTCTTTATCGCGGGAGTATTTAGCATTGATCGCGCCTTCTGCGATATCACCTAATTGTGAGCGAGAAAGCTGGGAAGCCACACCGCTGGTAGCGGAAATCGCATCACGTGCGGCAACGATCGCATAAGAAGCTTTCATTTCAGCCAGCGAGTGACCCAACGCGACGTGGCCCAGTTCATGACCCAGAACGCCTTCAATTTCGTTGTCGTTCATCATGTCCATCAGGCCACTGTAGACACGAACACAGCCGTTCGCCATCGCCCATGCGTTGACGTCGCTGGTCATATAAACCTTATAGTTGACCGGCGTGCCATTAATATTGTTACCCAATGCTTTGGCGATTTTTGCCAGACGTTTACCGTACTTGCTGGATTTACTTGCGACTTGATTGCCGCTGTCCATTTCGGCACAGCCCTGATTGGCGATTGCTTTAGCATCAGCATCGCTTAATGTTGCGGCTTTATAAGCATTCAGACCTGAGCTGATAGCCAAATCGGTATTAATACCGTGCGTATTCTGACATCCTGTCAGTAAGGCTGCAGAGGTCGCAATCGCCAGCAATAATTTAGTATTCTTCATGTGAATCATCCGTTGATTAATTATATATAAACATTATGTATCAACAAGTTACATTGATAATTAACGCTACCATTAATAAAAATACCCCACAAGGTCCGAAAAAAAACGCCGGCAATGTGCCGACGTCTTTGAAAAGAAAGGATTGTCTATGTTATCGCCCGTTATTCATTCAGCCGGGTTGACTTATCCGCGCCAATTGCTCGAAATAGTCTGGAAAAGTTTTAGCGGTACATTTTGGATCAAGAATCGTCACAGCCGTATCTGATAATGCGACCAGCGAGAAACACATCGCCATCCGGTGATCATTGTATGTTGCGATCTCGGCAAAGTTCAGTTTTTCCGGTGGAGTGATACGAATGTAATCGTGCCCCTCTTCTACTTCCGCACCAACTTTACGCAGTTCTGTTGCCATCGCAAACAGGCGATCGGTCTCTTTAACACGCCAGTTATAGATATTGCGCAGCGTGGTGGTGCCTTTTGCAAATAACGCCGCCGTGGCAATGGTCATCGCCGCATCAGGAATATGGTTCATATCCATATCAATAGCGTTCAGTTCACCCCGCGTGCAGGAAATATAATCATCGCCCCAGCAAATGGTCGCGCCCATTTTTTCCAGCACATCAGCAAAGCGAATATCACCCTGCATACTGTTGCGTCCAATGCCGGTCACTTTTACAGTACCGCCTTTGATTGCTGCTGCTGCCAGGAAGTAAGAAGCGGAAGATGCATCGCCTTCGACCAAATAAGTACCCGGAGACTGATAAGACTGCCCGCCTTTAACGACAAATTGTTGATAGTGCTGATTTTCAATTTCAACACCAAACGTCTTCATCAGATTGAGTGTGATGTCGATGTAAGGTTTAGAAACCAGATCGCCTTTAATACGAATCACCGTATCTTCCGGCGCAAGAGGCGCAGTCATTAACAGTGCGGTGAGGAACTGGCTGGAAACGGAGCCATCAACTTCAACGTTGCCGCCAGTAAAGCCGCCCTGTAAACGCAATGGTGGATAATTTTCTTGTTCCAGGTAAGTGATCTTCGCCCCGCCCAGGCGCAGCGCATCCACCAGATGACCAATGGGGCGTTCTTTCATACGCGGTTCACCGGTCAGCACAATATCATTGCTACCCAGACAAAGAGCTGCCGCCAGCGGACGCATTGCCGTTCCGGCGTTACCGAGGAACAACTCCAGGGCACCTTCTGCGTGTAATGGACCGCCGTTACCGATGATTTCGCAACGCGTACGATCAGCTGAAAGCGTATAGCTTACCCCTAACGCTGCTAATGCATTCAGCATATGGCGCACGTCATCGCTATCCAGCAGATTGGTTAATACTGTTTTGCCGTGTGCTAATGCCGCCAGCAATAAAGCGCGGTTAGAAACGCTCTTGGAACCGGGCAGATTAATAGTGCCATCGACACGAGCGATGGGTTGTAACGTCAGGGATTCCATGAACTCAACTCTCTACAACAGAAATAAAAACCCCACAGGCTGGCTGTGGGGATTAAGCAAAATTTCGGCATTAGCCGTGACGGCGTTCGAACTCAATCATGAAGTCTGTCAGCGCTTTAACGCCTTCCAGCGGCATGGCGTTATAAATAGACGCGCGCATTCCGCCGACCACACGGTGACCTTTCAGCGCATGAAGGCCAGCAGCAAAAGACTCTTCAAGGAACAATTTGTCAAGCGCACTGTCCGCCAACTGGAACGGCACGTTCATCCGCGAACGGTTAGCTTTCGCCACGTCATTGCGGTAGAAATCGCTGTTATCAATCACCCCATACAGCAGTTCTGCTTTTTGCTGATTGATTTTATCCATTTCAGCTACACCGCCGTTCGCTTTCAGCCATTTAAAGACCAGACCAGACAGATACCAGGCAAATGTCGGCGGCGTGTTAAACATGGAGCCGTTATCGTTGAGGATGGAATAATCCAGAATCGACGGACACGCGATATTCGCTTTGCCCAGCAAATCTTCACGAACGATGACGATTGTCAGGCCTGCCGGGCCGATATTTTTCTGCGCGCCAGCGTAAATCACGCCATAACGGCTGACGTCAATCGGACGGGAAAGAATGGTTGAAGAGAAGTCGGCGGCGACCACCACATCTTTGCCGAAGTCTGGCGTTTCGTCGATAGCGATACCGTCGATGGTTTCATTCGGGCAGTAATGCATATAAGCAGCATTATCAGAGAGTTGCCATTCGCGCATTGGCTTAACCGCGCGCAGACCATCAACAGTCACTTTGGCGTCGAAGACATTAGGCGTGCAATATTTTTTCGCTTCTTTAATGGCACTTGCCGCCCAGTAACCGGCATCAACATAATCTGCGGTGGTTTTATCACCGAGAATATTCAGCGGAACAGCAGCAAACTGACCGCGACCGCCGCCATGGCAGAACAATACCTTGTAGTTGGAGGGGACATTAAGAAGATCGCGAAAATCCTTCTCGGCTTCCTCTGCAACCTGAATGAACTCTTTGCCACGGTGACTCACTTCCATCACCGACGTACCAAGACCGTTCCAGTCGCGCAGTTCCTGTTGAGCCTGTTTAAGCACCTCTGCCGGTAGCATTGCCGGACCAGAACTAAAATTGAAGATTTGAGCCATTTCCCCTCACCACGTTGCGTTGCTATTAACCTGCGGTCAATCGATTGCGACCACAGGTAATACATTATTCCTGTGGCTATCGGTTTTATCATTCAGTGACACACATCGCAATGAGTAAAACCGTTGAGGGCAAAAATGTGGCTTGCATCACACAAAAGAATCTCTCGGATTATTAGCAAAAAGCCGATGTTTTTACTGTCACGTCACCCGTTTTGCCCGACTTGCCTTCGTCCATTCTGGATTTGCACAGCGCGGACATAATTGTTTTTCCCCCGCGTTCATATGAATGATTTCACTGCAACGAATGCAGGCATAGTCCGCCGACTCGGGTACCACTTTGTAACGCTGAGTACAGTCACTGGGTAAAATAAGTAAGCCCGGTTTCACCTTGTCATCTTCAAAGAAATAGACACTGATTTGCCCGTTGGTTTCGAGAATCGCCAGACGTACTTGCCCCAACTGCTCTACACCGCGCAATCGTAGCTCCATAAAGAACTCAAATTCCGTCATGTTGGAGTTATTGAGTTTCGACCAGGCCAGCTCGCCATCTTCAATAATGACAACCGGCTTACCTTCCAGAAGATCTTCCAGTTTTTCACTGTGTGCCATCAACCACATTACCAGGCGGTATAACAACGCCAGAGTAATAAAGACGATAAGTACCGGGACCATCGGCACATCATCATAAAACGCCACATCTCCCGCCGCTGATCCCAGCGTCAGAATGATTAACACTTCAAAAAGCGACATCTGCCGCACACCGCGTCTTCCGGTCATTTTGAGGAACAAAAAAACCAGTACAAAGGTATAAAGACTACGTAGTGCCACTTCGCCAAGGAAATCAAAAGGCACTTTATCAAATGCCATACGGTGGAGATCAAACGCCTTCATTTTTATGCTCTTATCGTGGTTTATCCACTAAAAGCATAGTCAACAGTTCATCGGCATGGCGGCGGTGATAGCGCCTTTGAGATAAAACCCGTATTATTGCGCGCTTTCCGTACGACTAAAGTGATTTTCATGACGCAAACATTTATCCCCGGCAAAGATGCCGCACTGGAAGATTCCATCGCTCGCTTCCAGCAAAAACTTTCAGACCTCGGCTTTCAGATTGAAGAGGCCTCCTGGCTGAATCCGGTGCCTAACGTCTGGTCTGTACATATTCGCGACAAAGAGTGCGCACTGTGTTTTACCAACGGTAAAGGCGCAACCAAAAAAGCGGCGCTGGCTTCTGCACTCGGTGAAGAATCGGTCACGCTCGAGGATGTATGCGAGCCGTACCTTATGCAGCTGGGATTTATTTCACGAACACCCAGAGGCAGATGTGCAACCGAGCTTGCGTATAAGCATCTCGGACTTGTGCGTGACGGTCAGCAAAGACTTGACTGACTTGTATTAAGTACTAACTGTCGCAAAACTATATATTTTCAGATGAT
>OLWS01000652.1_pt1 | contig 14541 bp, 8 predicted proteins | sample 1673601 | NCBI WGS metagenome assembly OLWS01 (sample SAMEA103958116, study PRJEB25191) | human gut metagenome | biome: human-associated habitat [ENVO:00009003]; feature: intestine environment [ENVO:2100002]; material: feces | place: Germany | collected 2013/2015 | reverse complement strand
CGAAGCGCGTACTTTCGGTATGGAAGGTCTGTTCCGTCAGATTGGTATTTACAGCCCGAACGGTCAGCAGTACACCCCGCAGGACCGCGAGCAGGTTGCTTACTATAAAGAAGACGAGAAAGGTCAGATTCTGCAGGAAGGGATCAACGAGCTGGGCGCAGGCTGTTCCTGGCTGGCAGCGGCGACCTCTTACAGCACCAACAATCTGCCGATGATTCCGTTCTACATCTATTACTCGATGTTCGGCTTCCAGCGTATCGGTGACTTGTGCTGGGCGGCTGGCGACCAGCAAGCGCGTGGCTTCCTGATCGGCGGTACTTCCGGTCGTACCACCCTGAACGGTGAAGGTCTGCAGCACGAAGATGGTCACAGCCACATTCAGTCGCTGACTATCCCGAACTGTATCTCTTACGACCCGGCTTACGCTTACGAAGTTGCTGTCATCATGCATGACGGGCTGGAGCGTATGTACGGTGAAAAACAAGAGAACGTTTACTACTACATCACTACGCTGAACGAAAACTACCACATGCCGGCAATGCCGGAAGGTGCTGAGGAAGGTATCCGTAAAGGTATCTACAAACTCGAAACCATTGAAGGTAGCAAAGGTAAAGTTCAGCTGCTCGGCTCCGGTTCTATCCTGCGTCACGTCCGTGAAGCAGCAGAGATCCTGGCGAAAGATTACGGCGTAGGTTCTGACGTTTATAGCGTGACCTCCTTCACAGAGCTGGCGCGTGATGGTCAGGATTGTGAACGCTGGAACATGCTGCACCCGCTGGAAACTCCGCGCGTTCCATACATCGCTCAGGTGATGAACGACGCTCCGGCAGTGGCATCTACCGACTATATGAAACTGTTCGCTGAGCAGGTCCGTACTTACGTACCGGCTGACGACTACCGCGTACTGGGTACTGATGGCTTCGGTCGTTCCGACAGCCGTGAGAACCTGCGTCACCACTTCGAAGTTGATGCTTCTTATGTCGTGATTGCGGCGCTGGGCGAACTGGCTAAACGTGGCGAAATCGATAAGAAAGTGGTTGCTGACGCAATCGCCAAATTCAACATCGATGCAGATAAAGTTAACCCGCGTCTGGCGTAAGAGGTAAAAGAATAATGGCTATCGAAATCAAAGTACCGGACATCGGGGCTGATGAAGTTGAAATCACCGAGATCCTGGTCAAAGTGGGCGACAAAGTTGAAGCCGAACAGTCGCTGATCACCGTAGAAGGCGACAAAGCCTCTATGGAAGTTCCGTCTCCGCAGGCGGGTATCGTTAAAGAGATCAAAGTCTCTGTTGGCGATAAAACCCAGACCGGCGCACTGATTATGATTTTCGATTCCGCCGACGGTGCAGCTGACGCTGCACCTGCTCAGGCAGAAGAGAAGAAAGAAGCAGCTCCGGCAGCAGCACCAGCGGCTGCGGCGGCAAAAGACGTTAACGTTCCGGATATCGGCAGCGACGAAGTTGAAGTAACCGAAATCCTGGTGAAAGTTGGCGATAAAGTTGAAGCTGAACAGTCGCTGATCACCGTAGAAGGCGATAAAGCTTCTATGGAAGTTCCGGCTCCGTTTGCAGGCGTCGTGAAGGAACTGAAAGTCAACGTTGGCGATAAAGTGAAAACTGGCTCGCTGATTATGATCTTCGAAGTTGAAGGCGCAGCGCCTGCGGCAGCTCCTGCGAAACAGGAAGCGGCAGCGCCGGCTCCGGCAGCAAAAGCTGAAGCTCCAGCAGCAGCACCGGCTGCGAAAGCGGAAGGCAAATCTGAATTTGCTGAAAACGACGCTTACGTTCACGCGACTCCGCTAATCCGCCGTCTGGCACGCGAATTTGGCGTTAACCTGGCGAAAGTGAAGGGCACTGGCCGTAAAGGTCGTATCCTGCGCGAAGACGTTCAGGCTTACGTGAAAGAAGCTATCAAACGTGCAGAAGCGGCTCCGGCGGCGACTGGCGGCGGTATCCCAGGTATGCTGCCGTGGCCGAAGGTGGACTTCAGCAAGTTTGGTGAAATCGAAGAAGTGGAACTGGGCCGTATCCAGAAAATTTCTGGTGCGAACCTGAGCCGTAACTGGGTGATGATCCCGCATGTTACTCACTTCGACAAAACCGATATCACCGAGCTGGAAGCGTTCCGTAAACAGCAGAACGAAGAAGCGGCGAAACGTAAGCTGGATGTGAAGATCACCCCGGTTGTCTTCATCATGAAAGCGGTTGCTGCAGCTCTTGAGCAGATGCCTCGCTTCAACAGTTCGCTGTCGGAAGACGGTCAGCGTCTGACCCTGAAGAAATACATCAACATCGGTGTGGCGGTGGATACCCCGAACGGTCTGGTTGTTCCGGTATTCAAAGACGTCAACAAGAAAGGCATCATCGAGCTGTCTCGCGAGCTGATGACTATTTCTAAGAAAGCGCGTGACGGTAAGCTGACTGCGGGCGAAATGCAGGGCGGTTGCTTCACCATCTCCAGCATCGGCGGCCTGGGTACTACCCACTTCGCGCCGATTGTGAACGCGCCGGAAGTGGCTATCCTCGGCGTTTCCAAGTCCGCGATGGAGCCGGTGTGGAATGGTAAAGAGTTCGTGCCGCGTCTGATGCTGCCGATTTCTCTCTCCTTCGACCACCGCGTGATCGACGGTGCTGATGGTGCCCGTTTCATTACCATCATTAACAACACGCTGTCTGACATTCGCCGTCTGGTGATGTAAGTAAAAGAGCCGGCCCAACGGCCGGCTTTTTTCTGGTAATCTCATGAATGTATTGAGGTTATTAGCGAATAGACAAATCGGTTGCCGTTTGTTGTTTAAAAATTGTTAACAATTTTGTAAAATACCGACGGATAGAACGACCCGGTGGATAATGGGCGTCATAAAAAAAACGTCAGACCCGCCGGAGATAAATATATAGAGGTCATGATGAGTACTGAAATCAAAACTCAGGTCGTGGTACTTGGGGCAGGCCCCGCAGGTTACTCCGCTGCCTTCCGTTGCGCTGATTTAGGTCTGGAAACCGTAATCGTAGAACGTTACAACACCCTTGGCGGTGTTTGCCTGAACGTCGGCTGTATCCCTTCTAAAGCACTGCTGCACGTAGCAAAAGTTATCGAAGAAGCCAAAGCGCTGGCTGAACACGGTATCGTCTTCGGCGAACCGAAAACCGATATCGACAAGATTCGTACCTGGAAAGAGAAAGTGATCAATCAGCTGACCGGTGGTCTGGCTGGTATGGCGAAAGGCCGCAAAGTCAAAGTGGTCAACGGTCTGGGTAAATTCACCGGGGCTAACACCCTGGAAGTTGAAGGTGAGAACGGCAAAACCGTGATCAACTTCGACAACGCGATCATTGCAGCGGGTTCTCGCCCGATCCAACTGCCGTTTATTCCGCATGAAGATCCGCGTATCTGGGACTCCACTGACGCGCTGGAACTGAAAGAAGTACCAGAACGCCTGCTGGTAATGGGTGGCGGTATCATCGGTCTGGAAATGGGGACCGTATACCACGCGCTGGGTTCACAGATTGACGTGGTTGAAATGTTCGACCAGGTTATCCCGGCAGCTGACAAAGACATCGTTAAAGTCTTCACCAAGCGTATCAGCAAGAAATTCAACCTGATGCTGGAAACCAAAGTTACCGCCGTTGAAGCGAAAGAAGACGGTATTTATGTGACGATGGAAGGCAAAAAAGCACCCGCTGAACCGCAGCGTTACGACGCCGTGCTGGTAGCGATTGGTCGTGTGCCGAACGGTAAAAACCTCGACGCAGGCAAAGCTGGCGTGGAAGTGGACGACCGTGGTTTCATCCGCGTTGACAAACAGCTGCGCACTAACGTACCGCACATCTTTGCTATCGGCGATATTGTCGGTCAGCCGATGCTGGCACACAAAGGTGTTCACGAAGGTCACGTTGCCGCTGAAGTTATCGCCGGTAAGAAACACTACTTCGATCCGAAAGTTATCCCGTCCATCGCCTATACCGAACCAGAAGTTGCATGGGTGGGTCTGACCGAGAAAGAAGCGAAAGAGAAAGGCATCAGCTATGAAACTGCCACCTTCCCGTGGGCTGCTTCTGGTCGTGCGATCGCTTCCGACTGCGCAGACGGTATGACCAAGCTGATTTTCGACAAAGAATCTCACCGTGTGATCGGTGGTGCGATTGTCGGTACTAACGGCGGCGAGCTGCTGGGTGAAATCGGCCTGGCAATCGAAATGGGTTGTGATGCTGAAGACATCGCACTGACCATCCATGCGCACCCGACTCTGCACGAGTCTGTGGGCCTGGCGGCAGAAGTGTTCGAAGGTAGCATTACCGACCTGCCGAACCCGAAAGCGAAGAAGAAGTAATTTTTCGTTTGCCGGAACATCCGGCAATTAAAAAAGCGGCTAACCACGCCGCTTTTTTTACGCCTGCATTTTACCTTTCCATTCTCCTTGCTCCACGCTCAGACAACCGTTCCCGTATCGCTGACCGTTGCTCGTTATTCAGCCTGGCAGTACGGTTACTGTCGTTTAGACGTTGCGGGCGGCTCTCCTGAACTTTCTTCCGAAAAACCTGACGTTGCTCAGGTGATGCTGATTGAACACGCTGGCGGGCGTTATCACGTTGCTGTTGGTTCAGTGGGCGCTGCTGTACTTTTTCCTTAAACACCTGGCGCTGCTCTGGTGATGCGGACTGAATACGCTCACGCGCTGCCTCTTTTCGCTGCTGGTTCTGCGGGTTAGTCTGCATTTTCTCGCGAACCGCCTGGCGCTGCTCAGGCGAGGCGGACTGAATACGCTCACGCGCTGCCTCTCTTCGCTGCTGGATCTGCGGGTTAGTCTGCATTTTCTCGCGGACTGCCTGGCGCTGCTCAGGAGAGGCCGACTGATAACGCTGACGAGCGGCGTCCTTTTGTTGCTGGGTCAGTGGTTGGCGACGGCTGAACTCGCGGAAGTCGTCATAGCTCCCATAATGTTCCGCTTCATTAAATCGCTGTGCCGCAGCCTGACGTTGAGTATCTCGCGTAATGACTGGCGCAGTGTGTGTTCGTTGCTGAAACTGACTTGCTGCTGCCTGACGCTGACTGTCGCGCGATAGAGCAGGTAACTGCGTGGCGCTCATGCCGCCGTTGACATCGGTTTGGTGAAACCGCTTTGCCATATCCTGATCATGATAGGGCACACCATCACGGTAGTTTGGATTGTGCCGCCATGCCATATTGTTATCAGTAAGATGCTCACCGGTGATACGGTTGAAATTGTTTACGTCGATATTGATGTTGTCGCCGTTGTGTTGCCAGCCATTACCGTCACGATGACCGCCATCGTGGTGGTGATAATCATCATCGTCATGATGATGATGGTCATGATCGTCGTCATCCCAGTCGATGCTGCTGAATAGCGCGTACGTGGTAGCAACGCCCATGCTATAGCCGAATCCGCGCACAAAGCTGTCAACAAACGGTTCTCCGGCTGGTGGTGGCAGATAAACTGGCGGATAAGCGGTATTGGCCCAACTGCCGTAAACCACGTTTGGGTTGTAGTTCGGAATATAAACCACATCCGGATTGGCTGGCTCAATGGTTATTACGGTCGGTGCAGGTTCTGCGACGACGGGGCTGGACGTAGAAACGGTATTTGATTGTGTGACAGGGGCGTTGGCGGGCTGATTTACCGGTACGACTTTTTTCGTTGTCGTGATGATCTTTTGTTCAGTTGATGACTTCAGCGAGCCGGTTTGTTGCGCCAGTTGCCGCAATCGCTGTACCGAGTCCATCACGTCCTGCGGCTGCGCCAGAAAAGCATCGCCCAGGTTTTGCACCCATTGCGGGTTTTCGCCCATCAATGCCATCAACTGTGGAAAGGCCACCAGTGATTTGACGCTGGCGTCCCAGGGCTGGTCAGATACCGCCTGAATAGCAGCATCGCCTTGTTTAAGTGGATTATCGTGCGACCATTGCACTGCTTGAGCAACGTTTGTCGGATAGGTTGATGCCATCAGCACCTGCGAAAGTAGGGCGTCGGGATACAGCGCGACGGGCGCGACCCATTGATCTATTTGTGCAGTGCTGAATGCAGATTTGACGACGGCGGGTGTTACGGGAGGTGCGGAAACCGTTGCAGGAAGCGTAACTGCGGAGATGTCAGGCGCATTCTGTTGTGTCGATTGCGCTTCCACAGGCGCTTCCACTGTGCGGCTTTTTATATATAGCCCGGCAGAGGCGGCACAAAGCCCGGCACTGCAAATTAGCGCCAGCACATGGGGTTTAAACGGCAAAGTCATTTTCATAATTCGGATCTCAAGGAAATCGCAATGGTCGGCGAACTGCCACCCGCAGGTGCTGAGAATCCGAGTATAAAGAGGCGGTAGTTTAAATTTTGACTAATCTTGGGATTCGTTGAGAAAGGTGATTATCACCATGCGAATTAACGAAGTTTTTACGGAGGGAAACAATCTCTAGACCATCCTTAACGATTCAGCCACTTTTTTATGTTGCTTTTTTGTAAACAGATTAACACATCGTCAAAATCCTGCTATTCTGCCCGTTGCGGTACTGGGCATTTACCCTACAAACTGCTGTCTCACAGGAGCGTGAAGAGAATCGCCTGCCGCACTATGACAATGAGAGCGAGGAGAACCGTCGTGCTAGAAGAATACCGTAAGCACGTAGCTGAGCGTGCCGCTGAGGGGATTGCGCCCAAACCCCTGGATGCAAACCAAATGGCCGCACTTGTAGAGCTGCTGAAAAACCCGCCCGCGGGCGAAGAAGAATTCCTGTTAGATCTGTTAACCAACCGTGTTCCCCCTGGCGTCGATGAAGCCGCCTATGTCAAAGCAGGCTTCCTGGCTGCTGTCGCGAAAGGCGAAGCCAAATCCCCACTGCTGACTCCGGAAAAAGCCATCGAACTGCTGGGCACTATGCAGGGTGGTTACAACATTCATCCGCTGATCGACGCGCTGGATGATGCCAAACTGGCACCGATCGCTGCCAAAGCACTTTCTCACACGCTGCTGATGTTCGATAACTTCTATGACGTAGAAGAGAAAGCCAAAGCAGGCAACGAATATGCGAAGCAGGTAATGCAGTCCTGGGCGGATGCCGAATGGTTCCTGAATCGCCCGGCACTGGCTGAAAAACTGACCGTTACCGTCTTCAAAGTCACAGGCGAAACCAACACCGATGACCTTTCTCCGGCACCGGATGCGTGGTCACGCCCGGATATCCCACTGCACGCGCTGGCGATGCTGAAAAACGCCCGTGAAGGTATTGAGCCAGATCAGCCTGGTGTTGTTGGTCCGATCAAACAGATTGAAGCTCTGCAACAGAAAGGTTTCCCGCTGGCGTACGTCGGTGACGTTGTGGGTACGGGTTCATCGCGTAAATCCGCCACGAACTCCGTTCTGTGGTTTATGGGCGATGATATTCCACATGTGCCGAACAAACGCGGCGGTGGTTTGTGCCTCGGCGGTAAAATTGCACCCATCTTCTTTAACACGATGGAAGATGCGGGTGCACTGCCAATTGAAGTGGACGTCTCTAACCTGAACATGGGTGACGTAATTGACGTTTACCCGTACAAAGGTGAAGTGCGTAACCACGAAACCGGCGAACTGCTGGCGACCTTCGAACTGAAAACCGACGTGCTGATTGATGAAGTGCGTGCCGGTGGTCGTATTCCGCTGATTATCGGGCGTGGCCTGACCACCAAAGCGCGTGAAGCACTTGGTCTGCCGCACAGCGATGTGTTCCGTCAGGCGAAAGATGTCGCTGAGAGCGACCGCGGCTTCTCGCTGGCGCAGAAAATGGTAGGTCGTGCCTGCGGCGTGAAAGGCATTCGTCCGGGCGCGTACTGCGAACCGAAAATGACTTCTGTAGGTTCCCAGGACACCACCGGCCCGATGACCCGTGATGAACTGAAAGACCTGGCGTGCCTGGGCTTCTCGGCTGACCTGGTGATGCAGTCTTTCTGCCACACCGCGGCGTATCCGAAGCCAGTTGACGTGAACACGCACCACACGCTGCCGGACTTCATTATGAACCGTGGTGGTGTGTCGCTGCGTCCGGGTGACGGCGTAATCCACTCCTGGCTGAACCGTATGCTGCTGCCGGATACCGTCGGTACCGGTGGTGACTCCCATACCCGTTTCCCGATCGGTATCTCTTTCCCGGCGGGTTCTGGTCTGGTGGCATTTGCAGCCGCAACAGGCGTAATGCCGCTGGATATGCCGGAATCCGTTCTGGTGCGCTTCAAAGGCAAAATGCAGCCGGGCATCACCCTGCGCGATCTGGTACACGCCATTCCGCTGTATGCGATCAAACAAGGTCTGCTGACCGTTGAGAAGAAAGGCAAGAAAAACATCTTCTCTGGTCGCATTCTGGAAATTGAAGGTCTGCCGGATCTGAAAGTTGAGCAGGCCTTTGAGCTGACCGATGCGTCTGCCGAGCGTTCTGCTGCCGGTTGTACCATCAAGCTGAACAAAGAACCGATCATCGAATACCTGAACTCCAACATCGTCCTGCTGAAGTGGATGATCGCGGAAGGTTACGGCGATCGTCGTACCCTGGAACGTCGTATTCAGGGCATGGAAAAATGGCTGGCGAATCCTGAGCTGCTGGAAGCCGATGCAGATGCGGAATACGCGGCAGTGATCGACATCGATCTGGCGGATATTAAAGAGCCAATCCTCTGTGCACCGAACGATCCGGATGACGCGCGTCCGCTGTCTGCGGTACAGGGCGAGAAGATCGACGAAGTATTTATCGGTTCTTGCATGACTAACATCGGTCACTTCCGTGCTGCGGGTAAACTGCTGGATGCACACAAAGGCCAGTTGCCGACCCGCCTGTGGGTGGCACCGCCAACCCGTATGGACGCCGCGCAGTTGACCGAAGAAGGCTACTACAGCGTCTTCGGTAAGAGTGGTGCGCGTATCGAGATCCCTGGCTGTTCCCTGTGTATGGGTAACCAGGCGCGTGTAGCAGACGGTGCGACGGTGGTTTCCACCTCTACCCGTAACTTCCCGAACCGTCTGGGTACTGGCGCGAACGTCTTCCTGGCTTCTGCGGAACTGGCTGCTGTTGCGGCGCTGATTGGCAAACTGCCGACGCCGGAAGAGTACCAGACCTACGTGGCGCAGGTGGATAAAACCGCCGTTGATACTTACCGTTATCTGAACTTCAACCAGCTTTCTCAGTACACCGAAAAAGCGGACGGGGTGATTTTCCAGACTGCGGTGTAATAAGTAAGCGCACGCGCTGCGCATAAACGACACAATGCCCGGTGAATGAGATTCCCGGGCATTTTTTATTTCTAAACCATCGCCGTTCCGCTGTTTTTCTCCGTTAAGGCTGCGATAATTACATCAATGGCGCAATGCGATTTCGGCGCATTGCCGGGAGCAGAGGAACACACTATGGATTACGAATTTCTGCGCGATATTACCGGAGTGGTAAAGGTGCGTATGTCCATGGGGCATGAAGTGGTCGGGCACTGGTTTAACGAAGAGGTGAAAGAAAACCTGGCCTTGCTTGATGAAGTGGAAGACGCCGCGCGCACGCTCAAAGGTAGCGAACGTTCCTGGCAGCGGGCAGGGCATGAGTACACGCTATGGATGGACGGCGAAGAGGTGATGGTTCGCGCCAATCAACTGGAATTCGCTGGCGATGAAATGGAAGAGGGGATGAACTACTACGACGAAGAAAGCCTGTCGCTATGTGGCGTTGAGGATTTTCTGCAGGTGGTGGCGGCTTACCGTAATTTCGTGCAGCAGAAGTAAATAAATCTGGCGGAGCCTGGGAGCTCCGCCAGAGCCGTTAAACAGCTGGCATATTGCGCCCGTAATAAATTTCGCGCATTTCTTTCCACAGCGCAGCGGTAATTTCCTGGCGCTCGCTGTCGGTTAAATCTTCCGGTTTGGTGTGGAACATGTAGTGCTTAAGGTCGAACTCTTTAAGCAACATCTTGGTATGGAAGATATTTTCCTGATAGACGTTCACATCCACCATGTCATACAGCGCCTTCATATCGTCAGACATAAAGTTCTGAATCGAATTAATCTCATGGTCGATAAAGTGCTTCATACCGTTAATGTCGCGAGTAAAACCGCGCACGCGATAATCAATGGTTACGATATCGGACTCAAGCTGGTGGATCAGGTAATTCAGCGCCTTCAGCGGAGAAATCACGCCGCAGGTAGAGACTTCAATATCGGCGCGGAAGGTACATAAACCACCTTCAGGATGACTTTCCGGGTAGGTATGTACGCAAATATGACTTTTATCGAGATGGGCAACGACCGTTTCTGGCAGTGGGCCGGGGTGTTCTGTTTTGTCGATAAGTTTCGGGTCGACCGGTTCTTCACTCACCAGAATAGTAACGCTGGCACCCTGTGGTTCGTAATCCTGGCGGGCGATGTTAAGAATATTGGCCCCGATAATGGAACAGGTTTCTGACAGGATTTCGGTCAGACGGTTGGCATTATAGAGTTCATCGATATAAGCAATATAACCGTCGCGCTCTTCGGCAGTTTTGGCGTAGCAGATATCGTAAATACAAAAACTCAGACTTTTGGTCAGATTATTAAAGCCATGCAGTTTCAGTTTTTTCAATTTCTTATCTTCTCCTTAGGACGGCTGTGAAGCCAGTGCGTCTTGCAGATACTGGGGTAAGGCAAAAGCTGCCGTATGGACTGCCGGATTGTAATAACGGCATTTCAGGCCAGAAGCGAGAAAACGCGCCTGAATAATTTCGGTTGAGAGATGGCGTAAGGCGTCGTTATCTGTCGCCCATGCAAAGGTCATGATGCCGCCGTAATAGGTCGGGATCGCCGCCTGATAAAAGCCAACGTCGCTGAAGTAATGGCTGAGTTTGCGATGACTGTCGATAGCCTCTTCCTGCTGTAAAAAGCAGACGCCGTTTTGTGCGACGAAGATACCGCCAGGATTCAGGCAACGTTTGCAGCCTTCATAAAATGCTGAGGTGAACAGACTTTCGCCGGGACCGATAGGATCGGTGCAGTCGGAAATAATGACATCAAAGGTCTGGCTGGTTTGATTAACGAAATTGACGCCATCGTCGATCACCAGTTTAAAGCGCGGATCGTCGTAACTACCGGCGTTATGGTTGGGCAGATACTGACGGCAGAACGACACGACACCCGCATCGATTTCCACCATCGTGATTGACTCAACGTTTTTATGTCGGGTTACTTCACGCAGCATGGCACCGTCGCCGCCGCCGATAATCAGCACATGTTTCGCGTGACCGTGGGCCAGTAGCGGAACATGGGTCATCATCTCATGATAGATAAACTCGTCGCGCTCGGTGGTTTGTACTACGCCATCCAGCGCCATTACGCGGCCAAATGCAGCGTTCTCAAAAATGATCAGATCCTGGTGATCGGTCTTTTCATGATACAGAACGTTATCTACCGCAAAGTACTGCCCAAACTGGTCGTGTAGCGTTTCATGCCACTGTTTTTTTTCGGCCATGGGTTGATACCTCCTTTGTTAACACCCGTAAAAAAAGGGCGCAACATAATAGCTAACATTGACCGCGGATGCACGGTCAATATTTCTACAAAAAGGTATCAGGGATTATTTGACGTAGGCAAGCAGGCTTAAGGAATCGCGAGCCAGGGCTTTGCACTTTTTAGCGACGGGAATGCCAATGCCGCTGAGATCGCGGTAGCTGTCTTCACCGAGGGCTTTCATGTCGAAGGTGTCGTAATTACTGAGATCCCACTGGTTTTGCTGGGCGAAAAAGACCAGTGCGCGGCGAATTTGCCCGTTAGGTAAGTTCTGGTAACCACAATCGTTCTTCAGAAAGACAAAAACTGCCGTTAAATCGGCCATATCTTCGGCTTCAGACTCGCTGAGCGCGTAACTGTTTGCGCAGACGGCCATCAGGCTGCCGAATAACACTGTTCTGAAAAACGTCTTCATTGCTTCTACCAGGGGCTTAAAGAAGATAAACGTTAGCACACTGCGAGCGAGGCGACGACCATTATTGTCGATTAAATTGTGTCTGCGGCTTGACCTTCCCGTAAGGGGAAGGACTATGCTCAACGTTTGATTTTGTTTCGCCTGCTTAAGAATAAGGAAATAACTATGCAACGTCGTGATTTCTTAAAATATTCCGTCGCGCTGGGCGTGGCTTCGGCTTTACCGCTGTGGAGCCGCGCAGTATTTGCGGCGGAACGCCCAACGTTACCGATCCCTGATTTGCTCACGACCGATGCCCGTAATCGCATTCAGTTAACTATTGGCGCAGGCCAGTCCACCTTCGGCGGGAAAACCGCAACTACCTGGGGCTATAACGGCAATCTGCTGGGGCCGGCGGTGAAATTACAGCGCGGCAAAGCGGTAACGGTTGATATCTATAACCAACTGACGGAAGAGACGACGTTGCACTGGCACGGGCTGGAAGTACCGGGTGAAGTCGACGGCGGCCCGCAGGGAATTATTCCGCCAGGTGGCAAGCGCTCGGTGACGTTGAACGTTGATCAACCTGCCGCTACCTGCTGGTTCCATCCACATCAACATGGCAAGACCGGGCGACAGGTGGCGATGGGGCTGGCTGGTCTGGTGGTGATTGAAGATGACGAGATCCTGAAATTAATGCTGCCAAAACAGTGGGGTATCGATGATGTTCCGGTGATCGTTCAGGATAAGAAATTTAGCGCTGACGGGCAGATTGATTATCAACTGGATGTGATGACCGCCGCCGTGGGCTGGTTTGGCGATACGTTGCTGACCAACGGTGCAATCTACCCACAACACGCTGCCCCGCGTGGTTGGCTGCGCCTGCGTTTGCTCAATGGCTGTAACGCCCGCTCGCTCAATTTCGCCACCAGCGACAATCGCCCGCTGTATGTGATTGCCAGCGACGGTGGTCTGCTACCTGAACCGGTGAAGGTGAGCGAGCTGCCGGTGCTGATGGGCGAGCGTTTTGAAGTGCTGGTGGAGGTTAACGACAACAACCCCTTTGACCTGGTGACGCTGCCGGTCAGCCAGATGGGAATGGCGATTGCGCCGTTTGATAAGCCGCATCCGGTAATGCGGATTCAGCCGATTGCCATTAGTGCCTCTGGTGCTTTGCCAGACACATTAAGTAGCCTGCCTGCGTTACCTTCGCTGGAAGGGCTGACGGTACGTAAGCTGCAACTCTCTATGGACCCGATGCTCGATATGATGGGGATGCAGATGCTGATGGAGAAATATGGCGATCAGGCGATGGCCGGGATGGATCACAGCCAGATGATGGGCCATATGGGGCACGGCAATATGAATCATATGAACCACGGCGGGAAGTTCGATTTCCACCATGCCAATAAAATCAACGGTCAGGCGTTTGATATGAATAAGCCGATGTTTGCGGCGGCGAAAGGGCAGTACGAACGTTGGGTTATCTCTGGCGTGGGCGACATGATGCTGCATCCGTTCCATATTCACGGCACGCAGTTCCGTATCTTGTCAGAAAATGGCAAACCGCCAGCCGCTCATCGCGCGGGCTGGAAAGATACCGTTAAGGTAGAAGGTAATGTCAGCGAAGTGCTGGTGAAGTTTAATCACGATGCACCGAAAGAACATGCTTATATGGCGCACTGCCATCTGCTGGAGCATGAAGATACGGGGATGATGTTAGGGTTTACGGTATAAAAAGACCGTATTCGGAAATATGCCCGGATCTCTCCGGGCATTATGGTTACTTCACCTCATCCGGCAGCGCATAAGCCACAATATAGTCGCCCATCTTCGTACCAAATGAACCGTGACCGCCTGCGGAGATCACCACATACTGCTTACCATTCACTTCATAGGTCATTGGCGTAGCCTGACCACCCGCTGGTAAACGACCCTGCCACAGTTTTTCACCGTTGCTCATGTTGTAAGCGCGCAGGTAGTTGTCTGCCGTAGCGGCGATAAACAGCACGTTACCCGCCGTGGAGATTGGCCCGCCCAGCATCGGCATCCCCATATTGAACGGCACCGGAACCGGCATCGGGAACGGCATACTGTCCTGCGGAGTACCAATGCGTTTCTTCCACACCACTTCGTTGGTTTTCAGATCCAGCGCCGAAATATAGCCCCATGCTGGCTGTTTACACGGCAGACCAAAAGGTGAGAGGAACGGATTGAGCGTGACGCCATACGGTACACCGTACTGCGGCTGAATGCCGGATTCCGTACCCGTGCCTTTGGCGTCTTTCGGCTGCTCCATCGGGTTACCAGGACCGCGTGGGATCAGTTTCGAAACAAACGGCAGTGCCATTGGGTTGGCAATTGCCACTTCACGATTCGGATCAACGGAAATACCGCCCCATTCGAACATCCCCAGGTTACCCGGGAAGACCAGCGTACCCTGTTCAGATGGCGGGGTGAAAATGCCTTCATAGCGCATCTGGTGGAACATCACGCGGCACACCAGCTGGTCAAACATGGTGGCTCCCCACATATCCGCACCGCTCAAATCTTTCGTCGGACGGAAGCTCAGTTCAGAAAACGGTTGAGTTGGGGTGACGTAATCGCCTTTGGCAGCCCCTTGGGGAACCGGTTTTTCCGGTGCCGG
>OLWS01000631.1_pt1 | contig 14919 bp, 9 predicted proteins | sample 1673601 | NCBI WGS metagenome assembly OLWS01 (sample SAMEA103958116, study PRJEB25191) | human gut metagenome | biome: human-associated habitat [ENVO:00009003]; feature: intestine environment [ENVO:2100002]; material: feces | place: Germany | collected 2013/2015 | reverse complement strand
AACCGGGATTCCCTTCGGGAGGATTGCCTTCGGGAGGATTGCCTTCGGGAGGATTGCCTTCACTCTGTTTGGCTGTATCGTTCCTATCGTTTGTATTTGTATCTTTCGCGCCGCTGTCGGCCGGTTCGGCGCCGTCATTATCCGAAATTTTACTGTTGTTGTTCGGTGCGGCCGGAGCCGAACCGTCACGGCGGGATCCGTCATTCATTCCGCCGGGAAATTGATTTTCGGTGCTTTCGATCGTCCCCGGCTGCAAAGTGTACTTTCCGTCGGCAATAACGGTGATAATTCCCGAAACCGTCTTTTCCTCGGTTGATTTTGAGCCGCAGCCCGCAAAGCAAAGCATTGAAACCGCCGCAATCACCGCCGCCGTGAAAATGCACAGCACCCGCCGTCCGTGTTTTTTGTGTTCCTTTACCATTCGGTTCATCCTTTCCGTTTCCGTTATTCCTGCGGGAAAGCCCGTTTCGGTGCAAAAGCCCCGCTTCTCCGTCCCTGCTAATATTATATTGGTTATTTACAGCATTCGCAAGGCTTAATTTTGTCTATTTCCGCACGAATTGAATTTATCTTGCGGCATTGCCTCATTCTATATGGAAACAGCCTTGATTTTGCTGTATAATGTTTCAAATAAGGCACAATTCCGCCGCGCAGACGGATGCAGCCGCATTGTGCCGTCGGGATGCACCGCCTCCCGCAAAAGCTGAATGCAAAGGTGGAAGTGAAAATGAAGAAACTTTTGATATACATGAAAAAGTTCCGAAAGGAATGCATTCTGGCTCCGCTTTTCAAACTTTTGGAAGCAGCATTTGAGCTTTTTGTGCCGCTCATCGTTGCTGCAATTATTGACAACGGCATTGACGGCAAAAGCAAAAGCTTCATTATTAATATGGGGCTTTTGCTTCTGGCACTTGCGGCGGTCGGCCTACTCTGTTCCGTAACGGCACAATTTTTCGCGGCAAAGGCTGCAATCGGCTTCTGCACCGACCTTCGCGCCGCTCTGCTGAAAAAAATCCAAAGTTTTTCCTACACTGTGCTTGATACTCTCGGCGTTTCCGGACTGATAACGCGCATGACAAGCGATATCAATCAGATTCAAACGGGCGTCAACCTTTCTCTGCGCCTGCTTCTGCGCTCCCCGTTTGTTGTTTTCGGTGCAATGATAATGGCGTTCACAATCGACACACGCTGCGCACTCATTTTTGCGGGCGTTATAGTGCTGCTTTGCGCCGTTGTTTTTTCGATCATGCTGGCATCCATCCCGAAATACCGAAAAGTTCAGGCGGAGTTGGACAGCGTGACCGGCACCGTGCGCGAAAACCTTGTGGGCGTTCGTGTTCTGCGTGCCTTTTGCCGCGAGGAAGAGCAGATTCGGACGTTTGACAGGCGAAGCGAAAAGCTCCTCGGTCTTCAAATCAACGCGGGTAAACTCTCCGCGCTGATGAACCCGCTCACACTGATAATTATTAACGCCGCTGTTATAATTCTTTTGCAAAGCGGTGCAATTCGAGTCGATTCCGGCTCTCTGACTCAGGGGCAGGTCGTTGCGCTGTATAATCTTATGGCGCAAATTCTTGTTGAACTGATAAAAATGGCCAATTTGTTCATAACCATCACAAAATCCCTCGCCTGTGCGGACAGAGTTGCGGCAGTCATGCAGCTTGACAGCGGTGCAAACGGCGGAAATAAGCTGCCTGCGAACGGTTCGCCCTGCGGAAGTGTGGAATTTAAAAACGTATCGTTCGAATACAAAAACGCCGGAGCGGAAGCTCTGTTCGACATAAGCTTTTTTGCAAAACCCGGGCAGACCGTGGGCATTATCGGCGGCACCGGCAGCGGAAAAAGCACGCTTGTGAACCTTGTTCCGAATTTTTACAGCGCAACAAAGGGGCAGGTGCTTATTGACGGCGTGAATGCGGATGAATACGACCGCGCCGCACTGCTCTCCGCAGTTTCCGTTGTTCCTCAAAAAGCAGTGCTTTTCGAGGGCACGATTCGCAGCAACCTTTTAATGGGCAACCCGAATGCCTCCGAAGCGGAGCTTTTTTCGGCGCTTGAAACCGCTCAGGCGGCGGAAATTGTCCGCACGAAGCCGAACGGCATTGATGAACCCGTTTTGCGCGGCGGCAGCAATTTTTCCGGCGGGCAAAAACAAAGGCTGTCCATTGCGCGCGCCCTTGTTCACGGCGGAAGAATTTTGATTCTTGACGACAGTGCTTCCGCTCTGGACTTTGCGACGGATGCAAAACTCCGCGCCGCAATTCGAAAGCTTTCCCCCGCGCCGACGACCTTCATAGTGTCCCAACGCGCGGCCTCGGTCATGTTTGCGGATTTCATAATCGTTCTGGATGAAGGGCGCGCCGTCGGACAGGGCACGCATGAAGAGCTTTTGCGCAATTGCGCTGTTTATCGCGAGATTTATGCCTCTCAGTTCCCGGACGAAGCGGCAAAGCTTAGCATTCCGAACAACACACCCGAAGGAGATGCGGCAAAATGAGCAAAAACGGTTTAAACAAAAAAGGAAGATCTGCGCACTCAGAAAAATTACGTTTTACACTCGATTCAGCGGGACGCGGCACCGCTGCGGAGCTTTTGCGCCGGCTGAAACCTTATCGTTTTAAATTCGCGCTTTCACTCGGGCTTTCGCTCGTGTATGTGTTTTTAACGCTTCTGATCCCCGTTCTCGCCGGAAAAATTATTGACTGCATCATCGGCGCGGGAAGGGTTGACTTTGCCGAGATCTCACCGTTTTTGCTGAAACTCGGTGCAGCTGCGGCGGGAGCTGCACTTTCTCAATGGCTTGTGAGCCTTTGCAACAACAGCATAACTTACGGCTGCGTTCGCAATATCCGTGCAGAAGCATTCCGCCGCATTCAAAAACTACCTCTCGCCTATTTCGATTCGCACCCGGCGGGCGAAACCGTGAGCCGTATGCTCAGCGATGCCGATCAGCTTGCGGACGGGCTTTTGATGGGCTTTTCCCAATTGTTCACGGGGATCATGACCATTATCGGCACACTCGTGTTCATGCTCACCGTCAACCCGCTGATAACCCTTGTTGTTGTTGCCGTGACACCGCTTTCGCTTGCGGTCGCAAGCTTTATTTCCAAGCGAACCTACTCCATGTTCCGCAAACAAAGCGAGACCCGCGGGGAGCAAACTGCGCTGATCGATGAATTCATCGGCGAACAAAAGCTCATCCGTGCATTTTCGTACGAAGCCCGCGCAGAAGAACGCTTTAATGCAGTTAACGAGAAGCTGCAAAAGTTTTCCCTCCGCGCCGTATTCTTTTCCTCTCTCACAAATCCGTGTACGCGCTTTGTGAACGCCGTTATCTATGCAGGGGTTGCCGTTTCCGGCGCATTCTCCGTGCTTGCGGGCGGGCTGACCGTCGGCGGACTTTCCGCTTTTTTGAGCTATGCCAACCAATACACAAAGCCGTTCAACGAAATTTCCGGAGTCATTACGGAATTGCAGGGCGCGTTTGCCTGTGCGGCGCGGCTGTTTGAGCTTATCAACACCCCTGCGGAAGTCGATGCCGCCGCTGCGCCGAACCCTGCTCAACGCAATGAAAAGGCTGAAAGCACCGGCAATATCAGCTTCCGCAATGTTTGTTTTTCCTACACGCCCGACACGGAGCTGATCCGCGATTTTTCGCTTGAGATAAAAAGCGGAATGCGCGTTGCAATCGTCGGCCCGACGGGCTGCGGCAAAACGACGCTTATTAACCTGCTCATGCGTTTCTATGACGTTAACTCGGGTGAAATTCTTATTGACGGAGTGGAAACCCGTTCCATGCCCCGCCATGAGCTGCGCAAAAAATTCGGCATGGTTCTTCAGGAAACATGGCTTCAGGCGGGAACCGTTCGGCAAAACATTGCAATGGGCAGGCCGCAGGCAGCGGAAAACGAAATCATCGCCGCCGCAAAGGCCTGTCACGCGCACGGGTTCATAATGCGTCTTCCGAAAGGTTACGACACCGTACTTGACGAAGCGGGCGGCAGCCTTTCCCAAGGGCAAAAGCAGCTCCTCTGCATTGCGCGCGTTATGCTTTTGAATCCCCCGATGCTGATTCTTGACGAGGCTACCTCTTCCATTGATACGCGCACGGAGCTTCTCGTTCAGGATGCTTTTGCAAAGCTTATGCACGGCCGAACAAGCTTTATCGTTGCGCACAGGCTTTCAACCGTTCGCGAGGCGGATATTATCCTTGTTATGCGCAGCGGGCGCATAGTTGAAAGCGGAACTCATGATGAATTGCTCCGTGCCGACGGTTTTTATAAAAAACTTTACGAGAGTCAGTTTGCCCGCTGAAAATGATTGTTCCGCTTTTTTGCTTTTGATATTTTCGCCGCAGGCAGAATCATGTTTGCGGTGATTTTTCTTTTTGGCGTTTTAATATCCGTTGAAATATCTCTGTTGTGCAGTTGATATATTTTATTAATGCCTTGTTTTTTGTTGTCAAATATCGGGTATATGTGTTATACTGGGAAGGAGCAAGGACAGCGCATTTGATTTTCTCCGCGTAATTTCGTGTTTACCGCCGAACAATCTTTCGGTTGTCCGCTCACGGCATTGTTTTCCCCCGCTCGACGATTTCATGACAGGAGGTTAAATCTTATGAAATCAAAACGCAAATTTCTCATTCCAGCCCTTGCCGTTGTGCTTACGGCGGCATTGGCAGTCGGCGTGTTCTTCTTTTACAAGGCCTTTAAAAAGCGCATAGACCCGGAAGAGCAAATGATTCACAGCACGCAGGAGCGCATTGAATATGCGCAGTCATGTTACAAAGAATTCAGCAAAAACCCGAACAAGACCTATACCGTTCTTGTCTCGCTCGACAGTGTTACAACGGAGGAGTTTACGCAGCTCTTCACCGGCTGCGGCGGCTTCACCCAGGTATACGACTGTATAACCGAAGGCGTTGACGACCCGATGTACGGCGGTTATCTCGACTGTGAAGGCAAAACGGCGGCGCAGCTTGCCGCCGAGTGTTATGCGGACACTTACGACAGCATCTGTTCCGAGTTGGACAGTTATGATCAGCAGGCTGCGGAAATTCGGGAGTCTTATATGTATGATGAGACTGTCGAGCCTTTTGTTACGCAGCCCCCTGTTGACACATTCGGCAAGGATATAGACACATCCGATATTAAAGTCCCCGGAAGCTCCTACAGCAGCGATGACACAGACTTCCAGCTGGCAGAAGACTTGGCTGACTTGCAGGAATTCCATGATAACTTTGTCATGCTGAAGCAAGCAATGGAGCAAGGCAGGTATCGCATATACGGAGTTAAACTGACGCTGACAGGTGCGCAGGCTCAGGCACTGCTTCAATCGAACAAAGTCCGTTTGGTCGAGAAGCTGACGATTTTTCCTGAAAGCAGCCTCTCTCCGTTGGATCCCTCCGAGGAGAATTGGGATTAAGAATATGACTTTTCACACTTTTGCGGCAATCTATTGTTTATTGTCATTCGCACGCAATTGCACTTTATCTATAGTGCGGCAGTCTGTTTGCGTCTAATGTGAAACCAAAGTGTCCGAATCGCCGCAGGCAAAATCATGTCTGCGGCGATTTTTTGGAGCACTTCTTTATGAATGCAAAACAACGGTTCCTTTGCATTCATAAAGAATCGAAATAATCAAAGCGGCTCATCCCGTTTGCATTTTGCAATGTGTCGGGGCGAGCCGCTTTTTATGGTTTTTTTCGGATTTTGCCGCTAAGGCTTATTTTGCCTGTTTTGCCCTGCGAACCGCAAGAATTCTCTGCATTTCGTTATAAACGATCATATAGCCCTCGTCAACGCCCATGCCGGGTTTTGCAAGGATCTGAACGGGCTGGGTTGCCATTGCGCACTGGGTGCAAACCTGTGCGGAACGGTCGGTTTCGTTGCAGGTGCCGCCCTGATATGCGCCGATGCCCTTTTCTTTGCAGTAAAGAACAGCCTCGATCGTGTTGTTGATGCCGCCGAGATCGGGAGTTTTTATCTGAACCATGTGACCCGCTTTGTTGTCGGCAAAGTACTTGATGTCCTCAAGAGTGTTGCACCATTCGTCCGCAACGATCTCAACGTTGATTCCGCGGTCGTCAAGTTCCTTGGTGATTGCTGCAAGCGCGCGCATCTGCTTTTCGCGGTCTTCAACATCCATGGGGCCTTCAATGCGGAGGTGGAAGGGCTTTGCGGCTTCTTCAAGGCGCGCCATGTAATCGGCCATTGCCTTGTAGTTATCGTTGCCGAATGCAGCACCGATCGTGCCGTATACGTCAATGTGGAAAATCGGGTTGTAATTTTCATCCGTGCGGAGCTGAAGCACGCGGTCACGCAGCCATGCAACATACTGTTCGAGCAGTTCGCCGTGTTCGCCGAGCTTGGTCTTAACGTTGTTGATAAGCGCATGGGGCAGAATCTGTGCCCCCTTGATAATCATTTTATCCGCATTGGTGTAGCGATCGTCACCGGACTGGGTGAAAATATCAATGGGCTTGTCGGAAATGGTGCAGCCGTATTCGTCCGCAACAACTTCGCACATCATTCTGCCGGTGGACCTTGCAACAGCGTCAAGAATCGCCTGAGTCATGCCGTAGCGAATTGCGGTGTGCAGACGTTTGCCGTCAACATGGATAGATTCGACCATTTCGGAAAGTGCGCGGAAATTGTCCGCCTCTTTGCCGACGAGTTCGGGCTTGATATAGTTTTCGATAACGGGAATGAAGTCCTTTGCAAGGAAGAGGGGATCGCGTCCGCCGCAGCCGCTGTACTGAACGGCAGCGCAGTCGCCGTATGCAATCTGGCCGTCCTCAAGAACGAGCATCACGGAGATGGACTCACCGGGCTGACGAACGGAGGTAAAGCCGGGGGTTTTGGGTTCGCCGACGTATGCGGCGCCGTCGCTTTTTGCGCCCGCTTTAATGGCGCGCTGATCGTCAAAATAGAAGCCTGTTCTGCCTGCGGAGCAGATAACATCGATAATTTTCATAAAAGTATCCTTTCAGTTCTTCAAAAATTTATTTCAAAAATGAAATTTAAGTATTCGGGCGGCACGAAAGCATTCCGCGCCGCCGTGCATTCTCAGCCGAAGCCGATTTGCGTTCGTTTATCTGCGGAGAGCCTGCGGCCTTCCGACAAGACGGCCCTTGCTGATCGCGTAAACATCGTCAATGACCATTTGGAAGGTTGCATTGCGCTTTTCGGCCTTTGCGCGTTCTTCGATTTTTGCGCGATGGAACGCCTTGATATCATCGGTGAAGGGCAGCGCACCCATGTCGAGAATGCGGATCGCACCGTCGTTATCGCGTGCGGGAAGCATTTTGCCCGCATTGTAGCGGGAAGGCGCAAACGGAATATCAAGAACGCCCGCAAGCACAGCGCGAACGGAACCTATCGCGATGTCGCCTTCGCCCAGTTCGAAGCACTTATCGACAATGCAGCGCGTCTCTCTGCGGATAATATCTTTTTCTTCCTCAAGGTTGGCTGCGGTGCAAACCTGGTCGGAAAGCATGCTGATGACCTGCTTTGTGCAGCGCAGACCCTGTGCGTTTGCTTCCATTGTGGGAACGCCCGCCGCTTCGTGCGGAGTTTTGACGATGACCTTTGTTGCCTTTGAGAGTGCAGCGGTTGCACTGCCCCAGGAAATGACGCCGAAAGCCTTCGCTTCGTCCTGCGGGAAACCGCCCATCCACTGATGGAAAACCGTGGTTATGACAGCATCATCATAGCCGTATTTCTGCATGTATTCGTTTGTCAGCTCTTCAAGGGTGCGGATCGCCGCAACATCCTGAACAAGGTTGCCGCATTGGCCGTAGCCGACGGTGATATTGCGAACTCCCTGCTCTGCTGCAAGCAAAGCCTCAATAATCGCAACCGCATGGGATACGCAGGGCGGAACAAGAGTTCCCGTAAGCGGACCGTAGGGTTCACGGTTGATGGAAACACCCGCTTCTTCATAGATGCCCGTAAGCCTGTCAACATACTGCCAATCGCGGATCGTCTCCTCCATCGGGACGCTCTTTGCATAGGGCAGGTTATAGGAAATTCCGCCGCCTTCATAGCTTGTGAAACCGCCCGCATAGGCAATTTCGGTCAAAAGGCGCGCATCGGGTGTGCCGTGGCGCACCTGAATGGGAGTGTTCAATGCTTCAATGAGCATACGGCAGCCCGCGACGCCGTGATTGACGGCGGGAAAGCCGTTAAGCAGGGAACGGCCGAGCCGCTGGGACTCCTTTATGCCGTTTTCGGCTTCTTCATAGCGGTTCTGACGGGTGTAGCTGTCAATGGTTGTCGGAAGCAGATCGGCTTCGCCGTTATCCTGAAGATAAGTCAACAGCTTGATATGTTCGGGAATCAGCGCAACGCCCGCGCGCGGCTGAATCAAAGTGATACCCTTTTCCTTTGCTTCAACAAGTTTTTTTGAAAAAACTTTGTGAGCGGGCATAGCCTTGTGGTATTCGATGGCTTCTTTAAGATCAACTTCCCTGCCGGTCGGCCACTGCTTGAGCACGTCGGCACGGATCGCGTTGAATTCGTCATCGGGAATGCGCTTGTTTTTGATATTGGGGTTGTTCATTGTTTAAATGCTCCTCTTTTATTGGGAAATCGCCTGAAGGCAGGTTCGGCACCGAACCTGTTTTCGTCAGGCTCTGCATAGTTCTTGTTTCATTATGCTCAACGCCTGTTCCGGATATTTTTCGGAAAGCAGACCCATTGCGGCTATAATGTATTTTCTGTCGACAAGCACATCCGCCCTGAGCGGCCTCAGCGATGTCGGATCCTTCTGGTCATAGAGCGCAAATGACGCGATCTTTGCCGTGTTTGTTGTGTGAATCAGTGAACCGCCCGTGACAACGAGCTTCTGCACTTTACGCAGATCCTTGCCGGTTTGAACATAGGTCGTGCCCATCATTGAATACGCTTCTTCGATGCGGCCCGCATGTCTTGTCACCGCCGTGCGCACCGCCATGCATGCAAGAGCTTCGTCCAACCGTTCTGTTTCATCGTCCGTCGGCAAAAGATCTGTGTTTGCGGCAAACATACTGATGATTTCCTCCGCACGCGCCTCGCTCATGCCTGCAAGCTCTGCAATCGTTTTTATTCCCGCCGCATCCACAATTCCGCGAATGCTGTATCTCATGCCGATATCGCCCTCAACCGTGCGCTTGATATACGGCTCGGGCAAACCCTTGAGCATGGTTCGCGGGTCGGTCGGCATTCCGTTTGCAACGGAATAAACATCCGTTGTTGCGCCGCCGACATCAACGGCAACAAGTTCCCCAAGCCCGCGGGAATTATCCGTTCCCTCCGCAAGCAGCTTCATTGCCGCCATAACTGCGGAAGGCGTCGGCATCATAATGCCGGAAATAAGCTCGCTCGCCTTGGTAAGTCCCTTTGCCTGCACGATTCTTTTAAGGAAAACTTCGCGAATCTCTTTCTGGGTCGGTTCAATGTTAAGCGTGCCGAATTTCGGCATGACATTTTCGCAAATGTGCACTTCGCGCCCGTCGAGAATGCGCTCGCACTGCCGCACGGCATTTCGGTTGCCCGCAAGGATGACGGGAAAATCTCCGCCTATATCCGCAAGCACGTGCGCATTATGCAGAATGCAGTCGGTATTGCCGCCGTCCGTGCCGCCGACAAGCAGGAAAATATCCGGATTTATCGCCTTTATCTCGTCCGCATCATCCTCATTGAGCTTGAAGGCGTAGGTCTTCAGCACCTTTGCGCCCGCACCGAGGCTTGCACACTTTGCGGCTTCCGCCGTCAGTTCCGGAACGAGCCCGCTTGCAAGCATACGAAGACCGCCCGCCGCGCTGCTGGCGGCGTAGCGTTCGCAAAAATCAAGTTTTCCGGTCACTTTTTCAAGCTTTGAAAGCGCGTCGGAAAGTCCGTTGTTAATGTCCGACTGAACGGTCGTGTAGGCATTTGCCGTGCCCAACAGCCTGCATTCATCAACATCCGCCGCGGTGACCTTTGTGTATGTGCTCCCGAAATCGATCAAAAGAACAGGTTTCATGTTTTTTTCCCGCTTTGCAATCGTAATCAGTAAACAATCAGAGCCGCAGGTTATTCCTCAACGTGCAGGTCCTGTTTCAATGCCTCGATATCAACTTCCGGCGGGGTTCCCGGCGGGAAGGAGCGATCGAAGCCCATCTCTTTAAAACGCTTTTCAACCTCGTCAAACGGCTGTTTGCCGATAACGATATTGCCGCCCACATAGAGCAGGATGTTTTCCAAACCTGCCTCGTCGCATTTTTCACGCATACCGCGGCAATCCAGCTCACCCTGACCATAGAGTGAGGAGATGACGATTGCATCGGCGTTCGTTTCAATTGCGGCGTTGATGAATTCTTCCTGAGAAACCATAACGCCGAGATTGACAACATTGAAACCCGCATCGGTGAATGCATGATACAGGATCTTGTTGCCGACCGCGTGAACATCGGCGCCGATAACGCCGATAACAAGAGTCTTTTTATCCATCACTGTGACCTCTCATTATTATGATAAAGTGTCCTTACATAACCCAAGCACACAAAGAAACATTGTGTGCCGCATTTTACAGTCGTATAATACATTTTTAAGCGCAAATAGTCAAGTGCATATGCACTGCAAACCCCAATATATTTGATTTAACATTAATAAAACGACTCAACGGACGAGTTAACATAAAGCGCGGCGGGAAATTTTATTCCTGCCGCGCCGTTCGCTTTAGTGCAAAACGTTATTCTTCTTAGGATTTATTATGCCTCCGCCTTGCCCGCCGTGTTCTGCGGTTTTATGCACGGCGGCTGTTCACCGTTAAGTGCCGCTCTCAGAGCCAGCAGAGCATCGAAAACGTCAACCGCTCCGTCGCCGTTAAGATCCGCACGCGCAGCCTGTTCATCGGTGAGGCCCTCCGTTCCTATTGCATAGCGCATAAGCATAAGCGCGTCGTCAATTCCAATCGTGCCGTCGCCGTTAATATCGCCGATAACGGGGGCTTCGGGTTCGAAAACCGCGTGAATAACCGTGTCCTCATCAACGGTGATTATCTCATCCGTGACAAGCTCCCCGTTGATGAACCAACCCACAAATACCATGCCCTCATGGGTCGGAACGGGTATTTCGCTGACTTCAAAGCTGAAGCCGACACTGACAGGGGTATCAAGCAGCGTTTCTCCCGTGTAATCGTCAATCACCGTCAAATTGCACGTGCGCGGAGCGTAAACCGCCGCAAAAACCATGGGCCGGGTAATCGTTACGGTTTCTTCGGTTATTATGCGTCCGTTGTAATCCCAGCCTGCGAACTCCATTCCCTCGTGAACGGGCGGCGCGGGAAAATCGCTGACTCTCAGCACCGTGCCGTACTCAACATCCTCCATGGTCACAAAAAAGCTGTCAGCCATGGTATCATAGAATCTCACGGTAAAAGTCTCTTTCCTCAATACCGCCGTAATGACCATATCCTCGTTTACGATAACGGTTCCCGACTCCATCAGCTCGCCGTTTACAAGCCAGCCCACAAACACCATTCCCTCACGATAGGGCGGCATGGGCAGATCCGCAAGGTCAACTTCCGTTCCGGCTCGAACTTCGTAAGTCTCATATGTTTCGCCGGTATCGCTGTCAACAAGCGTGATCGTATGCGTTTCGAACCCGCTGTAAACCGCTGTAACCGTCATGTCCCCCAACACTCTGAGATAGGAGCCTTCAAACAGGGTCCCTTCAACATACCAGCCGACAAAGTCCGCATTCTCATGAACGGGCGGAACGGGGAATTCGTCGCTGTAAAGGCCGTTGTCATAGAGCACGGTTACGGATTGCAGCGTTTCACCGGTGTAACCGTCAACGAACGTGACCGTATAAGGGTGCTGCTCATAGGTGGCGTAGATTATAACGTTTGACACGACCGTAACTTCGTCAAGGAACTCGCCGTAGCCGTACCATCCCTTAAAATCATAGCCTTCATGTTCAATGTGTTCGGGGAAATCTTCCGCCTTGATCACTGTTCCGTAAGGCACAGTATCGGTACGAAGAATGACGTCGGTGTGATTATCCCAGAACTTGACCGTGTACATTTTCGCTTCATAAGCCGCATAGCAGCTTGTATTTTCCGTAACATTGATGCTTCCCGAAACGGCGCTTCCGTCCGCATACTGCCATTCGGCAAAATTGTATCCGACTGCATCGGGAGCTTCCGGAAATTCGGACAGGGGAATTTCCGTGCCGTATTCTGCGGTGCGTGTTCCGATGAGTTCGCCGGTGAGTCCCGAATAAAAGCTTACCGTGTAGACTTCGTTGCTGTATTCTGCGCGGAAAGTCGTATCACCCGTAAGATAGTAACTGCTGCCGAAAAATTCGGAACCGTTAACCGACCAATATTCAAACGTTTTGCCCTCATGCTCCGGCGGCTCGGGAAAAGCCTCTACTGTAACGGTATCTCCGATGGGCATATTCAGAGTTTTCAGCACCTGTTCCGTCGCGCCGTCCACCCATTGCACGGTGCAGGTCGGAACGGTGTACGAAGCAATTATATTTGTGTTGGCTGTTATTGTCAGGCTTCCGGTAACGGTCTCTCCGTTCGGACCCCTCCAATGAGAAAAGTTTTTCCCCGGAATCGTCGGCGGCGTCGGGAAGTCGCTGAGGTTCAGCACCGTGTTCTTTGTTACCGTAAAGGATTCAAACGCCGCAGTCTGTCCCTCAACAATGAAGTTCACCGTGTAAAGCGGAGGGAAGTACCAGTTCCTGTTGCCCGCAAGTACGGGATGGGTGTATATACCCTCATCCTCATAATAATAAGGATCGTATTCACCGCGGCGGCTCTTCGCATAGTCAAGTGCCTGCCCGATATTGTAGCATTCGGACACGCCCAATCCGCGCATGGAGTTCAAAATATCTTGGAAGATGTAAACATCATATGCAACGGTCACGGTTTCATCATAACCCAAAGCAACGGAAGCACCGTGTGAAGTGAAATAGTTCAGCAGATTGCCGTCCTTGCCGCCGCTGCATGTTGCAAGGTGAACATAGCTGCCCGGCATGGTTGCGGCTGCATAGTGATTCAGATAGAGATAATTCACGGCAATGCCGCCGCCGGCAAGTTCCACAACCCAGCCGTTGCTGTAATCGCTTGCCGTAACACCGTTCTCATTGTGAATCGCAATATAGCTTAATCCGTCATATTCCAAACCGTGTGAGTCAAACATGATCACACCGTATTTATACATCTCTGTCAAATCGGTAACATCACATTCGTTGCCTCCGTACACGGTCAAAGTTCCGCCCGTATAGCTGCTGATCACGGGAGCGAAGGTTTCCGAATAGTAAGCGCCGACACCCTCATCAATTCCTAAGTATGGCGCATAAACGGCAACATTCCTGTTTGAGGCCGTAACCGCACCGTCATCCAAAATTCCGCGAACCTCTTCCGCAGGGGAAAGCTCGATTTTAACAGGTTCGGAACCTTCTCTGATGCCGTGAACGATATTGTAATCATACACAACGGTCATTCCGGATTTCAGAGTGTAGCCGAAAGTTGTTCCGTTCTGCCGGTTGATGCTCTTGATACGTGAATCTCCGTCAAGATATTCGAACAGGGTGTCAACCGTGTCAACAGCGGACAGGTCGGAGTCAAGTTCGCTTTCGAGTTCAAAGAGCTCGCCGTCAATTTCACGACGAACCTTCTGCATACTGCGAAGTTCAGCTGCTGCCGCATAACTGTCCGCCGCAGCACCGATGGGCAAAAGCCCGATGCAAAGCATCGCTGCAATGAGAATACAGAGTATTCTTCTGAAATTCGTTCCTTTCATAATGCCTCCTGAATGATTTTTTATATCACGCAATTCGGGTGAACAGCGCTGATATCGTTCACAAGCTCAAGCATCGGATTTCGGAGAACGCGCTGCACCGTTTCCGTCATTCATACCGCGACCGCAGTCGAGTCCGAATCGTCTGTTTGCAAAAACTATTCCTTGGAGTATGATTTAAATAATAATTTAAATTGCGCTCCAATCATTTAGATTTTAACACAGTATTCAGAGGCTGTCAACAGCATTCGAAAAGTATCCGATTGTTTCTTTTTCTGAAAAAAGGCGGCAAATTAACATTTTTCGGTACGGTTCATAATTTCCTCAAATAAATATAACTTGCGGAAAACTTTGCAGCAAAAAGCACGGCAGGGAAAACTCCGCCGTGCTGCGTTTCACTTTCAGTTTGAAAGCATAAGCTTCAAGTCATAATCGAGTTCTTAATTATTATTGCTGAGCATATCAGCCGCCGCATCCACAACGGTTGCGTTTGTCAGTCTGTCAATAATTCCGTTTTTGGATTCAAAGCCGCACAGCCGGAGCGCGCCGCCCTTCATCATCAGGCCGATGCTTGCGTTCCTGGCGCTTCTCTCATCCGAAAACCCTTCGGCAAGCCCGGTTGCCTTTTGGACCTGTTCAAGCGTCATGTTTTCAAAAACAACAAGGCAGTTCTCGGTAACAAACGGCGCAATAGCCTCGCCTGCTTCTTCCGCCTGTTCGCCTGTCAGCACAATGATATCATAATCGCGCTCTTCCGCAGCCTTAACAATTTCGCTGCCCGTGCACTCTCGATCAAACAAAATCCTGTACCGCATTGAATCCATGCGTGCGGCAGTGTTTGATTTCACGGCAGCGCAAAGGTAAACAATGCAGCCGATGAGCAAAACGATAACAAAACCGGGAATTACTTTCCAAAGAACTGTTCTCTTTGCAGATTTCTTTTTTTCCACTAAATACATGCCCCCTCTTCGATTTTCGGTATACACATAATAGCATTCTAACGTTGTGAAGTCAAGCAAAAATGCGTGTATATTTTTTTGCATAGTGCCTTTTAAATGATAGTCGAAATGCAAATAAAAACAGGAACAAAAAAAGAAACAGTCATTCGACTGTTTCTTTGGAATCCGGCAGCTGCCTAT
>OLWS01000630.1_pt1 | contig 14921 bp, 12 predicted proteins | sample 1673601 | NCBI WGS metagenome assembly OLWS01 (sample SAMEA103958116, study PRJEB25191) | human gut metagenome | biome: human-associated habitat [ENVO:00009003]; feature: intestine environment [ENVO:2100002]; material: feces | place: Germany | collected 2013/2015 | reverse complement strand
GTTGCAGTAAATTTCGCGCCCCGGCACTTAATACCACGCGGGAGAGCCCCAGCCGCAAACGACACTGCTCGCAGAAATACCCCGCCAGCAGAATGACATCATCGCCCCGCTCACGCAGCGGCGGCACCGAAAGTGGAAACACGCTCAGGCGGTGGAACAAGTCAGCGCGGAATCGCCCTGCCAGTACCTCTTCGCGTAAGTCGCGGTTAGTCGCCGCCAGCACGCGCACATCGACCCGCAAACTGCGGTCATCGCCAACACGCTGAATATCGCCATACTGCAACACTCGCAGCAACTTGGCCTGCAATGCCAACGACAACTCGCCGATCTCATCGAGAAACAGTGTGCCGTTATCCGCCATTTCAAACTTCCCGCTGCGGTTACTGATAGCACCAGTAAACGCCCCTTTCACATGCCCGAACAGTTCACTTTCCGCCACACTTTCCGGCAGTGCGGCACAGTTGAGATAGACCAGCGGATTCACCGCCCGTGGCGAGGCTTCATGAATCGCTTTCGCCACCAGCTCCTTACCGGTTCCCGTCTCACCGCTGATTAAGACGTTGAGATCGGACGCCGCCACAATCTCAATCTCTTTTTTCAATTGCGTCATGCCTGGCGACAAGCCAATCATCTGCGTCTGTTTCACCGCTTCAAACGGCGCGGCATCGCCCGGCAGCATATTCTGGCTTTCCAGTTGCTCAATCAGCAACGCATTGCTTAACGCTCCCGCCGCCAGCGCGGCAATCAGCCGTAACTCTTCGTCGCTGAAAACATCGAACTGATCGGGCTGCATCCCGTCGAGCGTCAATGCGCCGATCAGGTTTTGCCCGGCAAACAATGGCAGACCAACGCAGGCGTGAACCTTCAGACTCTCCTGCCCGGGAATCAAACCGTCATAGGGATCGGGCAATTCGCTGTCTGCGGGAAAGCGCACCACGTCCCCGGCGCGGGCAATCGCTTCCAGCCGTGGATGCCCTTCCAGCGCAAAGCGTCTACCGAGTACATCCTTTGCCAGCCCGTCGATGGCAAGCGGAATAAACTGCCGCGAGTCGTAACGCAGCAATGCAGACGCATCGCACTCCAGCACCTGACGCAGCGTGGTGATCAGGCGCTGAAAACGATCCTGATGACCAATCCCACGCTGCAATTCGATGGCGATATTCGCCAGCACATCAACGGAAAAACTCATCTTTGCCTCACTGTCAATTTGACTATAGATATTGTCATATCGACCATTTGATTAATAGTCATTTTGACTACTCATTAATGAGCACAATTTTATTTATAGAGTAAAAACAATCAGATAAAAAACTGGCACGCAATCTGCAATTAGCAAGACATCTTTTTAGAACACGCTGAATAAATTGAGGTTGCTATGTCTATTGTGGTGAAAAATAACATTCATTGGGTTGGTCAACGTGACTGGGAAGTGCGTGATTTTCACGGCACAGAATATAAAACGCTGCGCGGCAGCAGCTACAACAGCTACCTCATCCGCGAAGAAAAAAACGTGCTGATCGACACCGTTGACCATAAATTCAGCCGCGAATTTGTGCAGAACCTGCGTAATGAAATCGATCTGGCGGATATCGATTACATCGTGATTAACCATGCAGAAGAGGACCACGCCGGGGCGCTGACCGAACTGATGGCACAAATTCCCGATACGCCGATCTACTGTACTGCCAACGCTATCGACTCGATAAATGGTCATCACCATCATCCGGAGTGGAATTTTAATGTGGTGAAAACTGGCGACATGCTGGATATCGGCAACGGCAAACAGCTCATTTTTGTCGAAACACCAATGCTGCACTGGCCGGACAGCATGATGACTTACCTGACAGGCGACGCGGTGCTGTTCAGTAACGATGCTTTCGGTCAGCACTACTGCGACGAGCATCTTTTCAACGATGAAGTGGATCAGACTGAGCTTTTCGAGCAGTGCCAGCGTTACTACGCCAATATCCTGACGCCGTTCAGCCGCCTGGTAACGCCGAAAATTACCGAGATCCTGGGCTTTAACTTGCCAGTCGATATGATAGCGACCTCTCACGGCGTGGTATGGCGCGATAACCCGACGCAAATTGTCGAGCTGTACCTGAAATGGGCGGCGGATTATCAGGAAGACAGAATCACCATTTTCTACGACACCATGTCGAATAACACCCGCATGATGGCTGACGCTATCGCCCAGGGTATTGCGGAAACCGACCCACGCGTGGCGGTAAAAATTTTCAACGTCGCCCGAAGCGATAAAAACGAAATCCTGACCAATGTCTTCCGCTCAAAAGGCGTGCTGGTCGGCACTTCGACGATGAATAACGTGATGATGCCAAAAATCGCCGGGCTGGTGGAGGAGATGACCGGATTACGCTTCCGTAACAAACGCGCCAGTGCTTTCGGCTCTCACGGCTGGAGCGGCGGTGCGGTGGATCGTCTTTCCACACGCCTGCAGGATGCAGGTTTCGAAATGTCGCTTAGCCTGAAAGCCAAATGGCGACCGGACCAGGACGCGCTGGAGTTATGCCGTGAACACGGTCGCGAAATCGCCCGTCAGTGGGCGCTCGCGCCGCTGCCGCAGAGCACGGTGAATTCGGTGGTTAAAGAAGAAACCTCTGCCACCACGACGGCTGACCTCGGCCCACGGATGCAGTGCAGCGTCTGCCAGTGGATTTACGATCCGGCAAAAGGCGAGCCAATGCAGGACGTTGCGCCAGGAACGCCGTGGAGTGAAGTCCCGGATAACTTCCTGTGCCCGGAATGCTCCCTTGGCAAAGACGTCTTTGACGAACTGGCATCGGAGGCAAAATGAGCAAAGGCATTGTGATCATTGGTTCGGGCTTCGCCGCCCGCCAACTGGTGAAAAATATTCGCAAACAGGACGCCAGTATTGCATTAACCCTGATTGCCGCCGACAGCATGGATGAGTACAACAAACCGGATCTCAGCCATGTTATCAGCCAGGGGCAACGTGCCGATGACCTTACCCGCCAGACGGCGGGTGAATTTGCCGGGCAGTTTAATCTGCGCCTGTTTCCGCACACCTGGGTAACGGATATCGATGCCGAAGCCCATGTGGTGAAAAGTCAGAATAATCAGTGGCAATACGACAAGTTAGTGCTGGCAACCGGTGCCAGCGCCTTTGTCCCGCCAGTGCCCGGGCGTGAGTTAATGCTGACGTTAAATAGTCAGCAAGAGTATCGCGCCTGTGAAACGCAACTGCGGGATGCCCGACGCGTGTTGATTGTCGGCGGTGGTTTGATTGGTAGCGAACTGGCGATGGATTTTTGTCGGGCAGGCAAAGCGGTCACGCTAATCGACAACGCTGCCAGTATTCTGGCGTCGTTAATGCCACCGGAAGTAAGCAGCCGCTTGCAGCATCGGTTGACGGAGATGGGCGTTCATCTGCTGTTGAAATCTCAGTTGCAGGGACTGGAAAAAACAGATTCTGGCATTCTGGCAACGCTGGACCGCCAGCGCTGCATCGAAGTGGATGCGGTAATTGCCGCCACCGGACTGCGCCCGGAAACCGCCCTGGCACGACGCGCCGGGCTGACGATTAATCGCGGCGTTTGCGTCGATAGTTATCTGCAAACCAGTAATGCCGATATTTATGCGCTGGGCGATTGCGCGGAAATTAACGGTCAGGTATTGCCGTTCCTCCAGCCGATTCAACTTAGCGCGATGGTGCTGGCAAAAAATCTTCTCGGCAATAATACGCCGCTGAAACTCCCGGCGATGCTGGTGAAAATCAAAACGCCGGAATTACCGCTGCATCTGGCAGGCGAAACCCAGCGTCAGGATTTACGCTGGCAAATTAATACCGAACGCCAGGGAATGGTGGCGCGCGGCGTTGACGATGCTGACCAGCTTCGCGCCTTTGTGGTCAGTGAGGATCGGATGAAAGAGGCATTTGGATTGTTGAAAACGTTGCCGATGTAGGTGGGCTACTGTGCCCAAAATGTCGGATGCGACGCTGGCGCGTCTTATCCGATCTACGGGGACGCATGTGTTGGCCGGATAAGGCATTTACGCCGCATCCGGCAATGGTGTCCAAATGCAACACGCTTTATCCGTTCTGGACTTCACCCGCTAACCAACGCGCCGCAGCAATAACCCCCTGCCCCAGAGACAAGCCGCCATCACCCGCCGGTAAACTCTGTGGAAAGAGCAATGTGAAATCAGCGAGATAATGCGCCAGACGTGCACGCAGCAAACGGTTATGAATAACCCCGCCGCTAAATACCAGCGTAGTGATACCACGCATCGTGGCCTGCTCACGCATCAACGCGGCAAAACCCTGCGCCAGCGCATCATGAAACGCCCACGCGCGTTGATTAACCGGTGCCTGCCAGTTCAGCCACTGCTGCCAGAAAGTGGCGAGATCCAGTTGATTGTCCACCAGCGGTATCGTCACCGGATGCGTCACTCCGTCACATGAGGCTGCGAGCGCCTCCAGAGCACAAGCCGCTTCACCTTCATAACTTAACGTGGCTGGCGCACAGCCCAGCGCCGCCGCCACAGCATCGAACAAACGTCCACACGATGACGCCAGCGGCGCGTTAATTCCACGCTCAATGGCCCGCGCCAGCACGCTCCAGTTTTGCTGTTGCACACTTGCCGTTTCAGGGTAATTCTGCCACTCCGGCACAAAGCGCAGGCACTGCGCCAGCAGGTTACGCCACGGCTGCTTTGCAGCCAAATCGCCCCCCGGAAGCGCCACCGCAGGCAAGCCGCCCAGGTGCTCACATTCGCGATAGTTCACCCGCAGGCATTCGCCGCCCCACAAAGCGCCGTTCTCCCCCATACCGATACCGTCGAGCGTCAACGCAATGACATCACCGCCATCCAGCGGCCACTGATGCTCTGCCAGACACGCCGCCGCATGAGCATGATGATGAAGCATCGTTTGCGTCGGCAGATTCATTTCGCGTGCCCACTGGCTGGAGACATAGCCCGGATGCGCGTCATGCACAACGTATTGCGGAGTGAAATCGTAGATGTTTTGCATCAGGCGTAACGCTTCGCGCCACTGCATCTGGATGCCATCGTCACTTAAATCGCCCAGATGCTGACTCAACACCGCTTGTTCACCGCGCACCAGGCAGAAGGTGTTTTTCAGATCCGCGCCGAGACACAGCACAGGCGGAACATTTTTAAAGCCCGGAGGCAAAGCCAGCGCATCCGGCACATACCCCCGCGAACGGCGCAGCATTTCGCCGCTTTCGCGCACCACCGAATCATCCATCCGCTGCACGATGTCGCGGTTATGTATCAAGAATCCGTCGGCAATGCCCTGCAAATCCGCCAGCGCCTGTTCGTTGCTGATAGCCGGTGGTTTACCGCTCAGGTTGCCGGAGGTCATCACCAGCGGGCATTGCAGTTCCTGTAACAGCAAATGCTGGAGCGGGTTCGCAGGCAACATTACCCCGACTTCGTTAAGGTCAGGGGCGATATCATCACAAAGCTCAGGAACGTATTTTTTATCCACCAGCACAATCGGCGCGGCGGGCGTGGTAAGCAACTGGCGCGCAGCGTCTGGTAAACCGTCAGCCACTGGCAACATGACCGCCAGCGGTTTCGCCGGGCGATGTTTGCGCGCCCGCAGTGTCGCCACCGCGTTACTGTTACGCGCATCGCAGGCGAGATGAAATCCGCCAATCCCTTTGATGGCGACAATGTTGCCCATTTTTAACTGTGCGATAGCTGCCTGTAATGCCGCCTCTTGTTCCGCATGTTCACCATGACTTACCCATTCAAGATGTGGGCCACACTCCGGGCAGGCCACCGGCTGGGCGTGGAAGCGACGATCGAGCGGGTCGCGATATTCTTTGTCACAGGCCGGACACAGCGGAAACGCCGCCATCACGGTAAACGGGCGGTCGTAAGGCATCGCGCGAATAATGGTGAAACGTGGGCCGCAGTGGGTACAGTTGATAAACGGATAACGATAACGCCGCTCGCCTGGGGTATTCATTTCAGCAAGACAGGCAGGGCAAGTAGCGGCATCGGGAACAATTTGCGTATTCATGGTGCCGCCTGTGCTCTGGCGGATAGTGAACTCAGTGGGCAGTTGTGACCAGATAAACGGCTCACGCTCGACGCTATCAATACGCGCCAGCGGCGGGCAGTGCTGATGCAACTGCACAAGAAACGTTTCCGGATCTTCCAGCAGCCGGACTTCCACGCCATCGCCGTCATTACAGACATCGCCGTGAAGATTTAATTGCTGTGCCAGCTGCCAGACAAACGGACGAAAACCGACGCCCTGCACTTTGCCACGAATACGCAGCTGGACACCGCAAGATGTGTTTTTTGCCATTGAGTTATTCCCGCCATCATGAATTGCGTAACCCGCCCAGCCGGACACGACAGCGTCGCATCCGGCAGTCACAGGTCGGCGATACCGCCCGCTCTGTATTCTACGAATATTTCCGGGAATTCCTTTGATGCCAGAACAGTTCTGTAAGATTTTTAGAACATCAGCGCCGTACGGCGACGTTTTTCTGCGCTCAGTTGTTCAAGTTTATTACGATCGACACAAATCAGCGCATGGGTCGGGCAAGCCGCCATACACGCCGGGCCGTCTTCACGATGGTTACAGAGGTCGCATTTATTGGCTTCGGCTTTGTCAGCCCGTACATTCAGCCCTGCACCGCTGTTGCGAATCACCGGACGTACCACTACTTCCATCGCGCCATACGGGCAAGCCACAACGCAGGTTTTGCAACCAATGCAACGTTCCTGCATCACATGAACAAACCCTTTATCACGGCTGAAAGCACCATTCGGGCAGACGTTAGCGCACGGTGCATCTTCACACTGACGGCAAACTGTCGCCGTGGAAATGTTCACACCTTTAATGACATGGATACGCGGTAAAAATGTTTCCGGGGTCAGCGATGCACAGTCCTGATTTTCCTGATGAGAAACCACGCACGCCACTTCACAGGTACGGCAACCAATACATTTACTCGCGTCAGCAATGATGAAACGGTTCATCAAATTCTCCAGCAATGACAGTTAATGCGCCGATACATTCACAAATCATGCCAGTTTTTAATTTACTGTTATTTAAGGAAATTAAATTCTGTAATGCAGGAAAAACGATGTCATCGACACTAGTGACGATGACATGTGATGACAATGTTTATTGCGAAAGAGCAATGAGGGAGCCGCGGCGGATCAGTTTTCCGCTGAAGGTTTTCGGCGGTGAGAAATCCCCGCCATCGAGCATAAAAATCAGCCGTCCAATAATTTCCTGAATCATCTCAGTTACCGGAATTTTTACGCTGGAGAGCGCCGGAACGGTGTAGGGGGCAATAGCGATATCATCGAATCCGATAACTGACACCTGCTCTGGCACCGCTACGCCGCGCTCGTGCAACGCTTTCATCGCACCTATCGCCATATCGTCGTTACTGGCAACTAACGCGCTAAATTTAGCCCCACGTTCGAGCAACGTTTCTACCCCTTCGGCCCCGCTGGCGGGCGTCCATTTACCGTTAGCGATAAGTTTTTCATTGAGCGCAATACTATGCTGCGCCAGCGCGTCTTTATACCCGGCAAGACGTTCAACGCTGGTGGGGGAATCCATCGAGCCGGTAAGGAAAGCAATCTCCTGATGTCCGGCGTTTATCAACTCTGCCACGGCGTTAAAGCTGGTCTGTTTATGATCGCACCAGACGCTATGGCTGCTGTTTTTGCGCAGGCGGCGATTAAGCACCATTATCGGCTGACTGTGTGCGTCAATGATGTCATCAATCTCATCCACGCTTAAAAAACGCGGGTAAATCATAATGGCGTCGCAGCGCAAATCCAGCAGATACTGAATCGCCTGGCGCTCTTCTTCGGCGCTATGTTTACCATCTGCCAATAGCAACTGTCGCCCTTTCTCTTCCGCCATTCGCGCGGCATGAAACAGTAATTCACTAAAATAAATGCCGTGGTAAAGCGTGTTGGTCACGACCAGCCCCAGCGTCTGAGTACTCTTCGCCGACAGATTGCGCGCCAGCAAGTTTGGACGGTAACCGCTCTCTTCTACCGCCTGAAACACGCGATCTTTAGTCTCCTGGCTGACGTAGCCATTACCTGAAAGCACGCGGGAAACGGTCGCTTTTGAAACCCCGGCGCGCTTCGCCACTTCCAGCATCGTCGTCATCATTTTCATCCCTTTACACGCAATCAACGCAGTGTACTGCACCGTTTGCCGATTGTCCTTGCGCAATCGGCGGGAAAAATATTCAGGTGACCGGTTTCACAAATATAAAAAATGAACAATTAACTCTCTTGCTTATTCAGTGACAACTATTCATGATTTTGTGAAACCGGTTTCTTAATTCCGTTTCAGCATCGGCATTTTTCCGTCACGTCGACTGATAACAACTACATCTACCCTACTGATAACAGGATAAAATCCGATGGCCAAAAATTATGCGGCGCTGGCACGCTCGGTGATAGCGGCACTGGGCGGCGTTGATAACATCTCGGCAGTCACGCACTGTATGACGCGTTTGCGCTTTGTTATCAAAGATGACCAGCTTATCGACAGTCCGACGTTGAAAACCATCCCCGGCGTGCTCGGCGTGGTACGTAGTGACAACCAGTGTCAGGTGATTATCGGCAATACCGTTTCACAAGCCTTTCAGGAAGTCGTCAGCCTGCTGCCGGGAGATATGCAGCCCGCACAGCCCGTGGGTAAACCCAAACTCAGCTGCCTCGCATTGGTGCGGGGATCCTCGATGCGCTGATCGGCACCATGTCACCGCTGATCCCGGCGATTATCGGCGGATCGATGGTCAAACTGCTGGCGATGATCCTCGAGATGAGCGGCGTGCTGACAAAAGGATCGCCGACCTTAACCATTCTGAATGTGATTGGTGACGGTGCTTTCTTCTTCCTGCCGCTAATGGTCGCGGCATCTGCCGCCATCAAATTTAAAACCAATATGTCGCTGGCGATTGCCATCGCGGGTGTGCTGGTACATCCGAGTTTTATTGAATTAATGGCGAAAGCGGCCCAGGGTGAACATGTAGAATTTGCCCTGATCCCGGTCACCGCGGTGAAATACACCTACACGGTGATCCCGGCGCTGGTGATGACCTGGTGCCTGTCATATATCGAACGCTGGGTGGATCGCATTACACCGGCGGTGACTAAAAACTTCCTCAAGCCAATGCTGATTGTGTTGATTGCCGCACCGCTGGCAATCCTGCTGATTGGCCCGATTGGTATCTGGATCGGTAGCGCCATTTCGGCGCTGGTTTACACCATTCATGGTTATCTGGGCTGGCTTTCAGTCGCCATTATGGGCGCGCTGTGGCCTCTGCTGGTAATGACCGGGATGCACCGCGTCTTTACGCCAACCATCATTCAGACCATTGCCGAAACCGGCAAAGAAGGGATGGTCATGCCGTCAGAGATCGGCGCTAACCTGTCGCTGGGCGGTTCATCACTGGCGGTGGCGTGGAAAACGAAAAACCCGGAACTGCGCCAGACGGCGCTGGCTGCGGCGGCATCAGCCATTATGGCGGGGATTTCCGAACCGGCGTTATATGGCGTGGCGATCCGCCTGAAACGTCCGCTTATCGCCAGTCTTATCAGCGGTTTTATTTGCGGCGCGGTTGCCGGTATGGCGGGGCTTGCCAGCCACTCAATGGCAGCGCCGGGGCTATTTACCAGCGTGCAGTTCTTCGATCCGGCGAATCCAATGAGCATCGTCTGGGTGTTCGCGGTCATGGCGCTGGCGGTGGTGCTGTCGTTTATCCTCACACTATTGCTCGGCTTTGAGGATATTCCTGTTGAGGAAGCGGCTGCCGAGGCGCGAAAGCATCAGAGCGTACAACCGACCGTCGCCAAAGAAGTAAGTCTTAATTGAGGATGAAAATGTCAGTATTTCCAGAAGGTTTTTTATGGGGCGGCGCGCTTGCCGCCAACCAGTCTGAAGGTGCGTTCCGTGAAGGTGGCAAAGGACTGACCACGGTCGATATGATCCCACATGGCGAGCATCGAATGGCGGTGAAACTGGGGCTGGAAAAACGTTTTCAGTTGCGCGATGACGAGTTTTATCCCAGCCATGAGGCGACGGATTTTTATCATCGTTATAAAGAAGATATCGCCCTGATGGCTGAGATGGGATTCAAAGTGTTCCGTACCTCAATTGCCTGGAGCCGCCTCTTCCCGCAGGGCGATGAACTAACGCCTAACCAGCAGGGCATTGCTTTTTATCGTTCTGTCTTTGAAGAGTGTAAAAAGTACGGTATCGAACCGCTGGTCACGTTATGCCACTTCGATGTGCCGATGCATCTGGTCACCGAATATAGCTCCTGGCGTAACCGCAAGCTGGTGGAGTTTTTCAGCCGCTACGCCAGAACCTGCTTTGAAGCATTTGATGGTCTGGTGAAATACTGGCTAACCTTCAATGAAATCAACATTATGTTGCATAGCCCGTTCTCCGGCGCGGGTCTGGTGTTTGAAGAAGGGGAAAATCAGGATCAGGTGAAATATCAGGCTGCGCATCACCAGCTGGTTGCCAGTGCGTTAGCCACCAAAATCGCCCATGAGGTTAACCCGCAAAATCAGGTGGGCTGTATGTTGGCGGGCGGTAACTTCTACCCTTACAGTTGCAAGCCGGAAGATGTCTGGGCGGCGCTGGAGAAAGACCGGGAAAACCTGTTTTTTATCGATGTGCAGGCGCGGGGCGCGTATCCGGCTTACTCTGCCCGCGTATTCCTCGAAAAAGGGGTAACCATCGACAAAGCACCGGGCGATGATGAAATCCTGAAAAACACCGTCGATTTTGTCTCCTTCAGCTATTACGCCTCGCGCTGCGCCTCGGCGGAGATGAACGCCAACAACAGCAGTGCGGCGAACGTGGTGAAATCGCTGCGTAACCCATATCTACAGGTAAGCGACTGGGGCTGGGGTATTGATCCACTCGGTCTGCGTATCACCATGAATATGATGTACGACCGTTATCAGAAGCCGCTGTTTCTGGTGGAAAACGGCCTCGGCGCAAAAGATGAATTTGCTGCCAATGGTGAGATTAACGACGACTATCGCATCAGCTATTTACGCGAACATATCCGCGCAATGGGCGAAGCGATTGCAGACGGCATTCCGCTGATGGGCTACACCACCTGGGGCTGTATTGATTTAGTTTCCGCCTCAACGGGTGAAATGAGCAAACGCTACGGTTTTGTCTACGTAGACCGTGACGACGCAGGCAACGGTACGCTGGCGCGCACGCGTAAGAAATCATTCTGGTGGTATAAAAAAGTGATTGCCAGTAACGGTGAAGATTTAGAGTAAGTAACAGTGCCGGATGCGGCGTGAACGCCTTATCCGGCCTACATGTCGCACGAACCAGGTAGGCCCGATAAGCGCAGCGCATCGGGCAATCTGGCGTTTGCTATCAGTTCTGATTCCCTCATCAAGAACATCCCTGTCCTGATTCCTTACTGAAAAACTACTCTTCTTCCACCGCTAACTGTGCGAAGCCGCCATTCCCTTCCCAGCCTTCCAGCCGTTGATAAACGGTTTCTACGGCGTCTTTAATCGGCTGGGTCATCGGGTAGTAAAAGCCGACGATATCCGGCTGGATGCCGAGGAAAATCACTTCGCCAATATCTTCTTTTAACTGGTCGATAAGGTAGTTCAGCGGCATGTTATGGGTAGTCATCATAAACATCTCGGCGATGTCATCCGGGTCGATGATGCGGATCTCGCCGGGGTTTAGCCCCATATCCGTGGCGTCGACAATCAGCAGTCGTGTCGGGCGCAGTTCGCGGATAGCGACAATGTCGTTTTCCGGTGCGCTACCGCCGTCAATCACCACCCAGTTACCTTTCGGCGCGGCGGCGCACTTTTCCGCCAGCAGCGGGCCTGCGCCATCATCGCCCATCATGCTATTGCCAACACAGAGTAAAACGTCAGTCACGCAATCTCCTCACCATCAAATAGATGGCGTTTTCCTGATGAATATCATGCAGCATACTTAACAGCATTGTACTCCATTCTTTCTGCTGCGAAGTTTGCGTTGCCCGGGCTTTATCGAATGCGTTGGCCAGCATCGGCACATGGTTAATGTCGATGACGATCTCACCATATTTCGGCACGCCTTCCATTTTGCGGCGGGCTTCGCTGCCCGCCTCCAGAGTGGCAATCCATGCCAGATATTCATCCCACGGGCAGGTGAGCGCCGCTTCCAGGCAATCGATAACCCCAAGGTGGTGACCAATCGCCAGGCTGTAATAGACCACCTGCTGCGCCTCGGCGGGCGTGGCATCGTTCTCATCAATAAATTTACGGCTCAGTTGACTGAACACCACCTTTTCACTCATCGGATACGCGCCTCTTCAACAACATGATTCAGATGGCTGACAATCTCGTTCAGACGCGGATCGTTTTCCGCTTCCAGCCAGCGTGCAACCTGCTCTTCGCCCTGCCCTAACTGTGTCAGGAAGTCATCGGCAATCTGGCGACCGTAACGGTAACCCGCCAGGCGGCGTGCTTCGCGATCTACTTTCACACGCAGCGGCTGCACCATATCGCCATGCAGGATCTCCGCCGGTTGTTCATCCTGCTCACCCGGCCCACGGGCGTGAATTTTCTGCTCCAGCAGGCCGAGCGCCATTGCAAAGCCGTATAGCGTAGCGGCAGGCGTTGGCGGGCAGCCCGGAATGTAGACATCCACCGGGACGATTTTATCCGTACCGCCCCACACGCAGTAGAGATCGTGGAAAATGCCACCGCTGTTACCGCAGGCACCGTAGGAGATACAGATTTTCGGGTCCGGCGCGGACTGCCACGCACGCAGCGCAGGGGATCGCATTGCACGGGTGACCGCGCCGGTAAACAGTAAAATATCCGCATGACGCGGTGAAGGAACGACTTTAATGCCGAAGCGTTCTGCATCGAACAGCGGCGACAAAGTGGCGAAAATTTCGATTTCGCAGCCGTTGCAGCCGCCGCAGTCCACGCGGTAAACGTAGGCAGAACGTTTGATTTTTTTCAGTAACGACGCCTTCATGCTGGCGATGGATTCATCCACCGTCATCGGGACCGGAATGCCGTTGGCGTCACGGGGGCCTAATAAATTGCTCATCAGATGGCCTCTTTCATATGGCGAGTCAGTTCAATACGGTCGGACGGCACCAGGCATTTCTGGCGCTTACATTCCGGGCAAGTCTCAAAGCTTTCGCGGTGGTTTTCCGCGCGACTGTCACCATTGTGCTTAAGCAGTGCAATGGCGTAGTCGATCTCTTTCTGGACGGCGAAAGGACGATTACAGATGCGGCAGTTACACAGCGCGAAACGGGACTGTTGCAGGAAGTCTTCTTTCTTCCACACCGCCAGTTCGTACTCTTGCGACAGTTTGATCGCCGCCGTCGGGCAGACTTCTTCGCAGCGTCCACAGAAGATGCAGCGTCCAAGATTGAACTCCCAGGCAAGCTCTCCTGTGGCGAGGTCGGTTTCAACCGTTAAGGCGTTTGACGGGCAGGCATTGACGCAGGCCGCGCAGCCGATGCACTGCTGCGGGTTCTGCTCTGGCTTACCACGGAAGTTTTTATCAACCGCAATCGGCTCCAGCGGATAAGACGAGGTCGCCGTGCCGGTTTTGATGACTTTTTTGATAAAGGTAAACATGGCGATTCCTTATTTCAGCGGCGAGTTTTTACGCTCAATGCTGTAACGCTCGAGTTCTTTGTACGGCACCACTTTGCTCTTCTTCTTACGTACATCGACCACGGTCATGCGGTCGGTACAGGAGTAGCAAGGGTCCAGGCTACCGATAATCAGCGGCGCATCGGAAACAGTGTTGCCACGCAGCATGTAGCGCAGGGTCGGCCAGTTCGCGTAGGTCGCGGCACGGCAGCGCCAGCGGTACAGCTTCTGGTTGTCGCCGGTCATGCTCCAGTGGATATCGTCGCCGCGCGGCGCTTCGGCAAAGCCCAGCGCAAAACGGTGCGGAATATAGGTAAAGCCTTCCACCATCAGCGGACCGCCCGGCAGGTTATCCAGACCGTAGTCGATCATGTTCAGCGCGGTATAGACTTCGTTGATACGAACTTTCAGACGGGAAATAACGTCGCAGCCCTGCTCGCTGTGGACTTCCATTGGCAGCAGGCCATAACCAACAAACGGGTGATCGGCACGGGTATCGCGGGCGTGACCGCTGGCGCGGACCATCGGGCCAACGTTACTGAAATCGCGGGCGATTTCCGGGTCCAGACGACCAATGCCGACAGTACGCTGTTCCATATTCGGTGTGCTCAGCAGCACATCCACCAGCTCCTGCACTTCACGACGCATCTGTTGCGCCAGCTGGCGGGTCTGGATCATGTCATCTTTCAGCAGATCGCGACGAATCCCGCCGATCAGGTTCAGGCCGTAGGTTTTACGCGCACCGGTGAGGATCTCTGCCATTTTCATGGAGGTTTCACGCACGCGGAAGAACTGCATAAAGCCGGAGTCGAAACCGGTAAAGTGACAGGCGAGGCCGAGGTTGAGCAGATGCGAGTGCAGGCGTTCTACCTCCAGCAGAATGGCGCGGATCATCTGCGCACGTTCTGGCACCTGAATACCCATCGCGTTTTCCACCGACGTGGTGTAGGCGGTGCTGTGAGCAAAGCCGCAGATCCCGCACACACGGTCAGAGAGGAAGGTCACTTCGTTGTAACCCATGCGGGTTTCCGCCAGTTTTTCCATGCCGCGATGGACATAGAACAGGCGGTAGTCGGCGTCGATAATGTTTTCGCCATCGACGAACAGACGGAAGTGGCCCGGTTCGTCAGAAGTGACGTGCAGCGGACCAATCGGCACGACGTTGTTTTTCTTGTCGCCCAGTTCGTTGATAAACTCGTAGGTTTCAGCATCGGTAGTCGGTGCCGGACGCTGACGATAATCCATGCTGTCTT
>OLWS01000603.1_pt1 | contig 15719 bp, 15 predicted proteins | sample 1673601 | NCBI WGS metagenome assembly OLWS01 (sample SAMEA103958116, study PRJEB25191) | human gut metagenome | biome: human-associated habitat [ENVO:00009003]; feature: intestine environment [ENVO:2100002]; material: feces | place: Germany | collected 2013/2015 | reverse complement strand
CGTCACGCCCTTGAGCGCCGCGACGATCTCGAAGATCTTGCCCTTCGGGATATCCTGCGCCGTCTTGCAGCTGACGACGCACGCGCCGGTGCGGCTGCCAGTCAGCCGTACCGTGCTCGTGACGATGCGCGTCGGGTTCGTGACTTCCTTCCTTGCATAGTCATGCCCGCGCTTGCAGGTGTAGCCGGTAACGTCGCGGATCTCGCCGTTTTCCAGCGTCACGGTGATCGAACAGCCGAGAGGGCAGCCGATGCAGGTCAGTTCTCGTTTTTCCATCGCTATGCCTCCTCCACGGTGATATGGATCCGGCTGAGGCCGGGATGCGCGGCGAGCATATCCTTCGTGAGCTTCAGCTCCTCCATCTCGCCCGGGGCCATGACCGGCCGCTTGCGCGAGACCACAGCCTCATCGCCCAGATACAGCTTCACCACGCGCTTTTTCATCACGCCGCCCACGCGGAACCGCAGCACCAGATCGTCCTGCACCAGCTTTGGGTCGATGCTGGCCGGGACGGTATAGCGGATGCCGCCCTCGAACGTGACGGGGATCTCATGCCGCACGGCGGCGCGGCCCGCGGCGGCCGCCTCCTCCGAGACGTAGTCGACCAGATCGTGCACATGCAGCACGTTGCCCGCGGCGAAGACGCCCGGGATGCTCGTCTGCAGGCTCTCGTCGACCACAGGGCCGTTCGTGACCGGGGAGATCTCCACGCCCATGCCGCGCGAGAGCTCGTTCTCCGGGATCAGGCCGCAGGAGAGCAGCAGCGTGTCGCAGTCATAGTGGATCTCCGTGCCCGGGATGGGCTTGCGGTCCGGGCCGACCTCGGCGATCGTCACGCCGGAGACGCGCTCCTTGCCCTCGATGTTCACGACGGTGTGGCTGAGCTTCAGCGGAATGTCAAAGTCGTTGAGGCACTGCACGATGTTGCGCTTCAGACCGCCGGAGTAGGGCAGCAGCTCCGCCACGACCAGCACCTTCGCGCCCTCGAGCGTCATGCGGCGGGCCATGATGAGGCCGATATCGCCGCTGCCGAGGATCACGACCCGGCGGCCAGGCATATAGCCCTCCATATTGACCAGCCGCTGCGCCGTACCGGCCGAGTAGATGCCTGCCGGGCGGTAGCCGGGGATATTCAGCGCGCCGCGGCTGCGCTCGCGGCAGCCCATGGTGAGGAGGATGGCCTTCGCGTCGATCTCGATGAGGCCCTCCTCGCGGTTGACGGCCGTGATGTGCTTGTCCTCGCTGATGGAGAGGACCATGGTGTTGAGCTTGTATTCGATCTTCCGCTCAAGTGCCTGCGTGATGTACCGCGCGGCGTATTCCGGCCCGGTCAGCTCCTCGCCGAAGGTGTGCAGGCCGAAGCCGTTGTGGATGCACTGGTTTAGAATGCCGCCCAGCTGCACGTCGCGCTCCAGGATCAGAATGCTGCGGCACCCGGCGTCACACGCCGCGATCGCGGCCGACAGACCGGCAGGGCCGCCGCCGATGACGACAATGTCATATTTCATTTTGCCTGCACCTCCCCGATGGAATCCTTGTTCGTGCCGGTAATGAGCCGGGACTGCCCGCCGCACTTGGTGATCTCACTCTGCTCCACGTGCAGCTCCCGCGCTAGGATCTCCATCACACGCGGGCTGCAGAAGCCCGCCTGGCAGCGGCCCATGCCCGCGCGGGTGCGGCGCTTGACACCGTCCAGGCTCTTTGCGCCGAGCGGACGGTGGATGGCGTCAAGGATCTCGCCCTCCGTGACCTGCTCGCAGCGGCAGATGATCTGGCCGTAGGCGGGCTTTTCGCGGATGAGCTGCTGATAGTCTTCCTTGGAGAGCGTCTTCGGGTCGAGCACGCCCCTGCGCGTGGCGATGAAGTGCGCCTTTTCTCTGAGACCCATCAGATCCCGCATCAGCTCCGACACATGCAGGCCGATGGCAGGGGAGGAGGTCAGGCCAGGCGATTCGATGCCCGCGCAGTCGATGAACTGCTGCGCGCCCTCGGCCTCGCCGATGACGAATTCGTGGTGATCCTCATGCGCGCGCAGACCGGCGAAGCTCGTGATGGTCTGGCGGATGGGCAGATGCTCGACGGTCGCGCCCGCCTTCTCGATCAGGTCGTTCAGACCCTCGGCGGTGGTGTTCGTACCCTCACGGTCGTCGATGTCGATGGCCGTCGGGCCGACGATGGTGTTGCCGTGGACCGTCGGGCTGACCAGCACGCCCTTGCCGAGCTTGCCGGGCAGCTGGAAGATGGTATGCGAGACGAAATCGCCGGTATTCTTGTCCAGCAGGCAGTAATCGCCGCGCCGCGGCGTGATATGCAGCTTGCGCGTCGAGACCATGTTGTGCAGCACGTCCGCGTAGACGCCCGCCGCGTTGATCACGTACCGCGATTCAAAATCGCCGTGGTTCGTGTGGATGGTCCAGAAGCCGTCCTCCCAGGTAAAGCCGGTGACTTCGGTGTTGAACTGGAATTCCACGCCGTTGTCGAACGCATTCTCTGCCAGCGCGATCGTCAGATTGAACGGGCAGACGATGCCGCCGGTCGGGGCCCAGAGCGCGGCGACCGCGTGCTTCGACACGTTCGGCTCCAGCTCGTGCAGGCGCTTCGCGTCCACGATCTCCAGCTCCTTGACGCCGTTTTTCACGCCGTTTTCATACAGCGCCCGCAGCTTCGGCAGATCCTCCTCGGACATGCAGACGACGAGCGAGCCGTTCATTTTGAACGCAAAATCCAGATCCTTCGCCAGCTGCGGCATCATAAGATTGCCCTCGAGGTTCATTTTCGCCATCAGACTGCCGTGCGCGGCGTCGAAGCCCGCGTGGACGATGGCGCTGTTGGCCTTGGAGGTGCCGCAGCACACGTCCTCCGCCTTTTCCAGCACCAGCATCCGGCCCTCGTAGCGCGACAGATACCGCGCGACTGCGCAGCCGGTCACGCCGGCGCCGATGATGATAATGTCGTACAAAAAGATTCCTCCTTTTCTGCCAAAGAATGTCGGGCAGCCCAAGAAAGCCTTCCGGTGGGAGGGTTGGACTGCCCGACACGTTCACTTAGAGCAGAGAATATTCAAATATGCTTACCAGGGAATGACGTTGTAGAGCAGGACAGCGACGATACCGCCGACGATCGGCCCGAAGATCGGCACGATCAGGCCGTATTTGAAGTTGCTCGAGCCCTTGCCCTTGATGGGGAGAATGGCGTGCGCGATACGCGGGCCGAGGTCACGCGCCGGGTTCAGCGCATAGCCGGTCAGACCGCCGAGGGACATGCCGATGGCCACGATGATGCCGAAGACCAGCAGCTTGCCGACACCGGCAGCCAGCTCCGGGACCTGATTCAGACCGCAGATGGCGAAGACCAGCACGAAGGTCGCAATGGCTTCCTGCACGATGTTGCGGCCGGTATTGGGAATGGAAGGACCAGTGGAGAAGACGCCGAGCTTCGTGCCCGGATCTTCCGTTGCATCGAAATGATCTTTGAAGAGGATGTAGACGAGAATGCCGCCGACGATACCGCCGAGGATCTGTGCGATGACGTAGCCGGGGACCAGCGCCCAGTCAAACATGCCGCCGACCGCCAGTGCGATGGTCAGCGCCGGGTTGAAGCTTGCGCCGGAGGCTTCGCCGAAGATAAACGCGGGGACCATGACCGCAAGGCCCCAGGCAATGGTGATCTGGATGGAGCCTGCGCCCTTCATGCCGGACTTGTTGAGGGTTACGTTTGCAACGACGCCGTCGCCGAGAAGGATCAGCATCATTGTGCCAAGGAACTCACATAAGTACTTTAAGAACATGAATTTTCCTCCCTGTCATACATCAATATTCGATTTTGCTGCCTTTATACTTCCTTTTCTGCGTGGATTCTCCTTTTGTGTTATGAAAACGTGTCTTATTCGTCCTTCGCCCAGCCGTAGGCGCACTTGACGGCCTTGTTCCAGCCCTTGACCTTGGCTGCGCGCTCCTCGGCGGTGATCTCCGGATGGAAGACCCGGTCGATCGCGCGGTTGTGGACGACGTCCTCCTTGCTTGCCCAGTAGCCGACGGCAAGACCGGCCAGATACGCCGCGCCCATGGCGGTCGTCTCTACGCAGGTCGGCCGCTGGACCGGCGCGCCGGAGATATCGGACTGCATCTGCATCAGCAGGTTGTTGGCCGAAGCGCCGCCGTCGACGTTCAGTGCGGCCAGCTTGATGCCGGAGTCCGCCTGCATGGCGACGAGGATGTCGTTGACCTGATATGCCAGGGATTCCATCGTCGCGCGGATGATGTGGTTCTTGTTGACGCCGCGGGTGATGCCAACGATGGTGCCGCGCGCGTACTGATCCCAGTGCGGCGCGCCGAGGCCCGTGAACGCCGGGACGACATAGCAGCCGTTGGTATCCTTGACCTTGCCGGCATAGTATTCCGAATCCGGCGCGGACTCGATGATCTTCAGCTCGTCGCGCAGCCACTGGATGGCGGCGCCGGCAACGAAGACGGAGCCTTCGAGCGCGTATTCGACCTTGCCGTTCAGGCCCCAGGCGATCGTGGTGACCAGACCATTCTTGGAGAACACGGGCTTCTCACCGGTGTTCATCAGCAGGAACGCGCCGGTGCCGTAGGTGTTCTTGGCCTCGCCGGGATGGTAGCAGGCCTGGCCGAAGAGGGCGGACTGCTGGTCGCCGGCTGCGCCCGCGATCTTGATCGGGCCGCCGAGCAGCGACGGATCGGTCTCGCCGTAGATGCAGCTCGAGGGCATCGGGGTCGGGAGCATGCAGCGGGGGATATCGAGCTCCTTGAGGATGTCGTCATCCCACTGCAGGGTGTTGATGTTGAAGAGCATGGTACGCGAGGCGTTGGAGTAGTCGGTCACGTGGACCTTGCCGCCCGTCAGCTTCCAGATGAGCCACGTCTCGACCGTGCCGAACAGCAGCTCACCGCGCTCCGCGCGCTCACGGGCGCCGGGGACGTTTTCGAGCAGCCAGTGGACCTTCGTGCCGGAGAAATAGGCGTCGATGACGAGGCCGGTCTTGGCGCGGAAGGAATCGGTCAGGCCCTTGGCCTTGAGCGAGTCGCAGTATTCGCTCGTCCGGCGGCACTGCCAGACGATGGCGTGGTGGATGGGCTCACCGGTGACCTTATCCCAGACGATCGCGGTCTCGCGCTGGTTGGTGATGCCGATGGCGGCGATGTCGGCGGCAGTCGCGCCGATCTTCTGCATGGCCTCGACAGCGACACCTAGCTGCGTGGCCCAGATCTCATTTGCGTCGTGCTCGACCCAGCCGGGTTTCGGAAAGTATTGGGGGAATTCGCGCTGCGAGACGCTGCACATTTCGCCGCTCTCATTGAAGAGAATGCAGCGGTTGGAAGTCGTGCCGGCGTCCAGGGCCATGATGTATTTTGCCATGAATACGTCCTCCTTATCTTTCTTGCAAATTTTTATGATCACTCCATGGTGGTATCTTCAAAAAACAGTATAGCGGAAAATCCGCCCGGTGTCTCTAGACAAGCTTGGGGAAATGTCAAAATCACTAAAAAATAAAATTCTATCGATTGATTTATAGCGGATATGCACATAACATCGTATGCGTAAAACCGGAAAATAGAAGCGCTTCCGTAAAATTCATGACGCCTGCCGCATCGTCACAAACAGCGCGCGCATGTTCCGCGCGCACGTCTCGACGTTGAGCGGCGTCCGGCTGACGACAAGACTGTCGAGCGTGCAGAACGCGGCGTAGCAGAGCATATCCAGCGCGAGCCGGTACGTCCCGGCGTCCTGCGTGTTGGATGCGGGGAGAAAGCGCGCCAGCTGCGGCTGGAGGATCCCGGCGGTGAGCTGATAGAGCTTTTCGCGGCCGAGGGCAGGGGAGATCCTGCGCAGCAGCGGCTGTCTGGCCCGCAGCAGTGTCAGCGCCTGCATGCACCAGTCCTCCGCGCTGACGCTCTCGTCATACCGCAGCGGCGTGCAGATCTCGCGCACCACGATCCACTCCAGCACGCTGTAGATGTCCTGATAGTGATAGTAAAAGGTCTGGCGCTTCATCTGCGCCTGTTCCATGACGCTCTGGACGGTGATCTTGCTGACCGGCTTCGTCAGCATCATCTGTTCGACGGCTTCTGCGATCTTTTCCTTGGTATCGCTGCACATCGCGCATCCTCCTCACATCTGCCAGACGTCCGGCGCGGTGCTGGAAATGGCGAGCGCACCGGCCTCGAGCGCCTGCATGACCTCCCGTTTTTCCGTAATGAGCCCGCCCGTCAATACCGGGATGCCCGTCATCTGCCGGACCTTCCGGATCATCGACGGCATCAGCCCGGGCAGGATATCGATGGCGTCCGGCTTGAGGTTCTGCGCGCCCAGAGCCGCGTCGAACGCCATGGAGTCGATCAGAAACACCCGCAGGATGGCGATCATCTGCAGCTCCTTCGCCCGCTGGATCATGTTGGTGCGGGTCGAGATGATCCCGTCGGCCAGCGTGGTGCTGTGCAGAAAATCGACGGAGATCTCCTTCGCGGCAAGCCCCGTGATCAGATCCGCGTGGACGATGGCGATCTTTTCCGCGTCCTTGATCCGCCGGACGATCCCGGCGATGCCGCAGATATCGCCGTAGAGCACGAAGACGGTCTGCACGTCTGCCTGCAGACAGGCCTCCAGCCCCTCGTCGTCGCGGACCGCGGCAATGATGGGGTTCGACTGCAGGGCTTCATAGAGTCGTTGTTCCAATCTGATCCGCCTTTCTTCCGGGAATCCTGTTTCCTATCCAATATCTGACTTCTGAAAAAATGAAAAAGAGCATGCAAAACAGACGGCACGATTAGTCCGCTTGTCCCCATGCTCAACACTCCGGGCAGGTATCCTCTTGTGATTTTCTGATGTTAGCATAGCATAATCATCAAAAGAATGCAAGGAAAAGTGCACTCGTTTGTTAAAATTGTAAGTTTTCACAAAAATTACGCGGTCTGCCTATTCAATCTGTAAATGGAAAGAAGAATTTATTCGCACCGTATAATTTTTTATACGTCCCTCTTGACAAATGAAAAACCTGTGCATATAATTTTTTATACAAGAAGAAAAAATTACAGATCACCGGGAGGGAACCATCATGAAGCTCGATCAGCTCGATACGCCGTCCCTGCTCATCGACCGGGAGCGGCTGCTGAAAAATCTCGCGGACATGCAACGCTATGCCGACAGCTATGGCGTGCAGCTCCGCCCGCACACCAAAACGCATAAAATGCCCGCCATCGCCAAGCTGCAGCTGCAGCAGGGCGCCTGCGGCGTCGCTGCTGCAAAGACCGGCGAGGCGGAGGTCCTGGCGGAAAACGGCCTGCAGGATGTCTTTATCGCCAATGAGATCGTCGGCGAGCAGAAGCTGCAGCGCATCGCCGCGCTGGCCGCGCGCGGCGTAACGATCTCCTTCGGCGTCGATACGCCCTGCCAGGTGACGCAGGCCGAGCAGGTCTTTGCCGCGCAGAACGTAAGCGTCCCCGTCCTGATCGAGATCGAGGTCGGGGAGAACCGCTCCGGTGTCATCGAAGAGGCGGATTTCCTGACCCTTCTCGATACGCTCCGCACCTGCCCGCACGTTATCTTCGGCGGCATCTTCTCCCACGACGGCAACAGCTACGGCGCGGCGGATCTTCCCGCGCTCCTCGCTCTGTCCGAGGGCGCGCAGCGCCGCACGCTGCGCTTTGCCGCTCTGGCTGCCGCGCACGGTATGCCCTGCCGGACCGTCAGCTACGGCGCGACGCCGACCTTTATGAACCACGTCCCCATCCTCCCCGGCATCACCGAGCTGCGCCCCGGCACCTACGCCCTGATGGACGCCTCGCAGGGCCACGCCATCGGCACGCTGGACCGCTGCGCGGCGACCGTGCTGGCGACGGTCATCAGCAAGCCCACTGACACGCGCACCATTCTGGATGTCGGCGCGAAGGGCCTGACCATGCAGTCCCGCACCGAGGGCATCTGCGCCGTGCCGGGGAAGGGCACGCTCTACGACTGCCCGGAGGTCCACATCGAAAAGGTTTTCGACGAGCACGCGATCATTCTCGACCGTGCTTTCCACGACCGCGTTCAGATCGGCCAGAAGGTCCGCGTCATTCCCGTCCATATCTGCCCCGTCTGCAATCTCTACGATCAGGCATACCTGATCTCCGGCGACGACGTGGTGCAGACGCTCCCGATCGCCGGGCGCGGAAAGCTGCAGTAAGGAGGAAAAACCTATGGAGATCAGACCGGCGCTTGCGCCCTGTGTCCCGCTGGCGCGGATGCTGGCGCAGACCTTCGGGCAGGACTGCGAGGTCGTGCTGCACGATCTGGACTGCCCGGAGCATTCCGTCGTCCATGTGGAAAACCCGTCTGTCACCGGCCGGAAAGTCGGCCAGAGCTTCGACCAGCTCGTCCGTCAGGTCATCCTCTCGAATGAGCTGAAAGAGGATTTCGTCGCCAATTACTATTTTACTGCCCCAAACGGCAAGCGCATCCGCTCCTCGACCCTCCTGATCCGCGACGGTGATGGACGCCTGACCGGCGCGCTCTGCCTCAATCTTGATACTACCCGCCTCACGCAGCAGATCGCCTACCTACAGTCGCTGCTCCCGCAGCCGCGCGAGCCGGAACCGGAGCCGCCCGAGCCGCAGACCGGCGCGGAGCATGTCGCGGTGATGATCGAAAACCTCATGGACCGCATCATCGGCGACGAGCCGCCGCTCACGCGTGAGGCCCGGCTTGAGAAGATCCGCTTCATGGACAGCAAGGGCATTTTCCTCATGAAGGGCAGCATCGAAAAGGCGGCGGAAAAGCTCGGCGTCAATAAAGTCACCATCTACAGCTATCTGGATGAAGTCAGGGGGAAACGCGGATGAAAGCCATCACATTAGAATCGAAGCTGCCCAACGCCGGGCATTACGTCCCTGGCATGATCTCGGGCCAAACGCTCTATATCTCCGGCCAGCTCCCGGTCCACCATGAGACCGGCGCACCCATGGCCCCGGATCTTGCGCAGCAGACGCAGGACGCCCTGCACAACGTCGAGCGTGTCCTGCTTGCCGCCGGCTGCGGCAGGGAAGACGTGGTCCTCTGCCGCGTGTACATTTCCGATATCGCCCTCTGGGACGAGGTCAATGCGGTCTATGCTGCCTTCTTCGGCAGCCATAAGCCCGCCCGCGTCGTCGTCCCCACCCGGGCGCTGCACCACGGCGCACTGGTCGAGATCGAAGCCGTCGCAGAACTGAAAAACTGAAAGGGAGGAACCGATATGAACTTTGTCTGCACCAGATGCGGCCGCAAAGAGGCCGTCACCACCCGCGCCGCCCACTGCACCTGCGGCGGACTCTGGAAACTGGAAGCCGATCTGCCCGCGTTTGACCTCTCCGGCGTCGACACGCATGAATGGAGCCTCTTCCGCTACCGGAAGTTCATGGCGCTGGAGGACGAAAGCTGGCGCGCCGTCACCATGGGCGAGGGCATGACGCCCGTCGTCCGTCTGGACGAGGACGTGCTGCTCAAAATGGACTACTTCATGCCCACCCTTTCCTTCAAAGACCGCGGCGCGGCCGTGCTGATCGCGCACTGCAAGTCAATCGGTGTCAATCAGGTCGTGCAGGATTCCAGCGGCAACGCGGGCAACGCCGTCGCGGCCTACTGCGCCAAGGCGGGCATCGCCTGCGAGATCTTCGTGCCCGAGGGCACGAGCCCCAAGAAGATCGACATGATCCGCGCCCACGGCGCAGTCTGTACCGTCGTCCCCGGCTCGCGCGACCACTGCGCCGACGTCTGCCGCGCAAAGGTCGAGCAGGAGGGCGTCTATTACGCAAACCACGTCTATAACCCCTTCTTCTACGAGGGCACGAAGACCTATATCTATGAGGTCTTCGAGCAGCTCGGCCGCATCCCTGCCAACCTCGTCATCCCCGTGGGCAACGGCACGCTCTTCCTCGGCGCGATCTACGCGCTCGAGCACCTGCAAAATAGCGGCGTCATCGACCATTTCCCGCAGATCATCGCCCTGCAGAGCCAGAACTGCGACCCGCTTCTGCGCGCCGCGGCGCAGGGGGCCGCGGCGCCCGCGGCCGTCACCCCCACGCCCACCATCGCCGAGGGCATCTCCATCGGCAAGCCCATGCGCGGCGAGGAGATCCTGCGGCTGGCCAAAAAGCACGGCGTCCGCTTCGTCCACGCCCCGGAAGACAAAATTCTCGAGGCCCGCGCCGCCCTCGCCCGCAAAGGCGTCTACTGCGAGCATACCACCGCAGCCAACTACGCCGCCTACCTCGAATACCGCCGCCTCAACGGCCCCACCATGTGCGGCGCCGGTCTCAAATCCGACCATTGACCCCAAAAGCCTCCCCACCCGGGGAGGCTTTTCTATATCCGCCGCAGCGTAAAAATGGCTTCCCCTCACAGGGGAAGCCATGAGAATGCCGAAGTCCAAAGCCTCCCCTTCCAGGGGAGGTGGCTCGGCGAAGCCGAGACGGAGAGGTTATCCTCCTCACGCGTCCAGCACCGACACGAGGTACTGCCACGTCAGCGTTTTCCGGCGGAAGAGCTTCAAAAGCAGCTTCTGGTTTTCCTCCGAGTGCTCGACCTCCTTGCTGTAGAGGCTGGCTGCCGCACAGAGGGCCGTTTCGGATCCTGCGTCGTCCAGCAGCTCGCGCAGGCACAGCAGGTGGAACACACACGCCGCGACGCGCGGCAGCAGCTGCCGGTCATTCACGGCCTTGAGTGCGTAGCGGAACAGAAAATAGACCAGCAGATTTTCATACGGCACGGCCAGCTCTGCCCGGAACGCCGCGGGCGGCGCGTCCTGCCGCATGGCGGCATCCAGCATGGACTCGAACCGCTTCGTCAGGTGCTCCATATTGTTGAGAACCATCCAGCACGGGAAAAACCGCCCCGCCCGGCTGCGCAGCCGCGCCAGGCGCACCAGACTCCGGTCCTGATATCCGCGCCCGCCGAACCGCCGCGCCAGCACCGGCACCAGCTCCTCGCGGCCCTCGTCCAGCAGACGCTGCACCCGCCGCGCCAGCAGCAGAATGAGCGCCAGCCGGTCCTCAATCGGCCGCGACCGATCCTGCGCCAGCCGGAAAAACGCCTGCCGCGCTGCCAGCAGCGCCGGATACAGCTCCGGGTCCAGTTCATTCGGCACGACGGGCCCGCCGTCGTCCTGCGTCTCGATCCGCAGCGGCGCTTCGTGTGTCAGCAGCAGCCGCGCCGCCTCCGGACACGACAGCGACAGCGTCAGCTCCGCCGTCTGCCCATATTCCTCTGTGAACCGCGGGTGCGTGTAACACGTCCGGCAGAGCGCCTCCGCGCCGTACGCCGCCTGGATGGGGCACAGGCCGTCATCCCGCAGCAGGACGCAGCGGCCGCCCTCCTCCCGGAAGCGTGTCTCGCCGTTTTCCGTGACCAGCGCCGCGCGGACCTGCTCGCCAAGCGGGCCGGGCATGGCGCGGTAGCGCGCCAGCGCGTCCTCGTCCAGAATGATCTGCCAGTCCTTGCAGCAGGTATCGGGGCAGTCGCCCGCCAGACAGTGAAATTGGTTAACATAATCAAATTGCGCGTGTTTCATATCCTCGCCTCATTTCTTTTTCCGATGATATCAGCTTTCTTTCCCCGCGTCAACTTGCCAGCGCCCACTTTTTGTGCTATACTGACAGGACGATTTTCCAGATTCCGAGGTATTCCATGAAAAAACTGAAACGAACCTATACGCGCTGCGCCGGTCTGACGGCGCTGGTGCTGCTTGCGCTGCTGATCGCCGGATCGTTTGCCGACCTGCCGATCTCCCGCTTCCTCTATCCCGGCCACGAGAGCTCCTTCGGCCAGTTTTTCGCCGCCTTCGGCGAGCTGCCGGCCTTCGCGCTGCTGGCCAGCTGCGGCGTGCTGCTGATCGTGCGGCGCGGTGAGTTCCGCCCGGAGCTGCACATGATCCTGCTGGCCTTCGGCGTCTGCCTGATCGCGGGCAGCGTCTTCCTCTCCATCCATGAGGCGACGGACAACGTCCCCGCGCTCCCCACGGCGGTCGCACTGCTGGTGACGCTCTTTGTCGACGCGCTTGCGGCCTTCGCCTTTCTCTTTATGACGCGCGGCTGCCAGGCCAAGACGCTCCTGCGTTTTTTGTGCACAGTCATCTTCGTCTGCGTCGGCATCATGCTGCTCATCAACATCATCAAGGTCCCCTGGGGCCGCGCGCGGATGCGCCTGATCTATTCGACCGGCAACGACACCTACTTCACCAACTGGTGGCAGGCCGGCACGGCGCTCAAGAAAAAGCTCGTCGCCGACGGCGTCTCGTCCGATGAGTTCCGCTCCTTCCCGTCCGGCCATACGGCCTGCGCCGCCTGCGCCATGCTGATGATCCTCATCCCGACGATCTGCCGCCGCCTGCACGACAAGGAAAAGCTCTTTATGGCCATCGGCGCAGCCTGGACCGCCGTCGTCGCCTTTACAAGACTGCGTATGGGCGCGCATTTCCTCTCGGACGTGTGCGTCTCGTCGCTGCTGACGATCGGCCTCGGCGCGCTCGCGGTCTGGCTGTTCTACTTCAACCGTCCCTTCTTTGGCCGCATCTGGCTCTTTTTCTCCGGCGAAGCCGCCGGCAAAAAGCAGCCTGTGCAGAAAGAAAGCTGAAAAAAGCTCCCCGATCCAAAGGATCGGGGAGCTTTTTTATGTCGTTACACCGTTTCCGGCAGCGTGAAATCGTAGCGCATGGCCAGCGCCTGGAACAGATCCTGCATGACCTTTTCGGAGATCGCGCGGATATCCATTCCCGCGATGAACTGCAAAACCTTCTGCAGTTCGTCCTCCGGCACGCAGTAGCCGCGCAGGCTGAGCGACAGGAAGGCTTCCAGCTTCTGCTCGAGCGTCAGCGTCTCATCACACGGATGGGCCATATAGCCCCGCATGAGCCCCGCCGAGCCGAGCTCCAGCGTGTAAAAATCCTGCGCCGTGAGCGACGGCTGGTACGGCCCGAAGATCTGATACAGCTCTCTGGCTGTCTCGCGGAAGATATATTCCGAGGCTTCGCGCTGCGAATAGGCCTCGATGTAGATCTCGCGCAGATTCTCGTTCAGCTCCGTCAGCGTGATCTGCAGAGCAGTCTCGATGGCATAGACGAACACGGGCGGCAGCTTCGTCCCGGCCGCCTGCCTCGCGGCGCTGAATTGATTGGAGAACATGAAGCCGACCAGCTCGGTCAGCACGCCGTCCTTGGCGCGGAAAATGTTCTGAAAGCTGCTGTTGGAGACCTCTGCCTTCTGGATGATCTCCGCGACGGTCGTCTTTTTGTAGCCCTGCTCCAGAAACAGCTTGACGCAGACCTTCAGGATCCGCCGCTTTGCCGGCAGGCTTGCATTGGTAAGTGCGATCGCAAACACTCCCTTTCTTTCTTTTTTACACTTTAAATTGTGTATATCATAGCATGAAATCGGAAAAACAACAAGTAAAAAAGCGCCGGATACAGCAAAAAAATGCATCCGGCGTTCTTTTTTCAGAGAAACCGGCCTCAGCGCAGCCCCTGCGCCTGTTCGCGGCGCACAACGCCCGCCTCCATGACCGCGTGGACACGCTCGCCGACCTCAATTGTCGTTTTGCCCGCGAGCTCCTCTGCCGGGATGACGTCCAGCACGTCGAGCCACACCTCCGTATGCTTGCGGAACATGTTGCGCAAGATCGCGCGGGAGTTGACCAGCGAACAGATCACGATGGGTACATTGGCCTTCTGCGCGATCTTGAATACGCCGCAGCGGTAGGGGAGCAGGGGATCGGCCGTCCGGTTCGTCCGGCCCTCGGGGAACACGGCGATGGAGGCTTTGTCGTCCTTGATGAACTGGATGGCCTTGAGGATGGACTTGAGCGACTCGCGGTCGTTATTCCGGTCGACCGGCAGGCAGAGCACCTTGCGCATGATCTGCGCGACGACGAAGATCGAGAAATTTTCCTTCTTTGACAAAAACGCCAGATCGGCCCACGGCATGGACGAATAGAACACCAGCGGGTCAAATGCGAAGCGGTGGTTGCTCACGAGCAGGAAGCGGCTGTCCCGCGGGACCTTTTCGAGTCCCGTCACATTGACATGCACGCCGCCGAGTGCCAGCGCCAGCCGGCAGAACTCGTTGAGCAGGAACCGGAAGTAGCCGCTGGGCTTTTCCAGCAGCTTTTTCGGGTCGACAAACAGACACGAGATGAGCACGACCAGCAAAAACAGCAGCACGAGCGCCAGAAAACTCCCCGCGAAAAATACCGGCACCTGCCACAGCGCGTGCAGCGAAGCGAACCCGGACGCCACCCACGTCAGCGCGCAGCTGGCGAGGAGCGCGAGCACGAGAAATACATAGAGCATGATCAACGAACACCTGCCGAAGATGAAGATTTGATAAAGATTTTATGAAAATCCTCTCAAGATTTCAAGTACCCATTATACGCGCAGGCGCCGCGAAAATCATCTCCCAAATGAAGAATTCACAAATAATTCACGGTTGCGCGGCTGCGCGCTGGCGGCTGATCTCGGCCCAGCTCGGGATCTTTGCGATCCGCTCGGTCAGCTCCTGCATGCAGCCGGGGATATCGATCTTCTGCGGACAGATCGCGGCGCACGCACCGCAGCCAAGACAGGCCGACGGCTGCTGCGACTCCGGCAGAGCCTCGACCGCCATGATCGCGTTCGTGGACGGGGCGATGCGGATCTCGTTGAGTACGCGCAGCATCTGCGGGATATTGATTCTTTGCGGGCAGCCGTCGCAGCAGTAGCGGCAGGCCGTGCAGGGGACGGCGTTTTTCATCTGCTCGGCGAAGCGGAGCAGGCAGGCGGTCTCTTCTTCGCTCAGCGGCTGCGGATGGTCAAAGGTGGCGAGATTGTCCTGCATCTGCGCCAGATCCGACATGCCGCTGAGGATCATGGTCACGCCCGGGATCTGCTGCACCCACCGCAGCGCCCAGGATGCCGCCGACGCCTCCGGCCGCATCGCGCGCAGCTCCGCCGTCATGCTTTCGGGCAGATTCGCCAGCTTGCCGCCGCGGATGGGCTCCATGACCCAGATGGGGATGTTGTACCGGTTCAGCAGCTCGCATTTTTCCTTCGCCTGCTGCAGTGTCCAGTCCAGATAGTTGAGCTGGATCTGACAGAACTCCATTTCCTCCCCGTGCCGCTGCAAAAACTGCTCCAGCGCGGGCAGACCCGCGTGCGTGGAGAAGCCCAGATGCCGGATCCGGCCATTTTTCTTCTGCTCCAGCAGATACGGGATGATGTTCCACCGCGCGTCCTCATAGACCCCGATGGAGTTTTCGTAGACGTTGTGCAGCAGATAGAAATCAAAATACTCCACGCCGCACTTCTTCAGCTGCCGTTCGAAGATATCCGCCACATCATATGTAGGCGCGATCTGATGGCCGGGGAACTTGTCCGCCAGATAGAAGCTCTCCCGCGGATAATTCTGCAAAATCTTCCCGATGACAGTCTCCGACTTGCCGGAGTGATAGGACCAGGCGGTATCGAAGTAGTTGACACCGGCGGCCTTGGCGGTGTTCAGCAGCGCTTCGGCGCGCTCTTCATCAATGGTGCCGTCGGCCTTGGTGGGAAAGCGCATACAGCCGTAGCCCAAAAGGGAAGTGCGGATATCGTTTTTGCTCCAGTTGCGGTATTCCATAGCTCTCTTTTGCGGCAGAGGGGGTAAAGGCTCTGCCGCTCCTCCTGTTGAGGATAGTATAACATAGTTTTTGAATGCAGAAAAGATACGACGATGACG
>OLWS01000590.1_pt1 | contig 16058 bp, 13 predicted proteins | sample 1673601 | NCBI WGS metagenome assembly OLWS01 (sample SAMEA103958116, study PRJEB25191) | human gut metagenome | biome: human-associated habitat [ENVO:00009003]; feature: intestine environment [ENVO:2100002]; material: feces | place: Germany | collected 2013/2015 | reverse complement strand
GGAAATAATCGGTAAGTTAGAAGAACAATGGGCTAAGAGTAATAGCCCAGAAGACAACCTCTTCTTTTACCACCCCTCCGAAGATAAAATAGTCTTATCCCATGCCCTGTTTTGGGTGATGACCCAAAACATAAAAGGTAAGGTAGGCAAGGAAAAGTACTTGTTGCTTCTCCGCCAATATCAGGAAGAGATGCTGGAAGCTTACTTGACGGAATCAGAAGATTTCAAAGACTTGCTGCACTATTGCAACATCATGTACAATGCTCTTCCTATGCTCCTTCGAAGCACCTACGATTTCCATATCCACTTAGATGCTCGCAAGCTAGCCGCCATAACGATTGTCGCTGGCGGTTATGGTGGTGATATGCTCGAAGACCAGGCTTATGACCTCCTCGACGATATAGACTTCTATTATAATAAGATAAAGTGCCGCAAGATAGAAAGACTCCTGCCGGTATTGAACAAACTGGTGATAGAAGAACAAAAGTTCCTTTAGCTTGTGTTGTAGAAAAAAACTTTTTCCCAAAAACATTTGGCGGTATCATAGAAAAAGTATATCTTTGCACACAAAGTATAATTAATAAGGAGATTACGTTATGAACATAGAAGAAAAAAAGGCAGATTTTATACGTCGCTTCAAAGCTTCTAGGGAGCGAAAGGCAGAATACATAGCACAAATGGAAAAGCGTATGCGTGATGACTATCGCCGCAGAACCGGTAAGGAAGCAGAATCATTTTGTGTGTTATAAGAATGAAAAAATTAGATTTAGTCAAGATTAATCGTTGTGCACCATATGCAGTGAAAGAAGATACGCAAGAAGGTGCATATACTTTTATCGCAGATTCAGGAGCTGAGTTTTCAATCGGCTTTATGCCTGATGATTTGATTCGATCCGATGAGTCCTACGAATTTATCATAGGTAATCTCAACGGTGTGAAATCACCTCGTGATAAAAAGGTTAAAGCTACAGTCATAGCAATTGTAGAGGAATTCTTCAATGCCAATAAGGCGACGATGTTGTTTTTATGCTCTACAAGTGACGGCAAGCAATTGATGAGAGGAAGGTTGTTCAAGAATTGGTTCGATACATATAAGTATCGTAATCGATTTACAATGGTGACATCTACTTTGTTAGATGAGTATGGAATAGACAATGTTGCTTCTGTAATCATCAGAAATGACAATCCTAATCTTGGTAAAGTTTTGGCAGAATTTGGAGAAACGATAGAAATGTTTAGCCATAAACCAGGCATAGGTTAATAAAACAATATTCCTCATTCGAGTGGCGACAAGCGCAGAGCGATACTGCGGTGGGGAACAAATATTACGGCGGGGTACCCGCCCATCTTAAGCAAAGAAAAATAAGCGTTTTACGATTGTCGCTTTACAATCCAACAATCGTACTGCTTCTACATTTTATAATACTCAATCAAGTTATGATTAATTTAAGAATCACTGGTCTTTACAACAGAGGCCAACAGGATGAGTACGTCGAATTGGAAGCAGCGGCACGTTGCAACCTCGAAGGACTCATGCTCGTACGTTACCTCTACAATGCGGAAGGCTTCCCAATTTATAGCCAGGCCCGTCTCTATGAGTTTCCCGATACGAATCTTCGCAAGGGAAACCGAGTTCGTCTTTATTCAGGTTTCACCAAAGAAAAGAAAGTTCGTACTCCAGAAGGAGTAACCTACAACTTCTCTTGGAACCTCGACACCCCAATATGGGACGGCAACCATGTAGAGTGTTACATCATGAGTTCAGACGAGCGAATCGGTTATGCTCCATGCGATCCTATAGAAGACCATGAGTCTCCTGCCGAGCGTGGCTCTTTCCTACCTTTAGGTGAGGAGCTAGGTATGTCATTAGCCAAAGCCATTGTCGAAGGCAATGTGCAGGTGCATGATGAAACCCTAGGTTTTGTACCACTTAAAGTAACCGGTGTTCCCGAAGATGAGAAAGTCTTCTTCGAGAATGGTGATTTCGAAGGTCTCCTGAAACATTTGCAAGAGACAGGACAAATCGGTGACGGCAAAGTCGTCAAGAAAGTGAAGAAGGACAAAAAGACCAAGAAAAGCAAGTAACGTACTGCTCACCTCCCTGCGCCCAGTGGCGCAGGGAGGTAATTTAATAGATTTCCCATATTTTGAAGATATGAAGTATGTCGTATATACATTTCAGTTTACTCCATTGGTAGATGTGAAACAGATGGATTTGTTTGAGCCAACACTGCAAATCCGTAATGAGATAATGGAACACAAACTGGAATATTTTGAGAAAGCCTTAACTTCAGTGAAGTACTATCATGGAAAGAAAGTTTATGAAAGTTCTATCCAAGTTCATCATGACAATATAATGGTGATGCGATTAGCCAATCGTAAACCATTTGTTAGAGAAAAGGCATTTCATGTAATGCAGGATGAAGATGAGCCAAGCTGTGGAGTTATTATTGATTATCGTCCAGAACATCAAGTTATAGCCATAGAAGATTCTAGGAGAGCTTTCGAGAATACTGATTCTGTAAGGAACATTTTAGAACGTTCGTTAAATGGAGTTTTGAAACAGTCTCGTTTGAAAGTCTCGATTAAAAGACAAGGCTTGCCATCTGAGTTTTGGGATTATGTTAATCAATATAGAGGGCGTATAACAGAAGTTCGTTTCACTTACCAGTATCCTAATTTAGGTCGTGCAAGTGAGGAGATGAAAAAGTTGTTAGCTGATACTGGTAAAGTAGTGAATAGTACGGAATCTGAAGTTGTTTTCAAAGGAAAATCTTTGGAGTTTGATGAGAAAAACGAGGATATTCAGAGCTATACTAAAGATGCTTCAAAGTCAGGTATACCTATTAAGTTGAAAGTAAAAGGTGTACATAAAACTCTCGTTACAGGCAATCAGACTAAGCAAGTCGATATAGAGGAATTGGATTATGAGGGAGATCCATTGTATTTTTCAAAACTAAAAGACTCATTGGATGAATGCTTATGAATAGGATATATATAATTTCGTTTTGGATTTTAGGAGGTTTGGTGATTGCAGTTTTGGTAAATTGCTTGGCTCCTAAAGACATCGATTCTATTCTTAAATATTCTTTTCCATTTACATTTGCGATGTTCTCTCTGAATTTTTCAGCTATATCAGCTTGCTCTAATGCATTGTTGAAATATAAGGAAAGCCATGCTGATAAGAAAATTGAGTATGTGATATCCGAGATGAAAGAGAATATGATTGCTATGCTGATAGGTATAGTCATCGTTTTTTTTGCTTCAATTGCGAAAAATGTTGATTCCAATCTGTATTTGCAAATAGCTTGTAACACTCTAATATTTGCTGTCTTAATAATGTTTTTGCATCTTATTATAGATATAGCACAAGCATTCTTTAATATTGTAAAGAATTAAGAGTTTTTGTCTATATGAAATATGGATGATAAAACCTGTTGGCGGAATTAGTTTAGCGCATACTTTCCCCAGCCAATAGGTCTGTTGTTTACACTTTTTCTCCATAAAAGGTACTAATTTTTAGGCGGTTTTAAATTCTGCCAACGAGTTTTATAATAATATTTGTAAATGAGTAATAAAGTATTTTCAATATTGCATATTTCAGATTTGCACAAGGATGAAAGCTGCAACTATAATCAGCTGCTTGATTCCCTAAAGGCAGATAAAGATAAATTTCCGTCTTTAGGTATTGCGCCTGTGAAATATATAGTTGTTAGTGGAGATCTTGTTCATGGCTCCAACAAGGATGATGCCAAAGAGGCATGTGAGGAAATCTCTCAGCAGTATGCAGAAGTAGCTGTGTTTTTGCAGGGTTTGGTAAGTACCTTTCTTGATGGAGAGATAAGGCGATTGGTCATTGTTCCTGGTAATCATGATATGAATAGGTCAATTTCTAAATATGCTATGAAACCTATTGATGTCACTCAAGTAGAAAGAGTAAAACGGAGTTATTGGGAAAGCTTTGGTAGAAAGCAAATTTATCGTTTTGATTGGAAAACTCTGTCATTTTTTGAAATCAATGATGAGGTAGCATATAGTCAACGTTTTGATAGCTTTGAATCATTCTATAATGCTTTCTATAATTCAATAGGACGAAAATTCCCAACAAAGCCAGAAAATGAAGCATACACGTTGGAGTTCCCTGAAGATAACATCGCTTTTGCTTGTTTTAATAGCTGCTATCAATTAGATCATTTGAATGTAATGGGGGCTATTGATAATGACTCCATACATTCCATATATAATTCTTTGTGTGATTATTACTCTAAGGGCTATTTGGTTATTGGTGTTTGGCATCATCATTTGTATGGTCCGCCATATAGAGATGATTTTATGAACAAGGACTTTACTGAGCATTTGTCTCAGAATCATATTCTTGTTGGGCTTTACGGTCATCAACACAAGTCTGAAGTAGTTGAAGCTCTTTCTGATTTGTCTGATGATATGGATTTAGACAAAGTGATGTTGGTTAGCGCTGGAACCTTATTCGGTAGTAGAAAAGAAATGTTGCCTGGTGTCAAAAGGCAATACAATGTTATAAATGTTGCGGTCATCAATGGAAAAGCTCATTTGGATGTGTTTTTCAGAGAGGACAAAAAGAATGATTCTGCTTATCCTATTTGGGGAGGAAAGCATATACCTAATGATAAAAAAAGTATAGGGTTTGATGTTCAACTAAATCGTCTTTCTGATGATGAGTTAATACGCCTTATTGATGATGAAACCAGAAAAAGTAATAACTTTAAGCAAGGCATTGTAAGACTTCAAGCATTAGAACTTGAAAAGGGAAATGGAATGATTGATGGATATTTACAGAAGCTTAATGTTACAGATGATGCTGAGTTTCTTGTCGCAAATATCCAAAATCCAGAAACAGAAATAGCGTATGCCTATCTGCTTCAGGCTTTGATATATTTAGGCAAAAAAGATGAAATAAAGAAATGGTTGGATATGGGATTATTTAAAGATTCTAAATCGCCATTAGTAAAGGCAACGATAGCAGATGCTATCAAAAAAACAACAAAGAAACCATGGGAATAACATCAATGAAATTTGAGGCGAAGTCTATGTTAAATATGCTTTGCCGTTCTTTGTACGACACCTCTCTTGTCGTATTGCGTGAAAATTTGCAAAACGCATACGATGCTGTGCTAATGCGTAAGCATGTTGACTCTAACTATGCAAATCCTGAGATTCGTCTTTATGTGAAAGAGGGACATCTTATAGTGCAGGACAATGGAATAGGTATGACGGAAAAGGAGGTGGATGAGAACTTTTGGACAGCAGGACGGAGTGGTAAAAATAATGCAGATGCTAAGGCTGCCGGTGTCGTTGGCACATTTGGTATCGGAGCCTTTGCAAACTTTGGAGTATGCTCTGGATTGAAGTTAACAACGAAAAAGATTTTCTCAGATGAACGTTGTGACTGTTTTGCCGATAAAGAACATCTTGACGAAATTAAATTGGAAACCTATAAGGATGATGTAAACGAATATGGAACCACTATAGACGCAACAATGGATGCTGGCAATATGATTACAGCGCAAGAAGCATTAACTTATGTGACTCCTTATGTGGAATACTTGAAGATTCCTGTTTACTTCAATGATACGCTAATTAGTCAAAAAGATTATGAGGGTGTTTTTGCGAATATTCATATTAACCATTATTATGGGGTGCATTATGGCTTGGAATATAATTTTGATTATCAAATCGACATCTATTCTGAGAGACCAGTGCATACGAGAGTACTCATTACTAATCTGAGTATTAGCAATGATGGTTACGAAGGTAATATTCTTTTGGATTCGGAAAGCGATAATCTCTTTGGATTAAGAAATGGATTTGGTTTATCTTCAGTGCCTTTAGCAACGGATTATGGCTTTGGTGGCTTGGTTAATATGTCCATGTTGGTTCCCACTGCAGGTCGAGAGGCAATCAATACAAGCTGTCTTGATATTTTACAGAAAGTGATGAATATATGGGAATTACATTATACCCATATTATATCTGAGTTAGAAGTGGCTGATTCCTATCGTCAATTTCTTTACTATCTTGATAGTCATGGCTTGGCAAAATGGGCAAAGAATGTTTGCATCCAAAAGGCTAATGAGGACAATAAGTTTATAAAACTTCATGACATGTTGGAGAATAAAGAACATGCTCGCTATTATTTTGGTGCGGACAACTCTATTTTGAAGAAGTTTGCAGATTCTGATTATTTGATTGGAGTCGTTTCCAGAGAATATCCTCGTCGAAGCGTTCAACTAAAGTATTTGCATGAAAATCAAGTGAAGTTGATTGATGACAAGGTGGAAATCAAAGAGGTGTATGATTTGAATTCATATGAGATGGCAGGGTATTATGCCATTAAGACTACAATTCAAAATATATTGAAGTATGATTATTTGATAAATCAGAACGATGTGGAATTTGCCAATATCAGTCACAATTTGCCTTATTTAGTAGAGCAAAAGAATGACGTTGTTATGGTATATATACAGAAGGAAGATACGGAAATCAAAAACATTATTTCTATATATCAGAATGATTATTCTGTTTTTGAGCCTCTTTTGAAGGATTATGTCAGAAATTATATTTATCAGCAAATACAAACTTTTATCCCATCGAGCAGTAAGGCTGGAATAGAGGCGTTTTGTAATATGATGAAAAAGAAGAATGAGGCATTTTCTATATACAAAGAAGATCTGATGTCGATAGACAGCTCTTTTAATCTCTTTAAAGAGGGAAAAATAACAGAAGAGCAATTTTCTGCTATCATAAGGAAGAGTCAGCAAAAATCTCAGCAAACAGTTAATGTTAACAATGTACAGAATGTGGATGAGGTTGTTAAAACATTGTCTATAAACGCGGAATTAGAAAATATTATTCCTGCTCCTCAACAGCAAGATACTTTTGAAGCTCTACCACCAATAATGCGTCTTGAAGTGGAAACAAAGGCTAAACTTTTGAAGACGGATGTCAATTCTTCTTTGCTTCATGGATATAAGATATTCTTGACTTTAACTGATGCGATGACTAAAGAGTATTATACGTTCTTTATGCGTCCGCATACCACAAGGGTTATTTGGAGTATGCATAGAATCATCTTCATATTTACGCTTGAAAATGGCAGCTATACTTTGTATTATGACATGGAGTTAAAAAAACATCTGGATAGTGAACTAACAGGAGGCGGAATGGTTCCGACGACTACAATCATAACAAAAGACAAGGTGTTTGTTCCTATCCCCCATGAATTGGAAGAATATTTCTCTCTTAGAGAGGGGGCATTGAAGTTCTCCATTCATTATGATTCTGTAGAAGGGGAGTAGAAGTTAAGTCTTTAAAAGATAGTATAGGAATGATGTAACGGTTATTCTAAAAATATTGTCAACACAGATGCATTTTAGTTTTTTAGCTAAGATCTATTAATTTTATCTAATGGCTAGATGCAGATGTGAAACTGCGGAAAAGCCTGTCAGTATTCGCAACTATTTTCGCTTCCGTTTCGGAAAGTGTGAATATGTTCGTGCTCATTGTAGGCGTCTACCAGGTAGACTACGCAGACTTTTTGGGCTTTGGGGGTGACAAAAAAGCCTAGGTATCCCTTCGGGGATACCTTTATTCTGATAGATTATAACATTATGTGGATGTTATACAATAGTAAATCACCATTAGCCCATATGGCGGTACCTATATAATATATTACCTTTGCATCCGTAATCAAAACAGTTTGATAATGGAAACAAGGGAATATTTCGAAAAAGTGATGCAGGACTACAACCAAAACCGTAAAGGTCGTAGCTTGCGCAAGTATTGTAAGGATGAGGCTGTGGATTATGACTGGCTCATTGAGTTTAAGAAATCATATCGTTCAAATCAGCTTCAACCAAATGAAAACAAGAAGTCAGGCGTAATCCACCAATACAGCTTAAGGTGGGTTGAATGAAAAATATTATCTTTGCAACCGTTTTAAAATTCGCATAAAATGGAAAGAAAGGTTAGCAGTCACTTAGGGCCGTCTTGCGTACGTTAATAAAATTATATACCTTTGCCCCGAATTTTAAATTTGGGACAAAATGATTATAAACGAAGAAGGCAAGTACTAGGCCTCAATGGCTCGTAAGTTTCGAACCGAGTACAAGAGCAAGAACCTTCATGGGTTCTGTAAAGAACAAATTGGTAAACTTACTCGCTCATATGGCAGCTGGCTACTGTTACTGCTTGGGCATAAAATCAAATAATTTTTTCTTAAAAGATAATAAAAAAGCATTCATTTTATGGCTTAACGTACCTAAAGTGACCGCTAACATTCATTTTAGGGCTTAACGTACCTAAAGTGACCGCTTACAGTTAATTTACTAATAGCAATATATTATGGATATAAAAATATTAGATAATAAGCCAGGATGGATTTTAGGAAAAGTCTCCCTTTTGGAATACATAAAATCCTTAACAGAAGAGAATTTCCGATACGAAATACAAAGGGGGATCGTTTCTAATCCTTTTTTGGATACGATATTAGATGCAGTTGTCGAAAATAAGCCTTTAGCGCCAGTGTCTTTAGTCTCTAAAGATTTTGAAGATGGAGATAAAACTTTGTGTATCAATCAATTTAATATATTGGATGGATTGCAACGGACATTTCGCTTTTGGATTTACTATCAACTTGCAAAATTGGCTAAAGAAAAGAATAGTAACGATTATCGATTAGTAACGCAAGAATTCAAAACTATATGTGATGATTATTCATTGGCAGTTTCCCCAAGACAAGTGAGAGGATTGTTTAAGCCTGATAATGCTATTAATGTGTGGAATTTAAATGAATTGTATTCTAATTTTGATTTATATCTATATATATGGACAGATTTATCAGTAGATCAAGAAATCAAACAAATGCTGATATTGAATGCTGGACAGAAACAGATGAGTCTAAATCATCAATTTGAATTGATATATATGAGATTATTTGAAGAGAATACATTTGATGAAGGCAAGATAAAAATCCTACGTTCAAAAGACGGTAAGATTACCAATCGCAATATAGGAGAATATTCTATGAGCACCGTTATTATAGGAGTGCAATCTTTGGTTAATATGAAGCCAATGCGTTTGTCTCGTGATATGCTGTATAAAGATGATTTTCAAAATGATATGCTATTGTCTTCTATGGATGGTGTCTTTACAATCGGCTTCGTCAGAAAATTTCTTGATATGGTTTATATATTAGACAAAAAAATAAGTATTAATCAAGAATATTCCAATTGGTTCGCCAAAGACACCACTATTTCTGGTATGATGGCTGGTATAGGTCAACATATACAAGCACTAAATCACGATTCGTCATATGTTTTAGCAAATTTGTCACAAAGTGTTGAATCAATAGAAGGTGCAGAAGCTTTTAGGTTGGATGAATACAATAAAGTTTATTCTGAATTGTCGGGTGCAAAAGTAAATATTGGTAAGGTTCTTCGTAGAGCAGTTATGATATATACGCAAAATGTATTAGATGGGACTGCGATGTCATGGAAAGAAGCTTTTAATCAAGCAATAATGAAATAAAAGTTATGAAAAGGTTGACATTGTATAAGGATTTGTTTGGCTTTATTTTGAATAATTATTCAGGTATACCAAAAGGAACGGATGATTATGATGATGTTCAAGATTACTTGGATAGTGATAATGTCACGTACGCATTAAGTAAGTTGTTGACTACAGGAACTCTATATTCTGAGATAAAACCTTTGTTATTGACAATTCAAGAGAACATCGATAATAGTAATATTGATATAGATGATGAGGTCCATAATAGGGGGATGATAAAAATGTTTAAAAAGCATAGTGACAAAAGATATTCTAGGTGCTTGAATTATTTTGATAATAGTTTAAGAATTGTTGAGACTTCTACTTTGTATAAAAATAGGAATGAAACATATTCTTTGGAATGCTTGTTGTTTATAGAAAGTATTGTAGTAGATAAAAATCGACAAAAGAAGTTGTTGAAAGAATTGCTTCGCAAAGAGCAAGAAAATACTTATATTATAGAGGTAGATAAATCAGGGTTAGGACTTACGAAAACAGAAGCCAATAACTTTGAAAATTTGTATGCGTTTGCTTTGGCATCTTCTATGAACAATAAAGATAGTATAAAGATACCACAAGAACTTGTATTTTCATGGGGGACAAACCCTATTTTAGCTTCATTTGATTACAATAAGAATATCGTTTACAAGGAATTTTATGATATTTTTGATGTCTTCAATGACTGGCTTCATGCAACAGATATATTGACAGCCTTTATAAAAATGTATCAGATAGCAGAATATATGATATATCGTAGTCAAATGGTAGAAATCGTAAATCGAGCCAATATAAAACAATCCTTTCTTAGGGAAACAAAAAATCTGAGTGCGAAATATGTTAAGAGTGAACGAGATACTATTATAGCAAATTTCTCTAAACTTTTCAATTTGTTTTCCTTGGATCCTAGAGAAGTAACGGCTTCTTGGTCGTTTGTTGATCAATATTTTGGTGAGGCAAACGGAGGAGGTCATTATTTGGATACAACCAAACCACAAAACAATATAGATAAAGGAGTGGCTCGTTTTATATATGATACTCGTTGCGCAATTGTACATAACAAAGAGTCTGAGTTCCATATACAATATAATAACTATGAGGATTATAAGGACATAGTACCTTTGATGCGTTCGATAAATGATATTATGGCAAAAAAGATACTGGAGATTATTAATAGTCTGACCCCTTCAATTCATTATCAATCACAAAAGCTGGATTTGTATTAAAGTAAAGTCTATGTCAAATCAAACATCAGATAATAATAAGCGAATAGCGAAGAATACATTACTCTTGTATTTCCGTATGCTTATCACAATGCTGGTAAGTCTGTATACTTCAAGAGTTGTTTTACAAACACTTGGTATTTCAGATTATGGATTGTACAATGTAGTAGGAGGTGTTGTGACAATGTTCACTTTTATAAATGGAACATTAGCTTCTGGTACACAACGCTTCCTGACCTTTGAATTAGGAGCAAACAATAAGGAAAAGCTACATAAAGTTTTTAATACCGCCTTGGCTCTTCATGGCTTGATGGCTTTTATACTATTCTTTTTAGTAGAAACTATAGGCTTATGGTTTTTATATAATAAGATGAATATTGAAGCAGGAAGAATGGATGCTGCCTTTTGGGTCTTCCAGTTTTCGTGTATAACGATGCTTATCAATGTTGTACAAGTACCATACATGTCTAGCTTGATTTCTCATGAAAAAATGGATATCTATGCGTATATGAGTATCTTTGATGTGGTAATGAAACTATTGATAGTTTTTCTTATTCAAGTTGTTGAATACGATAAATTGATATTATACGGCTTTCTCTATCTCATAGTAAACTGTATTTCAGCTTTAATATATAATATATATTGTAGAAGGCATTATGAGGAGTGTAAATTTAGCAAGGCTTTTGATAAGAAGATATTCAAGGAGATGATGAACTTCTCTGGTTGGAATATATTTGGTTGTGCTGCTGTTACATTTCAGGTGGAAGGAGTCAATATACTCTTGAATATGTTCTTTGGTACGGTAGTGAATGCTGCACGTGGAATAGCTTTTCAGGTAAATGGAATAGTGATGCAGTTTGTTAATAACTTCCAAATGGCAGTGAATCCTCAGATAGTAAAGCATTATGCAGCAGGAGATACTGATCAGATGATAAAACTCGCAACAATTAATTCAAGACTTGCAGCTTTCCTCTTGCTTTTTATTCTTGTACCATTATTTATAGAGATAGACTTTGTCTTGCACGTATGGCTTGGTGAATATCCTGCTTATGCCCCTATATTTTTGAGGGTAATATTGATACAGTCTGTAGTTCAAACAATATCTCGTCCTATAGTTATGATGATTCATGCAGTAGGTAAGATGAAATTGGCAAACATTACATCAGGTGGAGCTCTTTTGATGATTTTGCCCGTTAGTTATATTCTATTAAAACTTGGAGCATCTCCAGTGACAGTATTTATCGTGAATGTTATTCCTTGGTTCATTGAAACTCTGTTTGATCTGTTGTGCTTAAAGAAATATATTGGATTATCGCTTTTACCATTCTATAAGTCTGTATATTGTAGGGTTTTTCCAATTGGCGCATTGATGTTTGTTCTGCCATATACAACTTATTATATGATGAGTGATGGTTGGCTAAGATTTATTTCTGTTGGTATAGTAAGTGTGCTGTCATCATCTTTGTTGATCTATTTCTTAGCCCTTGATAAGAATATGAGAACTTTTGTGATAAATAAAATTCGTACAATTTTAAAAAAATAAAACTATGATTAGAAAGTATGTGCAGTATTTCAAGAATATGTTGAAATATATCAAATCGGGAGGGGTGGTCTATGCCAACGTAAAACAAGTTTTGCCATCCGAACAATTTAAAGGAAAGAAGGTTCTAATAACTGGTGGTAGCAGTGGATTTGGCTTTCAGATGGCAAAAGACTTTATTGCTCAAGGTGCAGAAGTTATGATTACTGGTCGTAATACCCAAAAAATTAATGAAGCTATAGAAAAGATTAATAATTCCAAACTTCACACAATTGTATGGGATCAAGGTGATTGTAGTTGCATTATAAATAAGCTAAATGAAGTTATACGAGAATTGGGTGGATTAGATATTGCTATTAACAATGCCGGTGTATGGAATAATACAGACTGGCATACTGTAGATGAAAGCGAATATGATAAGATAGTTGATATCAATACCAAAGGTCTTTATTTTTTATGTAAGGCCGAAGTTGATTATTTCCGTAAAAACAACATCCCAGGTAAGATTATCAATATTACATCAATAGAAGGTAATCGCCCTTCATTTTTACCATATAGTATTTCAAAATGGGGAGCCAAATGTCTAACAGAGGGCTTAGCAAAAGAAGTTGCTCAGTTTGGAATTCAAGTAAATGCTATAGCTCCAGGTGTAGCATTGACAGATATTAATATGCAATTAAAACAAAATCAGAAAGATAATTTCTATTTCCCTCAACATAGAACGGGGCGTTTTACTGCAGTCGAGGAAATTTCAAATTTGGCTATGTTTTTAGCCAGTGATCAAGCTAGTAATATCGTTGGACAGACTATTGCTGTAGATGGAGGTTGGACAATATTATAATATTTATGATGAATATATTTTTTATATTGATTTTTATATTTTGTGGCGCTCTTTTTGCATTCATTTTGAATGCTCTCTATAAACGAACAAACGATTACCGTAACATCTTTGCTGATACAGAGAAGTTTCGCAATGATGCTAGTATTCCTAATGGCTTGCAACTGGTAAATCTGGGTAGTAATCATCCTAAATTTGGTTTCAATTATGAAGGTTTAAATGTGAAGGCGATGAATTGGGGCGTTGGTCCTCAATCATTGGAATACGACTTCGCTATACTACGTAAAGAATGCCATCATTTAGCCGATAATGCCGCTGTATTGATACCAATATGCGTTCTAAATTTTTTTTTATATCGGCATCCATTTGGTGAGCATCTGAAGTATTATGGCATTTTACCGGATAAAGATATTGTAGGATATTCTCAAAAAACAAAGACTGCATACATTGATTATCCTCTGCTGTTTCATCCTAAGAAAATTAAGCGATTAATTAAGGATATTCCTGCGGCTTCAAACCGTTTGTTACTTGACAAAAATCCTATGGATGCAAAGCAGTTGAAAGCTGATGCAGACTTTTGGATTAATTGTTGGAATCGAGAGTTTGATATAGACATCAATAATTTGGTTCTCTCAGATATCAATAAAAACAATATCAAGCGCAATATTCATCTGTTGTATGAGATGATTCAGTTTTGTTTAAATAGCAAGCTGCGTCCAGTTATATGTATTTTGCCTGTTACAGATTATTTAGGCAATAGGTTCTCAGAAGATTTTGTCAATAATCAGATTTTGGCTTATGTCAATGAGGCCAATACTCAAAAATGTCCAGTATTAAATCATTTGAAGGATAGTCGATTTACAGATAGTTCATTATATATCAATTCATTCTTTTTCAATCTTCATGGCAGAAAACAATTTACCAAGATGATTATAGAGGAATTGAAAGACAACCATATTTTATGAAGGAAATAATAGAAAAATCTAAGTGTTGTGGCTGCAACGCATGTGGTGATGTGTGTCCAAAGGGAGCCATTACCTTTCAGACTGATAAGGAAGGTTTTTGGTATCCAGAGATAAATCAGAACTTATGTATTGATTGTGGATTGTGCCAGAAGACTTGTCCTGTGTTGACAAAGGCAGATAATGTAATCCGTTATGACGAGCCTTTAGTATATGCTGCTTATACCAAAGATGAGGCTATTCGTACAGATAGTACATCTGGCGGCATTCATTCGATGTTGGCATTGGCTATGTATGAGCAGAATGCATATATTGGTGGAGCAATATACAACAAAGATCATACCGTAAAACATATCATTTCACCAGACCGTCAACTACTCCCAGAAATTAGAAGTTCCAAGTACCTCCAGAGTTCAATGGAAGGAGTTTACAAGGAGGTTCGAGATTTGTTGAAGGCTGGTGAAAAAGTATTCTTTTGTGGTGCTCCATGTCAGATTCAAGGATTGTATAAGTTCTTGCGCAAGGAGTATGACAATCTGACCACCTGTGATTTCATTTGTCGTGGTGTTAATTCTCCTAAGGTATTCCTGTCTTATATGGATATGTTGGAGAAGCAATACGGTTCAAAGGCAACACAGATTAAGTTTAAGAACAAGAAGTGGGGATGGCATAATTTCTCAATGCGTGTGAACTTTGAAAACGGACAGGAATATTGCAAAGATCGTTGGCATGATTTATTCTTCATAGGTTATTTGCAGAGCGGTAATTTTGCTCGACCTTCCTGCTACCAGTGTACCTTCAAAGGCTTTCCGCAAAAGGCAGACATTACATTAGCAGATTTTTGGGGAATAGAGAATATTGATCCTTCTATGGACCAGGATAGAGGAACTTCACTTGTAATGGTCAATTCAGATAAAGGTAAAGCTCTGTTTGATGCAATCAAAGATAAAATCAATTGGCGACAGTTTACGATGAAGGATGCAGAAGCTGGTAATCCTGCATTGAATACTTCCCTTACATCGGCAAGACCTAACAGAGATGCATTCTTTGATGCATTAGATAAAATGCCATTTGAAAAAGTTGCAGAAAAGTTTTTCCCTTTGCCTACGTTCACAAATAGATTGAAGAATAAGTTAAGAAATTATGCCCGTAAGTTGAAGAAGTTGTTAAAGCTATTCAGTACATTGGGCGTATCTGTTAGAAACTGGAAAACTTTCCTTTCTCTTAATATATTTTCTTCTCATGTAAAAAGAGGGAAAAAACTAGTGGCTACGAATTTTCCACATGTAACTATTGAGTTGCAGAAGGATTCCGTATTAGACCTCAATCAAACTCTTATATTAGGCACTCCACAAGTAAAAGGATCACACAAGGAAACGAGATTGTTATTGGAGGAAGGTGCAACTATGACTGTTAAAAATCCGTTTGCAATGTATGCTGGTTCTTATGTAAGAGTCATCAAGGGTGGACATTTAATACTTCATGGTGGTTTCATCAATGAGAATGTACAGATTACCTGTGGCGATAGAATCGAAATCGGTAAGGATTGTGCTATTGGTCGTGATGTAGTGATTCGTTCATACGACGGACATACGATAGAGCAAGAAGGTTATAGAATTTCTGAACCTATTGTTATCGAAAACCATGTATGGATAGGACAGGGCGCACAGATATTGAAGGGTGTTCATATTGGCGAGGGCGCCATTGTTGCTGCTGGTGCAGTTGTTACAAAGGATGTACCGGCTCATGCTGTTGTTGGTGGTGTACCTGCAAAGGTTATCAAGGAGAATGTAATGTGGCATTAATATGATTGAATAAGAATGATTTTCGCACACGAATCTTTTGGTTGAGGAACTATAAAAAACTCCCCATCTGTTTTTAGATGAGGAGCATTTTCTAGATATGGAAGTCGA
>OLWS01000587.1_pt1 | contig 16124 bp, 12 predicted proteins | sample 1673601 | NCBI WGS metagenome assembly OLWS01 (sample SAMEA103958116, study PRJEB25191) | human gut metagenome | biome: human-associated habitat [ENVO:00009003]; feature: intestine environment [ENVO:2100002]; material: feces | place: Germany | collected 2013/2015 | reverse complement strand
TTTGTTGTTTAATATTATCTTTTTTAGTTCGTCAGAACAATAATCACTTATATATTTTAATTTTTCTTTATCGTCTAAAGCATAGCTATATTTTATAAATATTTCTTTTAATTTATGATAATTTCCTTTTATACTTTCGTGGCTAGCTATAATCATATCTTCTTTTGTTACTTCTGTTAAATCTAAATATATTCCATTTATTTTAGCCAATGATTCTATAAATAGTCTTTGGCTTCTTCCATTTCCTTCTCTAAATGGATGTAAAGCATTAATATCTGCAAACAAATCAACTAATTTTTCTATAGTTAATTCATTATCGTAATATACAAAATAGTTTTCTTCTTTTAGCTTGTTAAATATATCTGTGCCAAATGTTTCAATATATTCACTTAAACAAAATAAATCTTGTTTAGCTATGTTACAATTTCTTATATTGCCAGCCCATCTATATATGTCTTGAAATAAATATTTATGAATTTTTTTTAAATAATCAAAATCAAAGTTACCTTTTAATGGTTTTTCATTTAGTTCATATGTTCTAAAAGATACTAATTCTCTTTCTGCATTAAATAAATCTTTATCGTTTGTAATATTAAGTTTGTTGATTAGAGTATCAGTCCCTTCATAACAATAATTGGCTGTTTTTTCATATGTGTATTTATATTTACTATCCATAGATTCCTCTATACTTTTCAATGACTTTTTTTCTTTCTTTTGTTGTGGTGGTTTTTCCTATTATACAATTATATAATTTTTTCTTTATATCTTTTGTTAATGGCATACCTTCTTGGGCCATAGCACCATTTACTCTTCTTATTTTTTCTTGTATTTCTACTTTTTCTTTATACTTTTTATTATCCATAAACATCACCCTTTTTGTATTTGTTTTTTCTTTATATATTATACCATATTTCTGCTAATATTTCACTGTTTTTATTCAATTTAATTGCATTTTATAATTATTTTTATTTGAATATGTAAAAGAAAAAATACTTTTGTTCAAAGTACTTTATATTTATTGTTTAATATTATCTTTTTTAATTCATCAAAATGGTAATTAAAAATGATGGGTACCCCAGGCGAGATGAATGCTCACATACAAAGTATGCTTACTGGCATTGCCAACACATCGTTATTCCTTCACAAGTAACCCATCTGTATATATTGTATTACATAATTGCTAATTATTCACATTTTTTGATTTTGGAAAATTTTGTAATTTATTTCACTATTTACAACATAACTCTTATTTTTGAGACGTAGACTCAAAAATACCACGGAAAATTTAAGTTTACTTAAAGTTGAAGTGGCAAAAGAAAAGAACTAAATTAATTAGCTCTCTCATAATCACAATTCATACATTTTATCTTATCTTTTTTTTCTGTTAATGTTCCATTACAATTAGGACACTTTTCTTCAATTGGTTTATCCCAACTAGCAAAATCACATTTTGGATAATTTGAACATCCATAAAAGATTTTTCCTCTTTTGGTTTTCTTTTCTAATATTTTACCATCACATTTTGGACAAGATATAATTTCTTTTACTTCTTTTTCTTCTTTATTACTTTTAATATATTTACAAGTTGGATAATTTGAACAAGCAGTAAACTTTCCATACTTACTTTGTTTTATTACTAATGGACTACCACAATTAGGACATAATTCTCCTGTTTCTTCTGGGGCTTTCTTTTCCATATTCTTGAAAGCTACTTCTACTTTTGGTTCAAATTCTTTATAAAATAAATCTAATAATTTATTCCACTCCATGTTACCCTCTGCTATTTTATCTAAATCATCTTCCATATTCTTAGTATATTCTACATTAATGATATCTTTAAAGAATTCTTGTAATTTATCGGTTGTTTCAATACCTACTTCAGTAGGAATAAATTTTTTATCAATAACTTTTACATAACCTCTTTCTTCAATGGTATCAATTGTTTTAGCATATGTTGATGGACGGCCTATTCCTAATTCTTCCATTTCTTTTATTAATTTACTTTCAGTATATCTAGCAGGTGGTTTTGTTGTATGTGATGTATATTCTATAGTGTTAGCTACTAATACATTACTTTTATAGTTTGAGAAGTCTGGTAATACTTTATCTTCACTATCTTCATATTTACTATATACTTTTAAGTATCCATCAAAGATTAGGATTTGTCCATTTACTTTGAACTGATAATTATTATTATCTAATATAACAGTAGTTGCTTCTACTTTGGCATCTTTCATTAGGGATGCTAGGGCTCTATAATATATTAAACTATATAATTTATATTCATCATTAGTTAGATATTCTTTAATTTTTTCAGGATTATTATTTATATTAGTAGGTCTTATGGCTTCATGTGCATCTTGAACATTCTCAGTTTTATTACTCTTTTTTACATAACCTACATACTCACTTCCATAATTATCTTTGATATAACCATAAGTATCTTTAATAAACTCATCAGATAATCTTACAGAGTCGGTTCTCATATAAGATATTAATCCTTCTGCTCCATCTTTTAGATTTATTCCTTCATATAGTTTTTGGGCTATCATCATGGTTTTCTTAGAGGTAAAGCCTAGTTTGGTTGAAGCCTCTTGCTCTAGTGTACTTGTAGTAAAAGGAAATTTGCTTTTCTTAGCTTTTTCTTTTTTATCAATACTTTCTATTTTGAAGGCATTTGATAGTTTACTTAGTATTTCTTTGGCTTCAGATTCTTTTTTGATTTCTATTTTTTTATGATTATAGGTATCTAATTTGGCATCGAAGTCATTAAATTTTGCTTCTATCTCAAAGTATTCTTCAGGAATGAAGGCTTCTATTTCTCTTTCGCGATCAACGATTAACTTTAGAGCTACTGATTGAACACGGCCTGCTGATTTGCCTCCTGTTTTAGACTGCATTAGTTTACTTAGTCTAAAGCCTATGATACGATCTAGTATTCTTCTTGTTTCTTGAGATTTTACTAGATTATCATCTATTTTTCTAGCTTTATTAAATGAATCTAGAACGGCTTTTTTGGTTATTTCGTTGAAGACTATTCGATCATAGTTTTCTTCTTTTAATCCTAAGGTATCGTATAGATGCCAACTTATTGCTTCTCCTTCACGATCGGGGTCGGTTGCTAGATATACGAAGTCTGCATCTTTGATATCTTTTTTTAATTCTTTTACTAATTTTGCTTTTCCTTTGATTATTTTATAATCTGGTTTAAAATTATTATCTATATCTACTCCAAAGCCATATTTTCCTGATGTTGATAGGTCTCTGATGTGTCCTACGGAAGATACTACTTTGAAATCTTTTCCTAAATATTTTTGAATGGTTTTCGCCTTTGCCGGCGATTCTACAATCACCAAATTTGACATATTTTTTTTCTCCTGTTCCGCTTTGCCGCATTCCGATGCGACATAGTTCTAAACGAACGGGTTTTTCTCAACATACACAATAATACTGCCCCGGCTGCCGCTGCACCAACTGTTCAATCGCCAGTTCTGTCAGACACGCTGCGACTTCCTCGGCATCCTCCTGCAACAGCAAAACCATCTGGTCAATGTGCAAGGGAGATTGTTCCAACAGCAGTTCCATAATTCTCTTGGATAGTGGGTCTAATGTTTCCAGCACAGAACGGTCGACGGTTGGAGCAGATTGCTGCTTTTCTGGAATGGATGGCGAGGACGGTTGTGTTTTCGGCTTTGCAGACTTTTTCGGCGGTAATTCCACCGCAGCGGTGGCTTCTGAGGAATCCGAAGATTTCAACTGATTCTGTTCCTGCTGCTCTAAAACGGCTTGCATCGAAACTTCTATCAACCGCTGTTCACAGCCGTGGTCATATTCTTGCAGGATGTCCTCCGGTGCGAAAACCGGAATCGCACCCTCTCGCAGGTATTTTACCACACCTGCATATTGATTGTCAAATATGTCCGCTGGCGGTAAACAAAAAACAGGCTTGCCCTGTTCCATTGCCTGTTCCGCCGTAATCAACGCTCCGCTGCCAATTGGTGCTTGAATCACCAATGTTCCGCCACTGACACCGGCTAAAATCCGATTCCGCATCGGAAAATTCTGCCGAGATGGTTCTGTCCCTGGCAGAAATTCTGACAACAGCAAGCCATTTCGCATGATATATTTCTTTGCGGAAGCGTTCGGCTTGGGGTATGGCACATCTAGACCGCAGCCCATCACAGCAACTGTCTTTCCACCGGAAAGCAAGGCTGCCCGATGGGCAACCGAATCCAATCCAACCGCAAAGCCACTGACCAGCAGCATTCCACTCTTTGCCAGACACCGACACAGCAAATCCGCTGTGCGGATGCTGTACGAGCTGGGCTTTCTCGTTCCAACAACGGTTAAAGCTGGATAATCACTCAGCACAGAAAGCTGCCCCTGATAGAACAGCACTACCGGCGGATTGTAAATCTGGCGAAGCGATTCCGGATAATTTTCATCATCGTACGCCACCAGTTCAATCCGTTTTTCCGCACAATTTTGCATCAGTTTTCCGATTTGCTCATTTGTGATGGAACGAATGCTGCGTTGTTCTCGCTCGTGAATAAAAGGCAGGTCTGTTTCCGTCTGCAAGACTTGCCGTACTTTCTGCGGTGTTTCATACTGTTCTAACAGTTTCCAGATTTTCCGGCTGCCTGCCCCGAATACCAACAGCAACCAGAGCCAATCATAGATACTTTCCTGTTCCATGTGGATTCCCTCATCTTGGTTTTGTCATTTCCCACATCATAATGCCGGCTGCCATAGCAGCATTCAGCGATTCCATATAGCCTTTCATCGGAATGGTAATCCGGCGTTCACACTGCTGCACAACGGATTCCGGCAATCCGTTTCCCTCGTTTCCAATCCAGACGGCACAGCCGTTGCCCAGTTCACAAAGCCCCACTTGTTCGGCATCGCCCTGCACCACAGAGGCACAGGAAACAATATTGGCAGCCCGCAGGCTCTGCAAAACCGTTTCTGCATCCGGCATCTGCATCACTGGCACATGAAACAATGCTCCCATCGTTGCACGCACAACTTTTGGACTATAAAAATCGCAGCTTTGGCAGCAAATCACACCGGAAACGCCCATTGCAGCAGCAGTTCGCAGCAGCATTCCCATATTGCCAGGGTCTTGCAGCTGGTAGAGTACCAGATACGTTCCCTCTGCAACGATTGGAACTTGTTCCGCCGGCATCTGACAAATGGCAAACACGCCCTGCGGATGTTCGGTTTCCGTCAACTCCATAGCAAGTTCATTTGAAATAAGCAAGCGTTTTGTTTCTCTCAAATCAGCCTCTAAAGAGCAAAATTCTTCCTGATAGCGTTCCCACGCTGCTTCTGTCAGGAACAGATGGGTCAGTTTCCTTGAAAAATGCACGGCATCTGTGACAAGCCGATACCCTTCTAACACAAATTGCTGGTTTTGGGTTCTGGCTTTTCGCTGCCGCACCAGTTTCCGGTAAAGCTGAATGGAAGGGTTGTCCTTTGCAGTAATTGCGGTCATGCGGAATTCCATTGCGGTTCTGCCTCCTGTCTGCTGAAAATTTCCCTATATATAACAAAACACGCCCCGTTTTTTCAAAAAAACCGGAGCGTGTTCCAAGCTTGCCCCTTAAAGAGCAGCCTTTGCCTTTTCTACAATCGCAGTGAAACCTGCTGCATCGGTGATTGCAATTTCAGACAGCATCTTCCGATTCAAGGTAATGCCAGCCTTCTTGCAGCCGTTCATGAACTGAGAATAGTTGATACCATTCAGCTTGCATGCAGCAGAAATTCTGGTGATCCAGAGCTGACGGAATTCTCTCTTCTTCTGCTTTCTTCCAACATATGCATAGTTGCCAGACTTCATAACGGCCTGTTTTGCCATCTTGAAGTGCTTGCTCTTTGCACCAAAATAGCCCTTTGCGAGCTTCAGGGTCTTATTTCTTCTCTTGCGAGTCATCATCGCACCTTTAATCCGTGCCATTTGCTTCTACCTCCGAATATCTATGTGTTTCTCTTTTCTCGATTGACTGTCCGTTCTGCGGATTGTATCTTAGAGATACGGCAGAAGCTTCTTCAGTGCCGGTGCATTGGTTACATCAGCAATACCAACGGTACGAGCGATTCTCTTCCGCTTGGTGTCCTTCTGGGTCAGTCTGTGTCTTTTATTGGTCTTCTGATACTTTACCTTTCCGTTTGCAGTAACCTTAAACCGCTTCTTTGCACCGGAATGTGTTTTTGTCTTAATCTTTGCCATTGCGAGTTCCTCCTCTTACTTGGATGCCTTCGGTGAAATGAACATGACCATACTGCGGCCTTCCATTTTTGCCGGCTTTTCAACAGTACCAACTGCTGCACACGCTTCCTTGAAGCGGTTGAGCAGTTCTTCTCCGAGCTGCGGATGGGCAATTGCACGCTTACGGAACCGAACGGAAACCTTCAGCTTATCGCCGCCCTCCAGAAACTTCTTTGCCTGATTTACCTTTGTTTCAAAGTCGTGGGTATCGATTGCAGAAAACATCCGGATTTCCTTGATGGAAACCACTTTCTGATTCTTTTTTGCTTCCTTTTCCCGCTTCTGCTGTTCAAAGCAATACTTGCCGTAGTCCATAATCCGGCAGACCGGCGGGGTTGCCTGCGGGGCGATTTTTACCAAGTCCAGATCCTGTTCATACGCAAGTTTTTGTGCATCTCTTGCGGACATCGTTCCAAGCTTTGTCCCGTTCTGATCAATGACCAGGATTTCTCTATCCCGGATTTCTTCATTGATTTGCAGCTCTTGTTTGCTGATAGCCAGCACCTCCAAACATATTATTTTCAAACAAAAATAAAATGCGTACTTTTCAAAAAAGTACGCATCATTCGACCTCGTTTCCACCAGTTTCCGCACCGATTCTCACAAACCGGAACGAAACAGGGAATATTGACCGTTTCGACAACAGCCAAACGGTGAGAACGATGATGCTCTGCTTTGTTTTCTCTGGGTATTATAACAGAGTACCGAAAAGATGTCAAGCGTTCCGTTTTAAATTTTACAGAAATTTCACATCTTACACCGCCTTTCTCTGGCTTTTTCTGTCCGTTTTCAGCTTCTTTCTGATTTTGGATTGACGAATCCCGTTCTTTCTGGTATAATAAAACCAGAATGTAACAGCGTGAGTTCTTTTTTATCTATGAAATCTATAAACCAAAAGGGAGTCTTTCATATGCTACAACTTGCAGCCGTGTTCAGCGACCATATGGTTCTGCAAAGAGAAAAAAATATTGTTGTATTCGGCATCGGCGAAGTCGGTGCAATTATCACCGTTTCCATTCCGGAACGAAAATTATATGCTTCTACCACCGTAAAAGAAGACGGCAGCTGGCGGCTGCAATTTCCGCCGCAGCCTGCTGGAACAGGACTCAGCCTGTTCGCAAAAGACAGCCATACAGAAATTCATTTTCAGGATGTTGCCATCGGGGAAGTCTGGCTGGCGGGCGGACAGTCCAACATGGAATTTCCCGTAAAAAATGCTGTCAACGGAAAGTTGGAACTTTCCCGCTGCGAACGCAGCCGGGTTCGCTATTATCATGTACAGAGAAGCGGTGTCATGCATGCTGCTTATTTCCAGAACGAACGGAAAAACCGCTGGCAGATGCCAAATCCGACCAATGTTGCGGAATGGTCTGCCGTGGCATACCTTGCCGCAAAAGAACTTTCACAAAAATTGGGTGTCGTTGTTGGGGTCATTGGCTGCAACTATACTGGCACTTCTGCCAGCTGCTGGGTACCGTCTGCCGACCTGACCGGACACACTGCCTTACATCCGTACTGGGCAGCTTACCTGTCCGCCTGCCGAGGAAAGACCGATGCAGAAATGGCAGCAGATTACGCCGCATATCTGGCATATCAGAATGCATGGGAAAAACGGATGACTGCCTGCTATCAGGAAAACCCAAAAATCAAGTGGAATCAGGTTCTGGAACGCTGCGGTGAAAACCGCTATCCAGGTCCAATGGGCAGCCGCAATCCGTTGCGTCCATGCGGCTTATATAAAACCATGCTCTCCCGAGTCATGCCGTACACCTTACGGGGATTCTGGTATTATCAGGGCGAAAACGATGACAACCGTCCGGACAGCTATGCACAGCTGCTGACTGTCTTAATCAACCGCTGGCGGAAAGACTGGGGCGACGAAACCATGCCGTTCCTGATTGTTCAGCTGCCAATGTTCAGCTACGAAGGGGAAGAATCCCGTACAAACTGGGCTGAACTGCGAGAAGCACAAATGCAGGTATTCCGGACACTCCGCAACACGGGGTTAGCTGTGACAATGGACTGCGGCGAATACAACAACATGCATCCAGCTGACAAGCGAACCGTGGCACACCGTCTGGCTCTGCAAGCCCTGTATCGGGTTTATCGGGCGATTCCGGCGATGGATGCAGAAGCTCCGTACTGTAAAAATGCATATGCATCTGGCGGTGCATATATTCTGCAATTCTCTCAGCCTGTTGTTGCAAAGGATGGCGAAGCAGCCGTATTTGAACTGGCTGGAACGGATGGCGTTTACTATCCGGCAGTTGCAGAATTTCGGGACAACTTTGTCCGCCTGACCTCTCCAAATGTGCGGATTCCGGCATCCATGCGGTACGCTTGGCGGAACTGGTGTGATGTCGGCGTTTACGGAAAGAACGGCATTCCAGTTGCCTCCTTCCGCATGCCAAAATAATCAACCTCAAAAGAATGTTCGCAGGTCTGAAATGTGAGAAGTTGTATGGTCTGTTTGCTCGGAGGTTGTCCACTTCTTGAACCACTCCGCTAGCTTCCATTTGACCCGATAGCGTTCGGGATGATAGAGCACATCTTGTTCGGCATCGGAAAAATAGGCTTTTGCCTGCTCATCCTGTACAGCAACATCTTCTGCCACTGGAATACATAATGGCGGATACATTACACACCACCAATTCTTTCCGGCAGCTGCTCCAATGGTAATGCGAATAGCTTCGTATGTACCAGCTGGCATTGTTAAATCTTCATAGGTACGTTCTGTAAAGGGCATCGTCACCAACTCGGCTTTGACTGGATAGGAATATCCCTGCTCCTGCACGACCTGTTGTGCAATCGTTTCCATTTCATGCAGGTGGGCTTTTGCAGTGGTTTCCAATGCCTCCCGACTTTCTGGCTGACTGCTACCGAACAACGTTTCAGAGGATGCTAACAGGGCATCTCGCACCTGATACTTCAATTGCTGGTCGGCATCGCTGTCGGAATTTGCAAGAATATGCATCCGCAGAACGTGCTGCTGTAAATCAGAGACTGTTTTTTCTGCCTGAAAGAGATTGCCAAACAGCAAGGTCAACAGGCAGCCAATGAGCAATGCGATTTCCCAAAGTTTGATGGTTCGTTTCATTTCTTTTCACCTCATCAAAAGCATGGGCAATTCTTGCACGTTTTATACACAAGGGCAAAAAAATAACAGCTGGTGTTTCTCCAGCTGTTATTTTTTTATGTGTTTTACGATTTTCGGTAAATCGTGTCTTTTAGCACTTGCCGATTTGCATCGCAATCTACTCTTAAAACCGACTCTCCGTCAACATCATCTCCATAAAAGGTGTCATCTGCTGGAATCTGCTGCGTTTTCAACTGATAACCGATCAACAAAAACGGTGCACGCAACGTATAACCATAAGATTTTCCAACAGATAAATTTGTGGATAGTTCCGGCAATGCTGTCACAAAAATTCTCGCCATGGCAACCGGATTGACCGCTGCCTTTTTCAGAACCTGTGTCATCACAGTTCGCTGTCTGCTTGCCCGTTCAAAGTCTGCATTGCCAACATAACGGATTCGGCTGTAAGAGAGTGCTTGTTTCCCATCTAGCTTCTGTTCACCGCCACAATCTAACAAATCATCGTTCCGGTCATCCCCCATCAGCTCATTCACTTCACTGATGAGAATTTCGTTGACGGCATCTGCTTCTTCATCAGTGAGGTCTAACTTCACCCCACCGACTGCATCAATGACATTCGCACAGGCTGCAAAGGAGATCAAAATATAATCATCAATTCGCACGCCATAGTTCGATTCGATGGTATCCATCAGCAACCCTGCTCCGCCATAGGAATACGCTGCATTCAGCTTGCCATATCCATATTCATCGTCAATATAAACATAGCTATCTCTCAAAAAAGAAGTCAGCGTTAATTCTCTGGTTTTCTTATTGATGGACGCTAAAATCATGGAGTCGGAACGCCCTCGTTCCTGTGAAAGATCTCTGGAATCCGTTCCAATCAATAGCACATTACTGACATAGGCAGCATCCATAACATCCGAGATATTCGCACGATTTTCTGCAGTTTCCCGATGCATTCGCAAGATTCCAATCAAGGAAACAGCGGAATACAGCACAAACACAATGATAATCACCCATAAAACCGCCCGAATGGCTTTCCCTAAAATGCCGCCACCGATTCGACTCTTTGGACTTCTAGTACGAGCAGCTTTCTGATGAACCGGCTCTGCCGGAGCAGTTCGCTGGCTTGTACTTCGCTGTGAAGAAACTGGCGGCTTTTGCGGCGGTGGTGCAGCTTGCTGCCGCTGCGGACGTGGGGAAGCAGTTGTTGCAGTTCCCCGATAAGAAGAATTAGAATGCTGCTGTCCGCCAGCATAATTCTGCCGAGGGGCATTGTTATAAGCGTTATAATGCGGTTGCTGGGGTGCGTTGCTGTAACCATTGTTGTATGGCTGTTGCGGTGCATTGCCATAACCGTTGTTATACGGTTGTTGCGGTGCATTGCCATAACCGTTGTTGTACGGTTGCTGCGGTGCGTTCCCATAACCATTGTTGTATGGTTGCTGCGGTGCATTCCCGTAACCATTGTTGTATGGCTGCTGCGATGCATTCCCGTAACCATTGTTGTATGGCTGCTGCGATGCATTCCCGTAGCCATTGTTGTACGGCTGTTGCGATGCGTTTCCATAGCCATTGTTATACGGCTGCTGGGATGCATTCCCATAATTGCTGTTATAAGGCTGTTCCCGATAGGATGCCGCTTCCTGTTCCGGAGTCATCGGCGTTCCGTGTAATTCCTGTTTTTCTCTGCGGTATGGGTTTCGATCCCGATATTCCGTCTGTACCGCATCTAATTGCTGGGTATCCAGCTGATCGGTAGAGCGTTTCGCTGCAATTTCAGAGGCAGAAACAAATTGTGTTTCCTCTGCATCGGTATTGCGTTGTTTTCGCAAATCCATTTCCTCCTTTATTTCAAACGGGTGGTCAACAAGGTCAACCCTGTCATTACCAACTGGAAGAATAACAAGGTTTGTGACGTAATATTATCATACCCATTGACCAGAATATAACCAATACAAATGGACAGTCCCAAAATAACAGCAATCACTTGTAATAATAGGCCTGTCGTTGCTGCCCGTTTGATGCTTCTTGCTTCCAGCAGCAAACGAGCCGTTCCAAAGAACGAACCATCATGAATCGTGGAAGCACTCACATCTTGCAGCGGAGCGGTTTCTTTTTCGTATAAATCATTATCGGCGGATGGCAGAATCTTCAGCATACTATCCGGCACGCCGAACAGTGTTGTCAATCGCTGCAATGTGATACAACTATCCACACTCTTGACAACAACAGAAATCTGCTCTTCTTTCAACCGCTGCATTTGACGTTTCACCATCGGGTCAGCAGTAATATCAATGCCAAACATCCCTGCCACAACACCGCTGACAGACAAATACAAAACATCTTGGCTGCCGCTGGTCATTTCCAGTTCCCGAACCTTTGTCGGCATGCCTTCAACATGATGAGCCATCATCATTTCCCGATTGCCCAACAGCACCCGACGGTGACGAATCCAGCCACAAATTCCGAGGTTGTCCTCATAGGAACAATCCTCTACCTGATAGAGCATCCCGCCATCTTTTTCTTCCACCAACGCTGCAAATGCGTTCTGTAAAATGCTGTCAGCAGCATAAACCATGCTAGCAGCATCCAGCAATGCTTCTTCCACCTGGAAACCAGAGAAGTTCTTGATACCGCTGATGGTAATGGACTGCTTCGGGAAGAGCGTTGCTGCTGGAACTAAAATAGAATTTACGTCATAAAAATCATCTACGCTCTGATAGCCCAGCAATGTACAGCCGTGCGGACAAAGCCGCTTCGAGGCACGGTCTAATGGCAGATTCACAGTCAATGGAATTCCGGCACTGCATCCGGCAGTCAGAAGCATTGTCAAAACAGAACAGAAAAATGGAATATTTTCTGCTGGTGTTTCCAGAACGCCAATGCGGATTCCCGTGATAGCAGCTGCCAGCAACAGGGAAATTCCAGCCACAATCGGTGCTAATTTCTTACTGAATCGATCTGCTAAATCAGATGCATACGTATGGCGGAGGAAATCCGACATCTGTTTTGTTTTCCGGATGGTTGCCAGAATCGGATAATCCTGCACCACCCCACGGGTCAATTCTTCAGCTGCAGTTTCACTCTGCACACAGGTGACAATATACTTTTCAAAGTTTTTCGTCAACAGGGCAAAGTTCCGAGTTGCACGGCGAATGATGAATAATTTCCCGATGGAGTTCATCAGCAAAATAAAGCTGGAAACCGGCAAGAAAATATGCACTAAGTTATGCTGCATGGGCTCTGGAACGAAAATCGTTGCCAGAACGGTCAGCAAACACGGAATCAATGGCATTGCTGCAATCGTGTCGCTGTCTGCCTCTCGATGGAACAGCTTTCGCATTCCATTGATGACGGTTGGAAATGTAATAAACAGAATCAACAGCCCTAAAATCAGGTGCAGGAAACAATATCCTCGTACCGTCATCAGCTGTGATAATGCCGGATACAAGAGCGTATAACTCGATTCTCCGATGGCAAGAAATGCACCAATTACGGTCAATACTGCCAGCGATACTGTCCGGAAAAAGACGGCGTTCCGCAGCAAATTGATGTTGACCCGAATTTCCGCTTCCTGATTGGGAATGGATTTTGGTTCTGGCGGAACAGGCTTCTGTACCTTCACCCGTGGTGTTTTTTCTTTCTTGGGTTTTCTCGGCTTTTTCGGCTGTTCTGGTTCAGTATAAGTGCTTTCCTGAACCACAACTTTCTTGAATCTTGCTGTATAAGACTCGTTTTCTTCTGGCTGCGGTGCTGGTTCTTCTGTCGGGTCAAATTCGCTTGAACCTGGGATTTTCGATTCCGAATCGTCCCACCATCCTGAATGAGAGGATTCTTCTGTTGTCCAATCGGTTTCCAGCGGTTTTTCTGCTGGTGCATAACCTGCTGCAAATTCCGGTTCTGAATTTGGCATGTTATTTGTGACAGGCACTGGAGTGGATTCTTGTTTCTTTGGCTTCTTTTCTTTTTTCTGCCGTACTTTCTTCTGTTTTTTGGGCTTCTGTATTGGGGTTGATTTAACTAGTTCTGATTCCGTGGCAACTGGTGATTCTTCCGGTTGCATATATTCTTGCACTGGCGGCATATACGCTTCTTCCGGTTGCGTATATTCTTGCACAGGTGGTGTATACGGTTCTTCCGGTTGCATATATTCTTGCACTGGCGGCATATACGCTTCTTCTGGCTGCGTATATTCTTGCACGGGTGGTGTATACGGTTCTTCCGGCTGGGCAAATTGCTGCTTGGACGGCTTTTCTTTTTTCTTCCGTGCCTTTTTCTGCTTTTTCGGCTTTTGTACCGGAGTTGGTTCAACTGGTTCTGTGATAATTGGTGATTCTTCTATCTGTGCAGGTTCTTGCACAGGCGGTATATAGGACGTTTCCGGTTGTGCAGGCTCTTCCTGCACGGGCTGCATGTATGATTCTTCCGGCTGTGCGGATTTCGGTACAGATGGCGTTTCTTTTTTCCACCATTGCCACCATTTTTTCTTTTTCGGCTTCTGTTCCGGAGTCGATTCAAGCGGTTCTGATGTTGTCGAAACTGTTACTTCTTCCTGTACAGGTTCTTGCACAGGTGGTGTGTATGGCCTCGGCTCTTCTGCCTTTTGTATTGGCGGTGTATACGGCTTCGGCTCTTCTACCTTTTGCACGGGTGGTGTATATGGCTTTGGCTCTTCCACTTTTTGCACCGGTGGTGTATACGGCTTTGGCTCTTCTACCTTTTGCACTGGCGGTGTATACGGCTTCGGCTCTTCCACCTTTTTCAAAGGCAGTGTATACGGCTTCGGCTGTGGTTCTACTGGTTGCCGATACGCCTCCGCAGGCTCTGGATAACTCGGTGGTGCTGTATGATTGACCTGCGGAACTCGTTTCTTCCCAGAAAACCATCTTTTCGCAACAGGCTGCTTTTTCTCCTGCTGTTGCTTTTGCTGTTTTTCCTGTTGTTTTGCGGGACTGGTCAGCAGCGTTTCAAATGCATGTGAAATCGGCTGTTTTTTCTGTGGCTGCTGTTGTTCCGCCTTTAAGGCAGCAACTGCCGCAGCCGCTTCCGCCTCTGCCTTTGCAACTGCCTCCTGTGCCTCTCGCAAGGTTTCCTGCAAGGTCTGTGTTGGCGTAATTGCCGGAAATGTTTCCGTCTTTGCCTTTCGCCACTCTGGTTCTGGTTCTGTCAGTGATTCTCGCTGATAAGATTGCTCGGTACGTTTCTTGGGTTTCCGACTTTTCTGTGCCTGCTTCTTCTCTTTGGCACGGGTGGAATTCTGCATTTCCTGAATCGCTGGCTGATATACCGGCTGCTCCGGCTTCTGTTCAGATTCCGGCTGTTCTAACAAAACTGCACCGTCATAATCTGAAATATGGTCGCTCTTTGGATTCGGTGTGGTCTGCGGACGAATCGCAGGAGAACGGACAAACGACACCTTTGGCCGCATGAGTTCCAGCGTCTGAAACGCAGCGGTTCGGCTCTCTTCTACATCGGTTCGCCGCTGATAGCGATTCTGTTTGATTTGATTGATATTTGCCGCCATTTCAGAACGGTAAGGAGAATACGGGGTACGCTGTCTGGTGCGGCTGGATGCATAAGAATACGCCTCCGCAGATGCTTCGGTACTCGGTGGTACGTTTCTTCTGCCGGCGGCATGATTCAACATTTTTTGTGTTTCCAGCTTTCCGGACGGAGATTCTTTTTTCCCTTTCGTTGCTTCGTCGGACTGATATTCTTTTAAAATTTCCTCAACGGAAAATTTTTGATTTGCCATATTTTGCTGTTACACTCCTTTAAAGCAGGGGATTGCAGAACGGCAGATTCTGCAACTTATGGTTTTCCGGATGGATTCCGCCGCTGCCGCACTGCCTCATACATAAAAATGCTGGCTGCAACGGATGCATTCAGGGAATTGACTTTTCCGTACATCGGCAGACTGAGCAGCTGGTCGCAGTGTTCCCGCACCAGTCGACCCATGCCATTTCCCTCTGAGCCGATGACAAACGCTGTGCCATCCCGAAAATCTGTCTGTGTATAATCCGTTCCGGCAGCATCTGTTCCGTAAATCCAAATACCGTTTTGCTTGAGTTCTTCCATGGCTGCCACCAAATTGGGGACTCTTGCCACTTTCACCCAGCTAACTGCACCGGCAGAGGTCTTTGCAACGGTTGCATTCAACGATGCACTTCGCCGTTTCGGAAGGATGATACCATGAAAGCCTGCCGCCTCTGCGGTTCGCAAAATTGCACCCAAATTGTGCGGATCCTGAATTTCATCGCAAATCAGCAGCAGCGGTTTTTCGCCTTTTTCCGCAGCGTATTCCAAGATTTCTGCAATGCTGGCATAGGTTGCACAAGCACCGTCTGCCACAACGCCCTGATGGGTCTGGCGGGTCATCTGGGATAACCGAGCATCTGAAACAATTTTCACTGGAATGCCCTGATCGGCTGCCAGCTGTGCAATCTGCCCTAAAATGCCCTGTTTTCCGCTCATATAAATCGTATCTAACGGCGTACCGCTCTTCAATGCCTCCATGACCGGATTTCTTCCGGCAATGCGGTTTTCTTCTTCCTGTGGGGCAGCGGTACGATTTCTTGGTTGTCTTTCCGGCTTCATCTAAATTTCCTCAGTCCTCTTCTGGTGTAAATGCCAGCCGGACATCCTCTTTTTTCCGGCTGGTAAGTTTCAAAAATGAATAAAAGTCATGGCAGAATACCATGACTTTTATTATAGCATGTTTCCAAAAAAAGTACAAGGTCTTTTTTCTGGTTTTCA
>OLWS01000531.1_pt1 | contig 17235 bp, 10 predicted proteins | sample 1673601 | NCBI WGS metagenome assembly OLWS01 (sample SAMEA103958116, study PRJEB25191) | human gut metagenome | biome: human-associated habitat [ENVO:00009003]; feature: intestine environment [ENVO:2100002]; material: feces | place: Germany | collected 2013/2015 | reverse complement strand
TCGCCAATCGGGGATTCGAGCGACACCGGCTCTTGCGCAATCTTGATGATTTCCTGCACCTTGCTCACGCTGATGCCCAGTTCCTTCGCGATTTCCTCCGGGCGCGGCTCACGCCCCAGTTTCTGCTGAAGCTGGCGGTTCACGCGCACGATGCGGTTAATTGTTTCCACCATGTGCACGGGAATGCGGATGGTACGCGCCTGATCGGCAATCGAGCGGGTGATCGCCTGCCGAATCCACCACGTCGCATAGGTGGAGAACTTGAAGCCCTTGGTGTAGTCGAACTTCTCCACTGCCTTCATTAGACCGAGGTTGCCCTCCTGAATCAGGTCGAGCAGGCTCATGGAGTTCTTGCTGCGCCCAACGTACTTCTTGGCAATTGACACGACAAGGCGCAGGTTCGCTTCGCTCAGGCGGCGTTTCGCCTCGTTGCGGATGGCGGGGTCGTCGCTTTCCAGCTGCTTGGCAACTTCAATTTCCGCTTCGCTCGTCAGCAGCGGAATGCGCCCGATTTCTTTCAGATACATGCGCACCGGGTCGTCGGCAGAAATGACATCAGCTTCGCTCAGGTCGTCGTTCAGTGCGGGATCGGGCACTTCCATGGCAGCAGGGGATGCATCCGGGATTTCCGCGGAATCCACCACGGTCACGCCCAGACTCTCCAGCTTGTCCAGCACCTTCTCCAGCTGATCGGCCTCAAAAAAAGTATTGCCCAGACGATCGGTCACTTCCTGATAAGTGATCGTGCCTTTGTTTTTTGCGTATTCGTACAGTTCGTCAAGCGGTGACGGACGGCCATTCTGCGAAAGCGTCAAGTTGAACTCTCCTTCTTGTGATACAGCCGGGTTTTCCGGCTCGGTAGCGATAAACAAATTGCAATTTCCATAACGACTGCATTATTTCAGTCGGTTGATGGTGGCAGTCAGCTGCTTTGCTTCATCCAGCGCCTGCATTTTTTCTGCGCCGGAGAGCGTTTTGATGCGCTTCATAATCTCGTCGTACTGCGCGCGCGCTCGTTTCAGGCGCATCCGCGATAGGCAGTCGTGCGCCATTTGCAGCATTTGATCCGTGCTTTCGCCGCTCTGCGCCATCAGCAGATGACTGACGCGGGCGCGCACCACCTCGTCGCTCTGGCTTTCCACCAGTGACGCGGCGGACACACCGCTTTGCAGCTGCAGAAACAGCTCCTTGAGCAGCGGGTCGCGGAAGTCGTCCTCCTGCGCCAAATCTTCCGGCAGACGCGACGAGGCAATCAGCGAAAGCAGCAGCTCCTCCGCGCGTACATCCTCGTCGGCGTTTTCCGGCTCCGGGACAGGCGTCGCGGGCGGACGAGCGATTCGCGCGGGCAGGGGAGGCGCAGAAGTGATGTCCTTCGGCGGCGTCATGCCGATTTGCGCAATCAGCACATCGCGGCTGAAGCCCGTCTGCACAATGAGCTCCTGCAGGGCGTTCTCCATTTCCACCGGCTCCAAGTTCCGCAAAATCGCGGCGCACGCCTTCGCGTAGGCGGTTCGCCCCTCCTGCGTGGTCAGGTCGTGTTCCGCGCGAAGCCGACGCATCCGGTAGGCTTGCGGCGTCAGGGCAGGCAGCTTGTCGAAGCCTTCTTTCCCGTCGCGGCGGATGAATTCGTCCGGGTCAAGCCCGTCGGGGAAATCCAGCACGCGCGCCGGAATGCCTTCCGCCTCCAGTATATCCAGACCGCGCAGGATGGCGTGCTGCCCCGCGCTGTCGCCATCGTAGGACAAGTATACCATCGGCGCAAAGCGTTTGAGCAGCTTTGCCTGTTCGCTCGTCAGCGCCGTGCCGAGTGTCGCGCAGACGCCGGTCACGCCGAACTGCGTCAGCGAAACGACGTCCATGTACCCCTCGACCAGCACCACACGCTCCAAGTGCCGCTCTTTGCGCAGAAGATTTGCTGCGTACACGCCCAAACGCTTGTTGAAAATGGGGGTGTCGGACGTGTTAAGGTACTTCGGCTGCACGTTCTCAATTGCGCGCCCGCCAAACGCCAAGACGTTGCCGTATTGGTCGATGATGGGGAAAATCGCGCGGTTGCGGAACATGTCAAAAGCGCGGCGCGGGCGCGCAGGGCGATCCGCCGTCGCTTCCTCCGCGTCTTTGATGACAATCAGCCCAGCCATTTGCAGCTCTTCGGTGGTGTAGCCCTTTGCCTGCATCGCGCGGGTTAAAGCGTCCCAGCTGTTCGGCGCTGCGCCCAGACCGAATTTGCGGATGACGCCGTCGGATACGCCGCGGCGCTTCAAATAATCCAGCATCGGCTGCCCCGCGGGGGTGAAGAGCGTTTCGTAGAAGAAGTGCGCCGCATCCCGATTGCACGCCAGCAGTCGCTCGCGCTGCGTCTGCCGCCGCTGATAATCCGGGTCAGCCTCCATCTGCGGCAGCGGCATGTGCAGCTGATCCGCCAGATGCTTCACCGCTTCGGGAAACGGCAGATGTTCAATCTCCATCACAAAATGGATGACGCTGCCGCCCGCCTTGCAGCCGAAGCAGTAGAACAGCTGCTTTTCCGGATCCACGGAGAAAGATGCGGTTTTCTCTCCATGGAAGGGGCAGAGCCCCCAGTATTTGCGCCCATTCTTTTTGAGCTGGACGTACTGCCCAATGATCTGAACGATGTCCGCACGCGCGCGGAGCTCATCCAGCCAAGAAGGCGGAAAACGCACGGCACCGCTCACCTCCCTCAAAAAGCGTTCTGTCAAGGAACACAAAAAGCACACCCGGAACCAACAGGAAACGGGGAACGCATTGTGTTATTTGGATGGCTTGCAGGGCTGTCTCTGCTCATCCATCAGTTTAATTCGCCAAGAAATCGAAATTTCCTGCTTGTTTCAGCCTTGTGTTTTTGGAATCTTCGGAAAAAAAGCGGGAAAATGCGAAGAACACTTGTTATATTGCCGAAAACCCGCTCGGCACGAACAGCTGCTGATAGGTGCGGATGGCGTAGCGGTCGGTCATGCATGATACAAAGTCGCACACAGCGCGTGCCGTGCCTTCCTTGTAGCCGATGAGCACGAACTCCTCCGGCATTTCGCCCGGATGCGCGCTGTAATAGCTGAACAGCGCTTCCACAACGTGCTTGCAGCGTTCTTCTTCCGCCTGCCGCCACTGGTCGCGGTATACGCGCGCAAACATGAACTCCCGCAGGCCGTCCATGGTTTCCTGCACCAGCGGCGACATGGTCAGCTTCGGTTTGTCCGCGCTGCACGCCACAATGTCGCAAATCATGGTGTTGATGCGCTCGCCGTGCGTCTGTCCCAGCACCTTCAAGCAGTCCGCAGGCAGTTCAAAGGGCTGCAAGACTCCGGCACGCAGGGCGTCGTCCAAATCGTGATTCAAATACGCAATCCGATCGGCGCGGCGGACGCACTGCCCCTCCAGCGTTGCGGGAAACTGCTTGCCGGAGTGACAGAGGATGCCGTCGCGCACCTCCCACGTCAGGTTCAGCCCGTTTCCGTCGTTCTCCAGCGCCTCGACGCAGCGCCTCGACTGCTCGTTGTGCCGGAAGCCTTCAGGCATTAGCCTGTCCAGCGCGTGCTCGCCGATGTGCCCGAACGGCGTATGCCCCAAATCGTGCCCCAGCGCAATTGCTTCCGTCAAGTCCTCGTTCAGCTGAAGACACCGCGCCAGCGTCCGGGCAATCTGCGCCACTTCCAGCGTGTGCGTCAGCCGCGTGCGGTAGTGGTCGCCTTCAGGCGCGAGGAACACCTGCGTCTTGTATTTCAGGCGGCGAAACGCTTTGCAGTGGATGATGCGGTCGCGGTCGCGCTGGAAGTCCGTGCGCATCGGGCAGGGGACAATCGGCTTTTCGCGCCCGCGCGTGTCCTTCGCGCAGACCGCCCGCGGTGATAGACGCTGTGCCTCCTCCTGCTCCAATCGCTCCCTGATGGTCATCGTCGTTTCCCTCCTCTCATTGCATTATAATTACAACATCGAGGGGCAAAAATCCTTGCGAAATCACAAATTTGACGCGAAAAATTCACACTTTACAAATCTGCGTTTTTATGCTATGATACTTGACTGTATCAACAAATTCGCAACGGGAGGAAAACTGACCCCATGAAGAAGAAATCAACCGCGAAGAAAGTATTGCTGACCATCCTCGGCGTCCTGCTGGCGCTGGTAATCGTGCTGGTGGGTACGGTGTACGCCGTCTGGCACGACGAAATCACAACGCTGCTGTCCTTTCAGCAGGTGACGCAGCGCGATGAAAGCCATAAGGATGGTTCGGTGTATGTGCTGAATGTCTCCGGCGGCTACCATTTCGATGAGTTCCTGGCGCAGGGCGGCGCGTCCAATGACACGGAGCTTATCTCCTTTATCACGAACAGCATCACCAAGGGCATCATCCCCATGAACATCAAAACCTCGGAAATCGCCTGCTCCGCTTTCACCGCGGATACGGCGGACGGCGACCGCGTTTTCGGCCGCAACTACGATTTCCACGAGACGAACACCGTCATCGTCTACACGAATCCGGGCAACGGACGTCATGCTTCCTATTCCACGGTGGACTTGCAGTTCCTCGGCTTAGACAGCACGAAGGACGTGACCACCTTTGGGCAGAAGATTCTCACGCTTGCCGCTCCTTTTGCGCCGCTGGATGGCGTGAATGACGCGGGCGTGGCGTGCGGCATCTTCATGTCCTATCAGGGCGGAGAGAAGGTTGCCGCGACGAATCAGCAGACCGACAAGCCGGATTTGACCTCGACCACGATGCTCCGTATGATTCTGGACTACGCCGACTCCGTTGAAGAAGCAGTCGAACTGGTGGAGAAGTACGACCTGCACGACTCCGCAAAGACGAGCTTCCATTATATGATTGCGGATTCCACGGGCAAGAGCGCGATTCTGGAGTGGGTGTCCGACAGCAGCGACGACGACGCGGACGGCGCGAACCGCCACTTGAACGTCATCTGGAACGACGCTGACCCGCTCTCCGGCACGATGGACTGGCAGATGATTACCAACTTCATCATCACGCCGGATTACTACACGGCGGACGCGAACAAACCGGGTCTTGACCGCTATGAGCTTCTGCGCGACCGTCTGGCGGAGCTGAACGGCGTCGTGGCGGACGAAGAAGCGGCGATGGGTCTGCTCGATGCGGTCAGCCGCCGCGACTGGGGCAATCCGGGCGATTCCAACTCGCTGACGATTCACTCTGCCGTCTATAACCTCACGGACAAGACGGTGCTGTGGGTTGGCAATGAGCATTACGGCGAAGAAGGCTACACGTTCCGCTTCAGCCTGAATAAATAATACTATTTCCAAATGAGAATGCGCCAAGATGCGCCGCGAATTTTTCGCTCTGGCTAACGGGAGTGGAATGCAGCGTAGCAGCGCTACGCTAAATGGAACGACCGGACGCCAGAACGGAAAAGGCGCAAGCAGATGGCGCAGGTGAATCTGGAAATAGTATAAAAAGCGGGATTGCGCATTTTTCACGCAACCCCGCTTTTTGTCCCTATGCAATTCTCAGAAGCGCCGTGCGCGTCTTATTCTCCCATGCCTTGGTCGCGCGCCTGCGCGGTGTACAGCTCGTAGTATGCGCCGCGCTTGGCCATCAATTCGTCATGAGAGCCAGCTTCCATGATGCCCTGATTGCCAATGTACAGGATGCGGTCGCAGTTCTTGATGGTGGACAGACGGTGCGCAATGATGAACGACGTGCGTCCCTTCAGCAGCGCCTGAATGCCGTCCTGCAGCAGCTTCTCCGTTTTGGTGTCGATGGAGGAGGTTGCCTCGTCCAGTATCAGGATGCGCGGGTCGCTCAGCAGCGTGCGCGCGAAAGCAATCAGCTGCTTCTGCCCCTGCGAAAGGCTGCCGCCGCGCTCGTTCACGGTCGTTTTGTAGCCCTGCGGCATTTCGCGGATGAAGTCGTCCGCGCGGACAACCGCCGCCGCCTGACGTACCTCGTCGTCTGTCGCGTCCAGACGGCCGTAGCGAATGTTATCCAGAATCGTGCCGGAGAAGATGAAGGAATCCTGCAGCATGATGCCCATCTGCGAGCGCAGGGAGTGCAGCGTCACGTCGGTAATGTCGTGCTTCACGCCGGATTCATCCGTCAGCGTGATGGAACCGCTGCGCAGGTCGTAGAAGCGGCAGAGCAGGTTGACGATGGTGGACTTGCCCGCGCCGGTCGGGCCGACAAGCGCAATGCTTTCGCCCGCCTTGACGTGCAGGTCAACATCCTTGAGGACGGTCTGCCCTTCCTCGTAGCCGAAGGTGATGTTGTTGTAATCAACAGCGCCGGTAATGGGCGGAAGCGTCTCGGCATTCGGCTTGTCGTCAATCACGACCGGTTCATCCATCGTCTCGAAGATGCGCTCCAGATACGCCATGTTGTTCACGAAGCTGTTGTAGATGTTCGCCAGATTCGTAATCGGCTGCCAGAAACGGCTGACGTACTGCCCCATGGCGAGAATTACGCCGAAGGAGACCACCGCGCCGCCCAGCCAGTACACGCCCGCGTAGTACATGAGGGTGAAAACAATCTGGGTGATGATTTCCGAAGAGAGCCAGACGCTGTTGGAGATGTAAATCGCCTTCAGCCACGCCGCGCGGCACGCCGTCGCCAGCCGCTGCATGATGGAGCAGTTGACATCCTGCCGCGCGAACAGTTCGCTCACGCGCACGCCGTCAATGGATTCCGCCAGATACGCGTTGTAGTTGCTGTTTTTGTTCGACTGATTCTGCCACGCGCGGCGCTGACGAGGCTTCAGGATGATGATAATCGCCACGAAAATCGGCAGACCCGCCACAACAATCGTCGCCAGCGTCGGCTCGGTCGTGTACATGTATACGACGATGAAGATGATATTGATGATTTCCAGAATCGAGTTGATGATGCCGTTGGAAAGAATATCCGACACGCTGTTGACGTAATTGATGACGCGCACGAGGATTTTGCCTGCCGGACGGCTATCGTAGTAGGCGAAAGGCAGCTGCTGCAGGTGCGCGAAGAGGTCTTTGCGGATATCGTAGATGATCTGCTGACTGACGAACGCCATGATGCGCGAGCGGATGACCGTGAAGACGATGCCGACGATGATGATGCCCATGAACGCCAGCGCCATCTTCAGCAGCAGGTCAACGTTTTTCTGCGGCACAGCGACGTCCATGACAGTCTGGGTGATTTTCGGCACGGCGAGGCTCGTTACCGATGCCAAGGCGGACAGAAGCAGCGCCAGCAGCATCTTCCACTTGTGCTTGCCGATGTAAACGCCCACGCGCTTCAAGTGCCGGAAGTCAAACGGGGTTTCCAAGCGCTCGTCTACGTCAAATTTGTTGCGCGCCATGTTACATCACCTCCTGCGGAGCGGTGTCGGGCGTGATGCCGTTTTGCAGGCAGTACGTTTCGTAGTAGTAGCCGCGCTGACGCAGCAGTTCCTGATGCGTGCCGCGCTCGGTCACGACGCCGTCCTTCAAAATCAGGATGAGGTCAGCATCCTTGACGGAGGAAATGCGCTGGGCAATGATCAGCTTCGTGCAGTCGTAGGGGAGCTGACGCAGCTGCGCCTGAATGTACTTCTCCGTCTCCATATCGACAGCGGAAGTCGTGTCGTCCATGACGAGGATACCGGGCTTGACCGCCAGCGCGCGCGCCAAGGCAATGCGCTGCTTCTGCCCGCCGGAAAGCCCCACGCCGCGTTCGCCGATAATCGTGTCGTAGCCCTCGGACAAGCCCTTGATGAAGTCGTCCGCAGCCGCGCGGCGGGCGAAGTCGTGCACTTCATCCTCCGTCAGCGTCTGGTCGCCGAAAGCAATGTTGCCTTCCACCGTGTCGGAAAAGAGGAAAACATCCTGCGTCGCCGTACCGATGCCGTCGCGGAGCTGTTGCAGCTTCCACTTGCGCACATTGCAGCCGTCAACGGAAATGCTGCCGCTGGTCACGTCGTAGCAGCGGGCGAGCAGCTGAATCAGCGTCGTTTTGCCGGAACCGGTCGGCCCCATGATGGCGACGGTCTGCCCCGGCTTGGCGGAGAACGTTACGTCGGACAGCACCGGCTGCGAGCCGTAAGCGAAGGACACATGGTCAAAGGAAATCGCACCCTCGATGTGGTCGTGATTCACCGCGCAGGAGCTGTCCACAATCTCCGGGCGGGAGACTTCAATCTCCATGACCTTGTTCGAGCAGGTGATGAAGCGCTGCCAGTCGTTGAGCAGGTTGCCCAGCTGCCGCATGGGGACGCTCAGCGTCCACGCCAGCTGGGTGAAAATCGTCAGTTCGCCCGCCGTCATGCCGTCGGTAATCATCAGGTAGCCGCCGAAAAAGACGGTCAGCAGCGTCATGGCGTTCGCCAGAATCTCGATGAAGGGGTAGAAGGACAGCCAGCGCTTGTTGATATCCAGATTCGCATCGCGGAAGGCGCGGGAACGCTCGTCGAAGCGGTTCTCCTCGTATTCCTCACGCGCAAACGCCTTCACCACGCGGTTTGCCGCAATGTTCTCCTGCGCCTTCGCGTTCATGTCGCTCATCTTGTCGCGCATGTCCACGAACATCCGCCGCGCGCCCTTGGAGTACACTTTCGTGATAATCATCAGCAGCGGCGTGACGCAGACCATTGCCAGCGCGAGCTTCCAGTTCACCGAGAACAGGTAAATCGACGACGACACGAACATGACGATGCTGTCTACCGCCACATAGTCTATGTATGCCAGAAAATGGCGGCACCAGTCCGTGTCGGCGGACAGGCGCGTCATCAGGTCGCCGGTGCGGTGAATGTCGAAGAAGCGCATGTCCTGATACTGCAGACGCGTGAACAGCCGCATGCGCAGGTTCATCAGCGTGTTCTGGGAGGAATGCTCCAGCAGGACAACCATCAGGTAGCGCAAACCTTCGCGCGTAACCTTGACAATCAGCATCGCCAGCAGCAAGCCGAGGAGCGGTTCGGGGTTCTGCGCGACGATGACATCATCCATCAGGCGCATCGTCAGGTAGGGGTTGATGAGCAGCATCAGCGACGTGACGGCACTGATGATGAGGCCAAGAATGTGCCACTTGTGGTAGCGCTTGTCCATTACGCCCCACAGCCATTTGATATTCTCCATCGGTTACTCCTTATACAGGGTCGATTCGATTTCCTTTGTCACAAAGTCAGCAATGCGGATTTTCCATTCCTCGTCCGGGTGGACTTCGCCGTGAGAGCGGGCAACACTGCGGTCAAAGCCGCTTCCGTAGAAGCTGTCGATGCAGTGCACACCCGTTTTCTGCGCGACTTTCTGGATGACGCTGCGCTTGAGCGGCCCGTGCGCCTCGTCCATCCATTCCTGCGGGGTGTATGTTTGCAGCGGCGTGGCGAGGAAAATCGCCGCGTTCGGGCAGACGGTCTGCAATGTCCGCACCGCCCAGAGCAGCGCAGATGCCATCGACGTGCGGGTCAGGGCGGCATAGGGGAGTTCACAGACAGCCGCAAAGTCATCCGCCGGGGCATTTTGAGGCTGATTGCCGTCATTGGTGGAGATGGCGATGTAGATGACGTCCGGCGTGCTCAGCGTGCCTGTGCCGATACCGATTTCCGCCGGAATCGCATACTCGACGCCATCCACCGTCCAGCGGATGATGCTGCCCTTCGGCGTAAGCGCCTGTAAAACGCGCCGCACCTGATTGGACAGCACGTTGTCCGCCGTGTTCGTGTTCGGCGGCTCGATGAGCGTTACAGGCGTGATGTTCCTATCGCCTTCGTGCCAGTCGGAGCAGGTTGCATACCCGCAGGCGGCATTCAGCACCTCCTGCGCGTTCAGCCGATGCGCCACCATCGTGCCGATACCGCTGACCTGGTCGCTGGTGATGCTGTCGCCCATGCAGCAGAAGCAGCGGATGTTCATGGGGTTGTCCTCCCTTGTAGAAAGACGTGTCGTTCAGTCGTAAGTTCATTAGAAACGGTTTGATGATAGCACGGTTTTTTCCTTGTTTCAAGGGGGCTTTTGGAAAGATTTCGACAATATTTCTTGCCCATCAGTTAAGTAACAAAAAACCGGAAAAAAAGCCACAAAGCAGCGATAAAAACCAGTGACAGGAGTGGCGAAAGCAAGGAGTCCAGAGGGCGACCGCGGACTTCGTCCGTTTCCATGCCCTCTGGAACTATGCTCAAGACCAGTATGGCAGCAAAACCAACTCTGCCAACCGCGAAAAAGGACAATTATGCTAAGATACACCAAGAAAGGCATCGAGAGCAAGGAACGCATCGGGACATTGCCCCTGCGCATGTCAAACCTCCTCCGCTATCGGGGCGTCAACACCCCAGAGGAAGCAGAGCGCTTCCTGCATCCGCGCCTGACCGATTTGCTTGACCCCTCCACCATGCCCGGCATGGAGAAGGCTGTATCCATCATCCGCCAAGCCGTCCGGGAGCAGTGGGGCATCACCATCTACGGCGACTACGATGTCGACGGCATCTGCGCGACAAGCATCATGCTCGAAACCCTGCGCGACCTCGGCGCACAGCACGTCCGCCCGTATATCCCCTCGCGCCACGAAGAGGGCTATGGGCTGAATGCCGACGCGATTGAGCTGCTCGCGAAGGAAAGCCGACTGCTGCTGACCGTGGACTGCGGCATCACCAATTTGGAGGAAGTTGCGCTGGCGAAAAAGCGCGGCATGACCGTCATCGTCACTGACCATCACCAATTGGCGGAAAAGCTGCCCGAAGCCGATGCAGTGCTGAACCCGCTGATTGAGCCGTATGCGTTCAAGCGGCTGTGCGGCGCGGGCGTCGCGCTCAAAATCACGCAGGCGCTGCTGGGCATGGACGGCGTCGAAAAGCGGATTGACCTCGCCGCCCTCGCGACCGTCGCGGATATTGTGCCGCTGATGGAGGAAAACCGCGTCATCGTCCGCGAAGGCATGATGCGCATGGGGACAAGCGCGCGTCCGGGATTGAAGAAACTGATGGAGCTGGCGCAGGTCGCCCTGCCCGTCAATACCGGGCATCTCGGCTTCCGCCTTGCGCCAAGGCTGAACGCGGGCGGGCGGCTCGAAACCGCCGAACAGTGCGTCAAGCTCCTGACGACGAAGGACGAAGCCGAAGCGACTGCCATTGCCACCCACTTGAACGGCCTGAATCAGGAGCGTCAGGCGATGGAAAAGCAGATTGTCGAACAGGCGATTTCCGCGATTCCGGCGCAGGTGAATTTCCGCACGGATTTCGCCATCGTCATCCTTGGTCAGGAGTGGAACAACGGCGTGATTGGGCTTGCGGCAGGGCGCATCTGCGAAAAGTACCATTTCCCGACGATTGTGTTAAGTCAGCACGGCGACCTTGCCGTCGGCTCGTGCCGGTCGATTCCCGGCGTGGATATTCATCAGATGCTGACGGCGTGCAAGGCGCTGTATCAGGCGGAAGGGCACGGGCAGCTGTTCGAGCGCTTCGGCGGGCATTCGCAGGCGGCAGGGCTGACCATCCGCGCGGAGCTTGTGCCGGAATTGCGGCGGCTGCTCAACCGCGTCATCCCGCAGGGCGACAACTGCGACTTGACGTGCTACATCCCGCAGAAGGAGTACGAACTCGAAGTGCCGCTCGAAGCGGTGAACATGGCGCTCATCGACGAATTGAATCAGCTTCAGCCGACCGGCTACGGCAACCCGAACCCGGTGCTGATGTCGCGCGGACTGCATGTGCAGGAGGCGCGGCGCGTCGGCGTGGGCGGGGCGCACCTGAAGCTGACGCTGCTCGACGGTGCGAACGTGCGCGGCGGCATCGGCTTCCAGCAGGGAGATTTGGCAGACCGCGGCTATGAGCGCGTGGATGTGCTGTTCTCGCCGGAAGTGAACGAATTCCGTGGACAGCGGACGGTGCAGCTGAATGTCGCCGCGATGAAGCAGACGGGCGGCAGTCTGCTCTGGCCGGACGAGAAAATGATTTTCTCTGCGCTCTTGCAGGAATTGACAGCCCTCGCGTCGAATTACAACACTTTATCATCAGGCGATGCGCAGGCGAAAATCCTGCCCCTGCGGACGAATCAGCTGCGCGAGAAGCTGCGGCTCGGACGCGGCGTGCTGATGATTGCCCATCAAAGCGCGTGGGCGAAGGACGTCCTCAGCGGAGGCGAAGCCGACACGGATGTGGGGCAGGTGCGGGACGCGCGCGCGTTCAACACCGTGCTGTTCGCGCCGGATGTGGAAAAGCTGCGGGATGACTGGCGCGATGTGGTGCTGCTGGACGGCGAAACGCTGCCGGGGCTTAAGGAACTTATCCGGCAGAAATGCCCGAACGCGCGCCTGTGGTGCTTGTCGGATGCGCCGGATGACCTGCGGAAGCAATTGTCGGCGCTCACCGTCTCCGAGGATACCCTGCGCGGGCTGTACCGGCGGCTGCTGCGCGGCGGCACGATGGCGGCATCCGCCCTGGCGCAGGACTGCGGCATGACGGAAGAGCAGGTGCTGACCGGACTGACCGTCTTTGGGCAGGTGGCGCTGGTTTCCTTCAAGCTCGACCCGTATCAGCTGACGCTGCTGCCGATGCACAAGGTTGCGCTGACGGACAGCCCGCTGCGGAAATACCTGATAACCCATTATGCTGCGGAAACGCAGATGTAACCCGAACGACATTTTTTCGGGGAGGAGGATGAAATATGACTTATACCGTTTATGAGGCCATGCCGCTGAGCCAGATGCTGGCGCGCGTGCAAAAGTATTATCCCGGCGACGGGTACAAGCTGGTAGAAAAAGCCTATTTATTCGCACAGGAGGCGCACAAGAATCAGTACCGCAAAAGCGGGGAGCCGTATTTCACCCATCCGTGCTTTGTCGCCAGCATTTTGGTGGAATTGTCCCTTGACCCGCCGACGATTGCCGCCGGGCTTCTGCACGACACGGTGGAGGACTGCGAGGGCATCACGCTGGACACCATTCGGCAGGAATTCGGCGAGGAAGTCGCCATGCTGGTGGATGGCGTGACGAAGCTGAACAAACTCGATTTCGCCGACAAGGAAGAAGCACAGGCGGAATCGCTGCGCAAGATGATTCTGGCGATGGGCAAGGACATCCGCGTCGTGCTGATTAAGCTGGCTGACCGTCTGCACAACATGCGGACGCTGAAATTCCAGAAGGAAGAGCGGCGCGTGGCGATTGCGCGCGAGACGCTGGACATCTATGCGCCGATTGCGCACCGGCTGGGCGTGTACGCCATCAAGCAGGAACTGGAGGATTTGTCCCTGCGCTACATCGACCCGGTTGGGTACGAGAATCTGGTGCAGAAGGTCGGGCAGAAGCGCTCGGAGCGGGAAGAAAATATCCGCATGGTCATCGACGAGTTGTCCGCCAAGCTGGATGAGCAGCATATCCACCACACGATTGACGGCCGCCCGAAGCACTTTTACAGCATCTACCGCAAGATGGTGCTGCAAAACAAGCCCTTCGACCAAATTTATGACCTGATTGCCATTCGCGTGCTGGTGGACTCCGTGCCGGACTGCTATGCCGTGCTGGGCATTGTCCACACGCTGTGGAACCAGATGCCGGGGCGCTTCAAGGACTACATTTCCGTCCCGAAGGCGAACATGTATCAGTCCCTGCACACAACGGTCGTCGGCGGGCGCAAGATGCCGTTTCCGTTCGAGGTGCAGATTCGTACCTGGGAGATGCACCGCATCGCGGAATACGGCATTGCGGCGCACTGGCGCTACAAAGAGGGCGGCGGCGCGGCGAACGACTTGGATGCGGCAGATTCTGGACTGGCAGAGCGACACGCGCGATTCCCGCGAATTCCTGGATACCCTGAAAACCGACCTCTTCTCCGAGGAAGTGTTCCTCTTTACCCCCAAGGGCGACGTCATCAGTATGCCCAAGGGCGCGACGCCGCTGGATTTCGCCTACCGCATTCATTCCGCCGTGGGCAACAAGTGCGTCGGCAGCAAAATCAATGGGCGCATCATGCCGCTGGACACGCCGCTGGAAACGGGCGACCGCGTGGAAATCATCACCAGCGCATCGTCGAAAGGCCCGAGCGCGGACTGGGTGCGCATCTGCAAAACCCCGCAGGCGCAGGCGAAAATTCGCGCATTCCTGAAAAAGGAGTACCGCGAGGAAAACATTGAGACGGGCCGCGCGATGGTGGAACGCGAATGCCGCCGCCGCGGGCTGAATCCGCCGGATGTGATTAAGCCGGAATATTATGATTCGATTCTCAAAAAGTATGGTTTTACGGCGCTGAACGACATTTACAGCGCGGTCGGCTATGGCGGCATGGCGTCGGTGTACGTTGTGTCGCGCCTGGTGGATGAGCAGCGGACGCAGACGGCGCAGGCTGCCCCGAAGGCGGAAGAACTGCTCGCGCTGACAGAAGAGAATCAGCCGCAGCGCAAGGCCTCCGGCAAGGCGAACCACGGCATCATCCTGCCCGGCAACGAGGATATGGACATCCCTGTGCGCTTCGGCAAGTGCTGTTCGCCCGTGCCGGGGGACGACATTGTGGGCTTCATCACCCGCGGGCGCGGCGTGACGATTCACAAGGCGGACTGCGTGAACGTCCTGCGCGGCGAAGCGGAACGACGGGTGCAGGTGGCGTGGGCGGACGGCGACACGGGCACGGGCTTCTGCGTGTCCATCAAGATTGTCGCTTACGACCACACGAACCTGCTGATTGAGCTGGCGACCATCATCGGCGACGCGAATGTGCCGATTAAGACGGTCAACACCGAGCTGGACGAAAAGAACCGCATCGCGACCTTCCGCTTCGTCCTCGAAGTGAAATCCCGCGAGCAGATGGACAAGCTGGTGAAGCTGCTTCAGCGGAAAACGGACGTCATCGACGTATTCCGAGTGCAGGGGTGACCAGAGGCGCTGCCTCTGGACTCCGCCAAAGGGTCTTCGACCCTCTGGACTCCCTTTCGCGCGATTGAGTTGGTGACGACTGCATACAGTGTCCGCGTGTTTATCCGACCGCATTATCCAAACAGGAAAATCCCCAAGAAACGAGGAAGTACCCCCTATGCGTTGTGTTATTCAGCGAGTTGCCCAAGCCTCCGTCAGCGTCGCCGGCGAGCAAATCGGCGCCATCCAGCAGGGATTCATGGTGCTTATCGGCGTCAGTACCGACGATACCGACCACGACGTCCACTATATGGCGGAAAAAGTGCCGAATCTCCGCATTTTTGAGGATGAAGCGGGTAAAATGAACCGCTCTCTCAAGGATGTTGGCGGCGCGATTCTTGCCGTCAGCCAGTTCACACTCTATGGCGATGCCCGCGGCGGCCGCCGCCCCAGCTTTATCGCGGCGGCGCGCCCGGAAGAAGCCAATGAACGCTATGAGCAGCTTGTTGCGGCGTGGCGCGCGCAGGGCATTCACGTCGAAACCGGACGATTCCGCGCGGATATGCAGGTGTCGCTCGTCAACGACGGCCCTGTGACGATTTTGATGGATTCCACCAAGGCGTTTTAACGCAGGAGGATAGAGCCATGCTGCAAATGAAGGAAGTCACTGTTGGCGCGATTGGAACGTGCTGCTACATCCTCTGGGACGATGCGCGCACTGACTGCGTGGTGATTGACCCCGGCGACGAGCCGGAGCGCATCCGCAAAGCGGCGGACGGGCGCACGATTGCCGCGATTCTGCTCACGCACGGGCATTTTGACCATATCGGCGCGGTTCGGGCGCTGATGACCCCGGAAACGGAACTGGTGATTCATGTACAGGATGCGCCGATGCTTTCCAATCCGCAGGAGAACGCCAGCTTCCTGATGGGCAAGCCTGTCACCGCACCCGACGCGACCAAACTCGTCCACGAAGGCGATACGGTGACGGTGGCGGGGCTGACTTTCACCGTGCTGCATACGCCGGGTCATACGGCGGGCAGCGTGTGCTATCAAATTGGCGACAAGCTGTTCACGGGCGACACACTCTTCCGCTTCGGCTGCGGGCGCACCGATTTGCCAACGGGGAGCAGCGAGCAGATGCAAGCGTCGCTGGCACGGGTGGTGCCGATGGCGCGCAATCTGGAAATTTACCCCGGACATGGAGACTAAAATGAGCAACGAAATTCAGCAGGGCCTGCAGGACGATTTGACGACCATCGAGCCGGATTTGATGAACATGACGCGCCTGTTCTCTCTGCCGGACAGCGTGTGGGATGCGCCGGAATACCATTTCGCGGCGGCTATCGAGGGCGGGCAGTACGTCATCCGCTTCTATGGAAAAACGCAGGCGGCGCAGGGCGTGACAGACATTCCGTCGGATGCGGATGCGCGGATTCAGGCGCTGCATCGCCGCCGGGCGCTTCGCCGTCTCTGCCGTCAGACGCTCTACGACCTGCTGCGCAAGGAAACAGGCATTCATCCGCCGTGGGGGAGCATGACGGGCATTCGTCCGACGCACCTGATGTACGAGGCGCTGAACGAAGGCATGTCGATGGCGGACGCGCAGAAACACTTGGTGCACCAGTTTGATGTTGCGCCGGAGAAGGCGGCGCTGCTGGCGGAACTTGTGTCCGTGCAGCAGCAGCTTCCGCCGCCGGGCGACGACTGGATGGACGTGTACATCGGCATTCCGTTCTGCACAACGCGCTGCACCTACTGCTCCTTTTCCAGCGGCGAACTGGGCGACGGGCATTTGGTTGCGCCCTACCTGACAGCGCTGTTCCGGGAGATGGATGCCTGTGCGCAGCTCCTGCGTGACGCGGGGAAGAAACTGCGCGCGGTTTACGTCGGGGGCGGCACGCCGACATCGCTGAATGAGGAGCAGCTGCCGCGGCTGCTGGAGAAGATGATGCAGTGCTTCCCCTGCGCAATGGAGTACACGGTGGAAGCGGGTCGTCCCGACACGCTGACGCTGCCGAAGCTCGAAGCCATCCGGCGCGCGGGCGTACAGCGCATCAGCATCAATCCGCAGACGATGAATGACAAGACCTTGCGCGTCATCGGCCGTGCGCACACCGCTCAGCAGGTGGAGGAGGCGTATGCGATGGCGCGGACGGCGAACATCCACCACATCAACATGGACGTGATTGCCGGGCTGCCGGGTGAAAACATCGACGATTTTGCCCGTACAATGGACGCGGCCCTCCGCTTGAAGCCGGAAAGCCTGACCGTGCACACCCTCGCCATCAAGCGCTCCAGCCGTCTGCATCTGGAAAACGCGCCCCTGCCGGACGGCGAAACCGCCTCCCGCATGGTGCAGCTGGGGCTTGACACCGCGCACCAATTGGGCATGAAGCCCTACTACCTCTACCGCCAGAAGTACATGGCGGGCAATCAGGAGAACGTCGGCTACGCGCTGC
>OLWS01000529.1_pt1 | contig 17252 bp, 13 predicted proteins | sample 1673601 | NCBI WGS metagenome assembly OLWS01 (sample SAMEA103958116, study PRJEB25191) | human gut metagenome | biome: human-associated habitat [ENVO:00009003]; feature: intestine environment [ENVO:2100002]; material: feces | place: Germany | collected 2013/2015 | reverse complement strand
GCCTCCGAGCCGCAAAAAGAGGAGAAGCCCGTCCCGGTCTGCGCCGAGGATGATTTCGGCCAGCTGATGACGCGCCTTAAATCTGACGGCGAGAGCTATTTTCTCTGGGACGGCGAAAAGTGCCGTTTCGATCTCGGGGACAAAGTGCTCGTGTGCGACTGCGAAAACGAGAATTTTTATCCGTTCTTTATAAAGCTGCTCGAAGATAAAAATATAAAAAAATACACGGCGGACATAAAGTCGCTCTATTCATTCGCGCAGGGCTGTTCGGCTCAGTGCAGAAATATGTGCGGCGATCTGGAACTTGAGGGCTATGTCCTCAACCCCTCCGCCTCGTCATATGACGCGCTGCGCCTTGCAGGCGAATATTCAGCGGCAGTGCCGGTTGAAAACGGCGACGAAAACGACTGCGCCGCCGCGTTGCTGAGAAGATTATTTGCGGCGATGGACAAAAAAATTGAGGAAAACGGACAGCAGAAGCTGCTTCATGATATCGAGCTTCCGCTCGCGCATGTGCTCTCTTCAATGGAGCAGACGGGCTTCGCTGTTGACCGCGACGGAATCGCGGAATTCGGCAAACAGCTCGGCGAGAGGATAGCCGAAATTGAGCAGGAGATATACGCTTTAGTCGGCTATGAGTTCAATCTGAACTCGCCAAAGCAGCTCGGCGAAGCGCTGTTTGAAAAGCTCAAGCTGCCCGCGAGGAAAAAGACAAAAAGCGGATATTCGACCGACGCGCAGGTACTCGAATCGCTCGAAAACAAGCACCCCGCTGTGCGCGATATCCTCGAATACAGAACGCTTTCAAAGCTCAGGTCGACCTACTGCGACGGTCTGCTCAAGGTTATCGGCGAGGACGGGCGCATCCGCTCGACTCTGAATCAGACCGAGACGAGAACCGGCAGAATCTCATCGACCGAACCGAATCTTCAGAATATCCCCGTGCGCTCTCCGCTCGGGCGTGAGATGCGAAAGTTCTTTGTCGCGCGGGACGGATATGTGCTCGTTGACGCGGACTATTCGCAGATTGAGCTTCGCGTTCTCGCCCATATTTCGGGCGACCGAAACATGATAAAGGCGTTCAACGATAACACTGATATCCACACTGTGACCGCGTCCGAGGTCTTTGATATGCCGCCGCAGCTTGTCACTCCGATAATGAGAAGCCGCGCGAAAGCGGTCAATTTCGGCATAGTATACGGCATCGGCGCGTTCTCGCTCGCCAAAGATATCGGAGTCAGCCGCAGCGAGGCAGATGAGTATATAAAAGGCTATCTCAGGCACTATTCAGGCGTTGACAAATATATGCACGACGTGGTCGAAAAGGCGAAGAAAGACGGCTACGCCGAGACAATGTTTGCGCGGCGCAGATATCTGCCGGAGCTCGCCGCATCGAACGCCAACACCCGCGCGTTCGGCGAGCGCGTGGCGCGCAATATGCCCATTCAGGGCACGGCGGCGGATATAATCAAGATAGCGATGATAAGAGTTTACGAACGCCTTGAACGCGAGAATCTGGCGGCAAAGCTGATAATGCAGGTGCACGATGAGCTGATAGTCGAAGCGCCGGAGAACGAAAAAGAGCGCGTGAGCGCCTTGCTCAAAGAGGAAATGGAAAACGCTGTTAAGCTCTCCGTGGCTCTCACTGCGGATGTCCATTCCGGGCGCACCTGGTATGACGCGAAAGGCTGATAAACGGAGGCAAATATGAATCTGGTTTTTGTTTGTACGGGCAACATCTGCCGCAGCCCGATGGCGGAGGGAATGTTCAAAAAACTGCTCGAAGAAAAAGGGGAGAGCGGTATAGACTGCTCGAGCGCGGGACTTGCGACCTTTGACGGACGCCCCGCGAGCGACAACGCGCAGGCGGTCGCCCTCGAATACGGAGTCGATATCTCGGAGCATAAATCTCGTATGCTGACCCGCAGCATTGCGCGCAAGGCAGATCTGATAGTTTGCATGACCGATGAGCAGTATGAGATGCTCAACCGCATGATTCCCGACGAGAGACTCTATGTGCTCGCCGGCGGAGTTGACGACCCCTACGGATGCGATATCGAAGTCTACCGCGAGTGCGCAAAGAAGATAAACGGCGCGCTGCCGGAGCTTTACGAAAAGATAAAGAGCGGGAGCTGATCGGTATTTTTGAAGTTGAAACGGTCCCGATGACGGAAGAATATATAGGCGGCGTCGTGTCGCTCGAGCGCGAATGTTTTTCGCATCCGTGGAGCGAGAAGTCGCTTCGGGAAGAGCTTGATAACGATCAGGCTCATTTTCTCTGCGCGGTTGCCGACGGTTTTATTGCCGGATATATCGGCGTGCAGGAGATAGTGGGTGAGGCGTATATAACCAATGTTGCCGTGTCCGAAAAATTCCGCCGCCGCGGGATAGCGGAAAAGCTGCTCGAAGAGGCGGAGCGCGGCGCAATAAAACGCGGCTGCGTGCTGATAACGCTCGAGGTCAGGGCTTCAAACGCCCCGGCGAAGGCGCTCTATAAAAAACGCGGCTTCAAAGAAGTCGGAACAAGAAAGAATTTTTATTCCGATCCGCGCGAGGACGCGGAGATAATGACAAAGTTTTTTGACAGATGAGGGTGAGCGAAATGAAGATACTTGCAATCGAATCCTCCTGCGACGAGACCGCTGCGGCGGTCGTCGAGGACGGCAGGCGCGTTATTTCAAGCGTCATAGCGTCGCAGGTAAAGGAACATATACTTTACGGCGGAGTCGTGCCGGAGATAGCGTCAAGGCGCCATGCGGAGGCGATATCCGGCGTTGTCGGCGAAGCGCTCGACAGGGCGGAGATGAATGCCGGTGACGTTGACGCGATAGCCGTCACATATGCGCCCGGGCTTATCGGCGCGCTGTTAGTCGGCGTGAATTTTGCAAAGGGACTCGCGTTTTCCGCGAACAAACCGCTCGTGCCCGTGCATCATCTGCGTTCGCATATTGCGGCGAACTATATAACCCACCCCGACCTTGAGCCGCCGTTTCTCGCGCTCGTCGTGTCCGGCGGTCACAGCCACATAATCGAGGTGCGCGACTACACGGATTTTCATATCATCGGCAGAACGCGCGACGACGCGGCAGGCGAGGCGATGGACAAGGCGGCGCGCGCCATGGGGCTCGATTATCCCGGCGGCGTGAACCTCGACAGGGTGTCCAAGGACGGCGACCCGAAGAGCTACAAGCTCCCGCGCCCGCATGTTGACGGGAGCGAATATGATTTCAGCTTCTCCGGACTCAAGACTGCTGCCGTCAATATTATCCACAACGCAAAGCAAAAGGGCGAGGAGATAAGCGTGCCCGATCTCGGCGCGTCGTATATCGAGGCGGTCGTAAGATGCCTGCGCGAAAACACCGAAAAGGCGGCGCTGAACTTCGGCTTCGACAAGATAGTCCTGGCGGGCGGCGTGTCCGCAAACTCGCGCCTGAGAGCGGAAATGACCGATATCTGCAAGGCTCATTCATGGTCGCTGTTCATGCCCGAGCTGTCGCTTTGCGGCGACAATGCGGCAATGGTCGGCGCCCAGGGCTACTATGAATTCAAGGCTGGAAACATCGCCCCGCTGACCCTCAATGCACGAGCCTCGATGCCTATTGATGAAATTGATAAATTTTTATCAAAAAAGGTCTGAAAGTTAACAGTTTCGTCATTGAAAAACCGAGTTTATTGGGGTATAATACATACTGGGTAAAGATGGTACCTTTCTTAATAGATTAGACGAAAGGAGTCAAATATCATGAAACATTTGACACAGAACAAGACAGTGATCGACTGGATCGAAGAGAAGATAGCTCTTGTATCTCCCGACGAAGTCATGTGGATCGACGGCAGCGAGGAGCAGCTTGACGCTCTGCGCGCCAAGGCATGCGAGACCGGCGAGATGACCAAGCTCAACGAGGATCTCCTCCCCGGATGCCTGCTTCACAGAACCAAGCCCAACGATGTTGCGCGTGTTGAGAACCGCACATTCATCTGCGCCGAGAGCGCGGATCAGGCAGGTCCGACCAACAACTGGATGGATCCCGCTGAGGCTTATAAGATGCTCTATGATATAGCCAGAGACAGCTATAAGGGCAGAACAATGTATATTATCCCTTATTCGATGGGCCCTGTCGGCTCTCCGTTCTCGAAGATCGGTGTTGAGCTGACTGACTCCATCTATGTCGTTCTCAACATGGCTATCATGACGAGAATCGGTAAGAAGGTTATGGATACTCTGGGCGACAGCAACGACTGGGTTCGCGGACTGCACTGCAGCTGCGACATCGACCCCGAGAAGCGTTATATCTGCCAGTTCCCGCAGGATAACACCATCATCTCCGTCAACTCCGCTTACGGCGGAAACGTCCTCCTCGGCAAGAAGTGCTTTGCTCTTCGTATAGCCTCTTATCAGGGCTGGAAAGAGAGCTGGCAGGCTGAGCATATGCTTATCCTCGGCCTCGAGAATCCGAAGGGCGAAGTCAAATATATCTGCGCGGCATTCCCGTCCGCCTGCGGCAAGACCAACCTTGCCATGCTTATCCCGCCCGAGGGATACAGAAACAAGGGCTACAAGATCTGGTGCGTCGGCGACGATATCTCCTGGATCAGAAAGGGTCCCGACGGCAGACTTTATGCTATCAACCCCGAGAACGGTTTCTTCGGCGTTGCCCCCGGCACGAACGAGAAGTCCAATCCCAACGCGCTTGCCGCGACAAGAAAGAATACCATTTTCACAAACGTTGCGCTTAACCTTGACAACAACACCGTCTGGTGGGAAGGTCTCGACAAGAATCCGCCCGAGAACGCCATCGACTGGCAGGGCAGACCGTGGAACGGCAAGACGAGCGAGGAAAAGGGCGCTCATCCGAACAGCCGCTTCACCGCTCCCGCTGTCAACTGCCCGTGCATCAGCTCCGAGTTTGAGAATCCGGCAGGCGTTCCGATCTCCGCTATCGTCTTCGGCGGCAGAAGAGCTAAGCTCGCTCCGCTGGTCTATCAGTCAAGAAGTTGGAATCACGGCGTGTTCGTCGGCTCGATAATGGCTTCCGAGACCACCGCAGCAGCAGCCGGCGCAGTCGGCGTTGTCCGCCGCGACCCTATGGCTATGCTTCCGTTCTGCGGCTACAACATGGCTGATTACTGGCAGCACTGGATTGACATCGGCGCAGGCCTCGACGAGGATAAGGCTCCGAAGATATTCAACGTCAACTGGTTCCGTAAGGACGACGACGGCAACTTCCTGTGGCCCGGCTTCGGCGACAACATGCGCGTGCTTGAGTGGATCATCAAGCGCTGCGAGGGCAAGGTCGACGCAGAGGAGACCGCTATCGGCTTCGTGCCCAAGGCTGAGGACATCAACCTTGAGGGCATCGAGGACGAGGTCAGCGAGGATCAGCTCAAGGAGATCCTGAGTGTTGACAACTCCCTTTGGGAGGACGAGGCAAAGGGCATCGAGGAGTTCTACGCTAAGTTCGGCGACAGACTTCCCAAGGCTCTGAGCGACGAGCTCAACACCCTCAAGGCTAATCTTGAGAAATAATTAAATAAAATTGCGGCAGACAGGTGTGCTTGTCTGCCGCTTTTTTATTGGTTTGTCATATCGGCGCAGGCAGAGCGCAAAAAACAACAGCCGTGATTCTCAACGAACCACGGCTGCTGATATTTAATTTTGCTTACAGTGTCTCAAATCTCTTTACGCCTTTGCGCTTGAGCCGTGCAAATGATATCGCGGTTATTATTGCTATGACCGCTGTCGCGATTATCAGCGCGAACACATTCGGCAGCACCTGCACCGCGAGCAGATATACCGCGACGAGCACGATGATATACGCCCAGCCGAGGCACATTGCGAGTATGATGCCGAGACTCTGCTTGACCGCTCCGCTCTCACTGCTCCAGGTGAGATTAGGCATCCTGATGTTCACTCTGAGCCCCGAAACGGCGCACAGAAGCGTGAATATCTGCGGCAGTATAATCATGACCGCCGCGGCGAGAAGCTCCGGCTTGAGGGCAATACAGAAGCATATGCTGCATATCAGTGCGGGGACGGCGGTGAAGAGCATATGGAGCTTCAGCTTCGCTCTGAGAATCTGCCACGAGGTGACGGGGAGCGAACGGGCTATCCAAAGGCTCTTGCCCTCGAGGGATATCGCGGGCGCGGTGAGTATATTCATAGAAGAGAGCAGGCATAAAAGTAAGCACGCGAAGGTCGGGGCATATTCCAGCAAATCCTCATCCATGCGGGTGACAACGCCGATAAACCAGTCGCTTTTTATCAGCGAGAAAACAGCGACGGCTATCATAAACAGCGCCCCGAGCGAGCAGTTGAGCATATAAGACGGGCTCGAGAGGAAGTGGTTTATCTCGCGGCGCAGAAGCGCGCGGTCGGTGCCCTGCTGCTTGACCGTCTTCTCTTTGTAGACTGTCTTTGCGGTCTTTCCGCTGCTCGTGACGAGTTTTAAGAATGTGCGCGACATTATGAGCCACGTCGCGGCGAGCAGAGCGAGAATGATGAGTGAAATTATAATTGTCGGCAGAACATCGCCCGTGAACGCCTTGCCGAAAATATAGAGCAGATAAGCGGACGTGCGCACCTTTGCGGCAACAGCCGCGCTATTTGCGACGATGCCGGTGATTATCTCGTTCGCTCTGAAGTAGACATAGTAGTAGCCGCCGAGAAACGCTATTGAAACTATAACTGTTATAATGCTCTTGTTTTTCAATTTAACTGCGATTTTTGCAACGACCCAGCCGAGTATGCACGACAGTATGAGCACAAGAACAGTCACCATAACGGCCATTATAACGGCGGTTATGCCGGATATTCCGGGATGCGCGGTTATGAAATACACGCCGACGGCGGGTATTACCACAACGCCCGAATACATCAGCCCCATGAGATAGACTCCGATGAGGCGTGCCGCCATAATATCGCGCACGGGAATGGGCATCGAGAGCAGAAGGTCGTTGTCCTTTGCGTCATAAAGGCTTGAATATGTGTTGAACACGCTGCCGAAAACGCCGAAAAGCGCGGCGGTAGCGCCCATAATAGCAAAATAGAGCCAGCTCATGCCGTAGGTTATCAGCGGGCGCATCGAATATGACATATAGCAGAACATTCCGCCGATGGCAAAAATCATGAGCAATATGAACAGCACTATCGAGAACGTCGCCGAGCGTGCAGACTTGCCCTTGCCCGTCTTGCGGTCAACGAAGAAACTTTTATTGAGTTCGAGAAGCTGTTTTTTTATCAGTGTTTTCAGCATTCTTCTCCCTCCAGTTCGAGGAACACGTTCTCAAGGCTAGAGTCGCCCTTGACCTCTTCCATTGTACCGGAGCGAATGAGCTTTCCGCTTTTTATTATCGCGACCTTGTCGCAGAGCTTTTCGGCAACTTCGAGCACATGGGTCGAGAAGAATATTGCGCCGCCGGAGTTGCAGACCTCGCGCATCATGCCTTTTAACAGATGCGATGCGGCGGGATCGAGACCGACGAAAGGCTCGTCCATGATAATTAACTTGGGCTCGTGGATCCATGCGGAGATTATCGCGAGCTTCTGCTTCATGCCGTGAGAATACGCCGAGATAGGCTGCGCGAGGTCGGCGGTCAGCCCGAACATATCGGCATATTTATGTATGCGCTCGCGGCGGTCGTCGGCGCTGACGCCGAAAATATCCGCGATGAAGTTCAGATATTTTATTCCCGTCATGTATTCGTAGAGGTCGGGATTGTCGGGGATATAGGCTATGATTTTTTTGCAGGCGAGCGGGTCATCTTTTATCGAGATGCCGTTTATTGTTATCTCGCCCTCGTCGAACTGCAAAATGCCGACAACGGATTTTAGCGTTGTGGTCTTGCCCGCGCCGTTGTGGCCGATGAAGCCGTATATCTCGCCGGGCGCGATATGCAGCGTCAGGTCGTCAACAGCCTTTTTCTCGCCGTAGGTTTTGGTCAGGTTTTTGATGTTAAGCATAATGTCTCCTTTTCGTCCGCCGGGGCGGACAGATATCTTTTCCCTTTTCTATATTAGTATACTTTACGCTGCCGGTCAATCCGGCTATGTTTTATTTTACGAACTCTTCACAAATCGCCGCGAATTTCTTTTCGCTCGGTATCTCGTGCGTTATGAACTTTCCGTTATAGAACAGCGAAAATGCGGTGTAGGCGCAGGGCGCGTTTTGAGCCTGCTCGCGCGATGAGATATGCACGGCGCTCAGCGGAAGATTCATATTATTTGACATATTCTCAATTATCGGAACATATTTCGCCGTAAACGGGCACTGGCTTGTATAAAATATCTCGAACTCGCTGCCGTCAGTTTGAGCGCTCTTTGCCTGCTCACGAAAGCGCGGATCGGGCGCGGACGGATCAAACGGCAGATACATCAGCTCGAAATACGGCTCTGCCGAATCAGCTTTTATGAAGCCCTTATATTTCAGATACTTCGGGTCGGCAAGAAAACCGCGCTTCTTCGCCGATGAGAGTATACACAGCCCCGATTTGCCCTTTTCGCGGCTGTCGCGGATACATTCGTTGAGCAGGTCGTTTGAATATCCGTGCCCCTTGAAAGAGCCGGAGACCCAGAGACAGTCGATGAACATATAGCCGGGCGCGTCTATCGGAGCCCATGCGTTTTCGGCGGGGATATATTCAATAAAACACTTCCCGCGCGCGTCGGCTTTTAAAAACATCAGACCCTCGCCGAGCCTTTCGGCAAGCCACTGCTTTTTTGCAATGACCTGCGGATCCTTGGCGTTTGATATTGCACAGCATATGTGCTCGCTCTCAAGATTTTCTGGTGACAGGCGAATGTAGTTCATGGCTTCCTCCAATAACAATTATAAAACACTCGTTTTATAACGGCTGTTATAATTATATCATACTTTTTGCCGATGTCAACAATGCAGATTAAAAATGATATTTGTCGAATTGGGCTTTATATTTTCGCCCTGAGCCGCCATTTTACACTGAATAAAAAATAACCGCCACGAACTTTCAAATGAAAGATACTGCGACGGTTATTCGGCTGTTTTTCAATCCTGATGCAATTCGTCCTCAGCCCATTTGATCGGGTTGTCGTCAATATATTGCCATTTGATTTGATAATCGTATTCGTCACGGATTATATGGTCATAAAACCTTTTTGCCAAATTGATTTTTTGACTTGCTTAGTTACGGAACCTTTGAACTGTTGTATTATGCGGTCGCCCCTACGGCAATGCGTGACAATATGGGCTTTCTGTCATCTATGCAAATTGTGATAAAATATGCTCCGTTTTGCGAATAGTCGTAATCTTTCAGCCTGTTAGGCTTTCTTCTCCGTTGTTCCATGGCATATATTTCACTGCGCAAACTGGCTGTTATAGAGCTTCGTATAGAATCCGTTCTTCGCGAGCAGCTCTTCGTGCGTGCCCTGCTCGGCGACCTTGCCGTCTTTCATAACGAGAATACAGTCGGCGTGGCGGATGGTCGAGAGTCTGTGCGCCACGACGAACGAGGTGCGCCCCTGCATGAGCGTGTTGAACGCATCCTGAACTTTCAGTTCAGTTCTGGTGTCTATCGATGAAGTTGCCTCGTCGAGAATTAGCATCGGCGGCTTCATGAGCATGACGCGCGCGATGCAGAGCAGCTGTCTTTCGCCCTCGGAGAGTCCGTCGTCGTCGCCGATGACGGTGTCGTAGCCGTTTTTGAGGCGCTTTATAAAGCTGTGAGCGCGTGCTGCCTTGGCGGCGGCGATTATCTCTTCATCCGTGGCGTCGGGCTTGCCGAATGCTATATTCTCGCGGACGGTGCCGTTCTTTATCCAGGTATCCTGGAGCACCATGCCGAAATGGTGTCTGAGGCTGTGGCGTGTGATGTCGTTTATATTCTCGCTGTCAACCTTTATGCTGCCGCCGTCAACGTCGTAGAAGCGGAGCAGGAGATTGATAAGCGTAGTCTTGCCGCATCCTGTCGGACCGACAACGGCTATTGTCTTGCCGGACGGGGCGAAGAAATCGAAGCCGTCGATGAGCTTCTTGCTCTTGTCATATGAGAAGCGGACATTGTCGAACTCCACGCTTCCCTCGGGGTCGCTGAGCGCCGAGCAATTTTCGTCCGACTCCTCGGGCTTTTCATCTATGAGCTCGAATATTCTTGCCGCGCAGGCGAGGGCATTCTGAAGCTCTGTCACGACGCCGGAAATCTCGTTGAACGGCTTTGTGTACTGGTTCGAGTAGGCGAGGAAGCTGACAAAGCCGCCGACGGTCACCATGCTGCCGATGGCAAATATTCCGCCCATGAGCCCGACTACGGCGTAGATAAGATTGTTGATAAATCTGGTGGTCGGGTTTGTAAGCGACGAGAAGAATATGGATTTGAGCGAATATTTGCGCAGCTTTTCATTGCTCTCGTCAAATCTTTCAACCGCTCTGTCTTCATATGAAAACGCCTGAACGGTCTTTTGATTCTGTATCATCTCGTTGATGAGCGCGGTCTGCTCGCCGCGGGTCTCGGACTGTTTTTTGAACATTGAATAAGTGCGGCGGGCTATAAAACGCGCCGTGAACAGCGATATCGGGGTCAGCACGACGACAGCGAGGGTTATTGCCGGGGATATGGTGAGCATGAAAACGAGCGTCACGGCTATCGTGACAACGCCCGTGAACAGCTGGGAGAAGCCGAGAATCAGTCCGTCGGCAAACTGCTCCGCGTCCGCCGTTATGCGGCTGACGATATCGCCGTAGGGGTGGGAGTCGGCGAACGCCACAGGTAGGGTCTGCATATGCGAAAATGCCTTTGAGCGTATATCGCGCACGGTGTTATAGGCTATGCGGTTGTTGATGATGTTCATCACCCACTGGAGCACTCCGCCGGCGATGGCGCAGATCAGAATGCCGAAAAGACACTTCTTTATGACTTCAAAATCAACGTTGCCGTGCAGCTTTATTCCGTCTATCGCGCGTCCGGCGAGGACGGGGATATACAGCGAGAGAATGACGCTTGCGACGGAGAGGATGAGCGAAAGGAACAGCAGAAGCTTCGAGCGGCCGATGACCGCGATAACTCGCTTGAAAACGGTTTTGTTCTTCACAGTTACGCATCCTCCTTTTCAAGCTGGGAATCGAAAATTTCTTTGTAGACTTCGCACGAGCGCAGGAGCTCGTCGTTCGTGCCCATGCCGACTATCTCGCCCTCGTCGAGGACAACTATGGTATCGGCGTTTCTTATCGCCGCAACGCGCTGGGACACGGTTATGACGGTCGGGGCAAAGTCGGTGTTTCTCAGCGCCTTGTTCAGCGCCGCACCGGTGGCGTAGTCGAGTGCGCTCGCTGCGTCGTCGAGGATGAGCACCTCTGGTTTTCTGACGAGGGCGCGGGCTATAGTCATTCTTTGGCGCTGACCGCCCGAGAGATTCTTGCCCTCCTGTTCGAGGACAAAGTCGAGCTGTCCGCTCTTGTCCTCTATCATCTGCTTTGCCTGCGCCGTTTCGAGCGCCTGCCAGATTTCTTCGTCTGTGGCGTCCTGCTTGCCGAAGCGGATATTGTCCCTGACAGTGCCGGCGAACAGGGCTTTTTTCTGCGAGACGACGCCTATTTTTGAACGCAGAGCCTTTGTGTCGTAGTCGCGCACGTCAATGCCGTCAACGAGCACGCAGCCGCCCGTTACATCGTAGAATCGCGGAATAAGATTGACGAGCGAGGTTTTGCCCGATCCGGTCGAGCCGATAACGCCTATCGAGCTGCCGCGCTTTATTTTGAGGTCGATATTGTGCAGCGATTCTTCGCTGCCGTTATATGACAGGCACGCCTTGTCAAACTCGACTGAATATTCGCTGTTTTCGTTGCCGTCGATTACATGACCGGGGACGGTGCCGGGCTCGATATCGAGCACCGATTGAATTCGGTTGCCGCAGGCTATCGCCTTTGTGACGCTGATTATGAGATTCGCGAGCTTTATCAGCTCAACGAGGATCTGTGACATGTAGTTATAGAGCGCAACGACCGCGCCGCGCGAGATGGCGCCGGAATCAACGCGTATTGCGCCGACATATATCAGCGCGATTATCGCGAGGTTTATGAGCACGAAGGTTGCGGGGTTCATGAAAGCGGATATCCTGCCGACCGCCGTCTGCATCTCGGTCAGGGCGCTGTTCTTCGCGTCAAAGTCCGCAATTTCCTCATCCTCTTTGCAGAACGCTCTGACAACGCGGGTGCCGAGCAGGTTTTCGCGCGTCTTGCTCAGCAGTCCGTCCAGTTTCTGCTGAACCTTGCGGTACATCGGTATGCACACGAGCATTATCGCGAACACGACCGCAGCGAGAGCGGGCACCGCAACGACAAACACGAGCGACGATTTTACATCGACCGTGAACGCCATTATCACCGCGCCGAATACGACGAACGGCGAGCGCAGGACGAGACGCAGGGTCAGGTTTGTTCCGGTCTGCACCTGGTTTATGTCGCCCGTCAGGCGGGTTATAAGCGTCGGCGCGCCGAGCGAATCGAGCTGGGAATAAGAGAGATTGCCGATATGCTGGAAGAGCGCGTGGCGGATATCGGAAGCGAAGCCGACTGACGCTTTCGCCGAGAAATACTGCGCCACAAGCGTACTGCAAAGACCCAGTATGCCGAACAGACCGAGCAGCAGGCAGCGTTTGATAATATAAACCTTGTCGCCGTTCTCTATGCCGACATCGATTATAGTTGAGACTATCAGCGGAACAATCAGCTCGAACGCCACTTCAATGAGCTTGAAAAACGGCGCGAGAATACTTTCAATTTTGTATTTTTTCAAATACTTCAAAAGCTTTGACATGCTATTCTCCTCTTGTTTTATACTGCATTCTATAATGGTATATAATACCCTAAATAATACCATGAAAACGGCTTTTTTTCAAGATGCTGCGGCTATTTCCCGTTCCTTGACAGAGACGGGGAGCAGTGATAAACTTATGCGTTGTAGAAAAGAAACGGTGTGGTGAACGATGAAAGAAAAGGCTCTCAAAAAAGAGGAAGAGCTTCTCGAATGCGAAAAGCTCTGGATTTTTGCCGTCATGATAGCGGTCGGCGGATTTTTCGGCGCATATACTTATGTTCAAAAGGGCGGCGTGTTCTGCAACGCGCAGACGGCGAACTTCGTGCTCATGGCGGTTCAGCTCGGGCGCGGGAACTGGCGCAAGGCGCTGTATTATCTCCTGCCCGCTTCGGCTTATCTGCTCGGCACGGTCATTTCGGAATTTCTGCCCAAGCATATAAACCGCCGTAAGATAGTTCGCTGGGACACGGCGTTCGTGGCGTTTGAAATGGCGTGGATATTTGCGCTCGGCTTCGTCCCGGACGATGCGCCGCCGCAGATCTGCCAGGTGGCTGTGAATTTTATCGCTTCGATGCAGTTCAACACATTCCGCCAGGCGAAGAAAATTCCGATGGCGACTACCTTCTGCACCAACCATGTCCGCCAGGTCGGCTCGAACCTCGTCAAGTGGCTTCGCAGCGGTAATAAAGAGGCGCGCGGCAAGATGTTCGCGCATCTGCTGATGATAGGCTCGTTTGTCGCGGGCGCGGTCGCTTCAACTTTTCTCTGCGGCTATCTCGGCGGCAAGACCATCTGGTGCGCCGAAATATTGCTCGCGATAGTGTTCTTTGCGCTCCTGCGCGCCGATCTCGGCGAGGAACATGATAAACTCGATGTCGTTCCGCACGGTCATTGATGACAAGCTGTTAAGCTTTACATGATTTATAAATCAAAAAACAAAAGCTCTCATGCGTCCCCGAATATGTTGATATATCGGGAAAGTCGCACGGGAGCTTTGATTTTTGCGCTAAAAAATAGGTGTGTAAATTGTAAAGCAAATCGCTTTACAATTTGTTTTAGCCCATTATGGGTATCTCAAGGAATGTGTAGGTGAAACAATTTATAATATAGAAAATAAATGCGGCTGTCGGGACTGCATATCCCGCGAATTTTTTCGCTTTGCTATCGGAAAGTGAAGAATACATCGCTGCGCAGGCGATGAGCGTGAACATCTCGGTGTAGTAAAACACGCGCTGACCGGAGGCGTAGACGGACGAAGAGAATCCGAGCACTGCGGCGCAGCAGACGGCGGCGCTGAACAGCACGCCGACGGTGAAACCGAGCTTTTTGTTCTTTTTGATGAGCGCCGCTATAAGAATGAAAAGGCTAAATAGAAAGACAAAACAGAGCGCGATAACCGCGAGTTCGAGCGGAAGGTAATTGCCGCTCTTGAACATCTTTTCAAAGCCCTTGTCCGGGGTGGTGCGGCGGATAATAATATATGCGGCGTTGACTCCGACGCACAGCGCCGAGGCGAATATTGCAAAGACTGATATAATTTTCTTTATTTTCCGCGAACCGCCGAACGCTTCATATACCGATGCGCCGAGCAGAACGAGAAAAACAGCTGCTGTTATCAGCGAGAAGAAAAATGAAAATGCGAAATAATTTGAAAATCCGCAGAGCAGTCTTTCAAATATATTCATTTTAGAGAATCTTTCAAAACCCGACGCCGCTTCCATTGCTCCGCGCCCGCGAAGTCCGGGCGAGAGAACTAACACCGCGGCGGAAACTGCGCTCGGCAGGAGCGGGATGAATTGACGGAATCCAAGTTTGCATTGATATGCCGAAAAAATCAGCAGAATCACTTGCAGCGCGAGCGCCGCGGCGCAGGACTGCTCCTGAGATGCCGCGACGACAGAAGCAATCGCGGCGGCGACATATGCCATGGGATTCACGCGCCCGCCGAACACCTCGAATGTGAGCGGAGTCACCGTGATAAGCAAGGCGGCGAACGGAACGAGGAATGTGAACGAACCCGCAAACCAGAACACCGACGGGTTGAGGCATGGCAGGAATACTGCCAACGGCACCGAGCAGGCGAAGATATATCTCTGTTTTGCGCTTGCCTTTTCGCCGAAAAAGTCCGACAGGCGGCAGAGAAAGTACATTATATATATAATCAGCGCGGCGATGAACAGCTTCCAGAAAATGAGCGGCAGGCGCAGAAAATTTATCATCAGCCATTCGCCGACTATCCGCCCGGACACGGTCGTGTACCGCTCGTGCAGCCAGCTTGTTACTGTGAATCCGTTTCGGTGGAGTATGCCGAGAAAGTGACCGTCGTCGGTTTTGAGAATCAGCCGCGTGAACACCGTGCAGAAAAACAGCACGGCGGCGGAGAATGCGGCGATTATCGAGCACGGAGAATTTTGAAATTCTTTCAGCTTTTCTCTCATCTTTCGCCACCTCCCGCCAATGCGTACGGATTGGCGGCGGTTCCGCTTCCGCAAAGAACGAGAATACCGCTGCGAAGATACATCGCCGGGCATACGCCGCACAGCTCGTCCGCCGCGAGCGTTTTATAGAATCCGCCGGTCGTGGTGACCGCCGTAACGCTGCTCTGATTCGTTGAAACCGGGGAGCTTGTCCAATACCAGCAGTATTTGCGCAGAGTTAAATAGCGCGAAGTATCATTTTTGATGCACTGCTCGGTCGGGCTTCTGCGGCGGTCGGCGGCGCTTATATTTTTGAGCATATCTTTTGACGGCAGGAATATCAAATCGCCGTTTCGGTCGGGAGATATGAGCGAAAGGTCAAACTCTGAAAAATTCTCCGGATTTAAAAATCCGCTCTCCGAATTGAGCCATGCGCGCAGGGGAGAGGCGAGATAATCGGAACTGCCGATGCCGTCCTCAGACGGGTCGAACGCCCTGAAGCACAGCACTTTTTCGCTCATGAGCAGAGTTTTGCCGCCCGTTTCGATGACTCTCCATACAATAGGCTCGCCGAGATATGAGCCGATGGCTATTCTGTCGCCGCTCTTGAGCGTGACTTCCTGCGATTCATTGCCACCGACGCTGACGGACGAAGAAAACAGCAGGTGAGCCGATGCGCTTTTGATTTTTGCGTTCCCGATAAAAGTCAGCGCAAACAGCAGAATTGCCGCAATTACAGCCGCTCTGAAAGCTTTTTTCACCGGCTCACCCCTTCTGCTTTATTTTACATATACTATGTCGAGCTCGTTGCAAGGTCCGCCCAGCTTCTGCTTCCCGGCGGAGTTAAGCCCGAGCATGCCGTTTGCCGCGAAAAATTCGCTCTCGATAACGCACGGCTTGTTGAGATTCTTGAGCTGAGTCGCTTTTGTGCCGGTCGTGTTGCCGATGCCCTTGACATACATCGACGAGCAGTTGCCGCCGTTTAGCAAAAACGCATTTCTCGCGCCGTATGCTATGAGGACTTTCATCATATTGTCGAGCGGCATAAATTCGCCGACGGCCATGATATATTTGTTCTCCGATATCTGCGCGAACACCGTGCGGTTGTGATAATAAGTGTCGTGCTCGTTGGCCGCCTTGCCGTTTGCTATGACTTGCCGCTGATAGCGCAGGGAATTGTAAACGCCCTGCGAGATATACGATTTGCAGTTCTCGTTTGTGAGCGTTTCGACTTTCCATGTGCCGTTTCTGTAGATCAGCAGTCGCTTTTGCCCGCTGCCGTCGGTCGAAACTACCGAGCCGCTGCGAATTGTCGGAGCGCCTTTTTTATATGTTGAGCCTGCCTCGCCGTTTATCGCTATGAGCGCGCCGCTCTTTCTGCCCATATCCTCAACCCTGCCGACATTCGTGCCGAGCAGCTGTTGGCTCGATGCAACGCCGATGTGCTCGGGCGAGCAGGTGATTATCGCTATATTGACTACCGGCTGATAAGTGACCGTCTTGTCGTAGTCGATAGCGCCGTCAGCGTTCGCTTTTTTGAAAGCCTGAGTTATCTGCGGCCCATAGGCTATTCGGTGGATTTCTATATTCACTCCGTTTGAATTGAGCTTCCACGCCCTGAGCACTTTTGCGCCGGCGATGCTTTTTACGCTTCCTGCGCTGACTTCAAGCTTGCCTTTTGAAGCTGAACCGGAATTATTTGATTTTGCAGTTGCTGCGGGCTTTGATGCCGGCTTGTCTGCCGTCGGTTTCTGTGCGCTCTGAGCAGTGCTCTCCTCTGCGGATTCGGATACCGCTTCGGAGCTCGTCTCTTCTGCGCTCGTCTGCGCATTGGCTTCGGTTTCTGCGGCGGATATGTCTTCTGCCGCGGTCGTGCCGGGCTCGGGCGTTTTTGTGCCGCATGCCGTGAAGCTTATAAGAATGAGCAGGCACGCGAGCAAAAGCGCGAATAATTTTCTTGTCATATGTATCCTCCTCCTGAATATTTCTTCCAAATCGATTATATCATTGTGCCTCGCTCAATTATATGCTGCAAGCGCATTTTGACAAATA
>OLWS01000519.1_pt1 | contig 17603 bp, 16 predicted proteins | sample 1673601 | NCBI WGS metagenome assembly OLWS01 (sample SAMEA103958116, study PRJEB25191) | human gut metagenome | biome: human-associated habitat [ENVO:00009003]; feature: intestine environment [ENVO:2100002]; material: feces | place: Germany | collected 2013/2015 | reverse complement strand
CTTCTGCGTCCATATGTTATAATTAAACTAATTGATATATGAACTTGAGGGAAGGAGGAGACATTGATGATACCATTGAAAATAGAAACACTATTAGAAGGTCGCGTTGTGGAACACGATCGAGTTGAATATAAAACTGGTTGGAATCCGAATGATATTATTCATTCTATTTGTGCTTTTGCGAACGATTATGATAATTCAAATGGTGGATATATAGTAATAGGGGTAAAAGAGGAAAATGGAATGCCGGTATTTCCGCTTGCAGGTGTGCAAAAGGAAGAATTAGATTCAATTCAGCAGGAGATATTTCAGTACTGCAATATGATTGTGCCAAGATACATTCCAAGAATGGAGATTGTTAATTATAAGAACTCTGAAACATATCTTATATACTTATGGTGTCCGGCAGGTGATAGTGGACCATATCAGGCACCACAATCGGTGTATAGTGTTAAAGGCGGGAAAATTGATAAAAGTTTGAAATACTGGATACGCCCAGCATCACTCACAACGGATGCAAAGCAGGATGAGATATCAGAATTATATGATAAATTTAATTCCGTCCCTTTTGATGATAGAATAAACCGAAAAGCTAGGATTGATGATATTAGAAGAGGGTATATTGAAGATTTTATCAGGAAGAGCAATAGCAGTTTGATAAATGAACTGAATAATTGCACTTTAGAAGATTTGCTCATTGCACAGGAAGTAGCAGATGAAACGGACACAGAATTAGATATTAGAAATATTGGTGTTTTGATGTTTACAGAACATCCGGAAAAACTGATTCCAGGAGCTTACATCGAATTGATAAGATTCAATACCAAAGATGCTGAAGCTTCCGATGATTTTATTGAAAAAACGTTTACAGGACCGATCTGGAAGCAGGTTATGGATGCATTGGATTATATCAAGAATACAGTCATTGAGCAAAAAGTTGAAAAGATACAAGGGCAAGCAGAAGCCGTAAGATTTTATAATTATCCATATAATGCATTAGAGGAAGCTTTGGTAAATGCAGTATTTCATAAGTCATATCGTGAGGCTGAACCAGTCGAAATCCGTATTTATGTGGATAGTATTGAGATTTTAAACTATCCAGGACTTGCCAAATGGATTAATTTTGATTATTTTAAAGAGGGAAAAATTAGAGGCAGAAAATATCGTAATCGAAGAATTGGAGAATTATTCAAAGAAATAGATTTATCTGAGAAAAAAGGTACAGGTATTCCGAAAATATTACGGGAACTTAAGAAAAATGGTTCACCGGCACCGGAATTTGATATGGATGATGACAGGACATATTTGAATACGATTATTCGTATTAGGGACGGATTTGAAATGTCCGAATCAATGTCCGAATCAATGTCCGAATCAATGTCCGAATCAATGACTAAATTAGTGATTGAATTAAATAACAAAACAATGTCTGAATTGGAGCAAGAAAGAATGCAGCGAATTCTTTCCTATTTAGTGAAATACAATGAAATTAATAGTGCCAGAGCAGCGGAATTATTAGATGTTCAGATCAAAACTGCCAGTAGATTATTAAAAAAGGCTGAAGAATTAAATCTTATAAATTCATCTGGAAAAACCAAGGATAAGATATATTTTATAAAATAATGGAAAGGACTATAACATACAATGAAACCAAAATCTCCACAGAGCATACAACTTTATAACATTATGTTGCGTCTTGGATATCCAGAGGAGTTTGCGGACATTGTGACGAAGAATCTGAATACGGATTTTACGGCGACGCGGATGATGGGATATTTGTATCGGTATTCGAATCCAAGACTGGAGGATGTGGCGGATGAGATGCTGGCGATTCTGGATGATCGGAACCGAATCATGGAGAAGAAGGAACTGGAAGAAATCAATAAGAAGTGGAATGAATTTCTTCATACGGGAATCCCGGATGAGGACGAATAAGGAGGACAAACAAATGCCATTTATTAATTCAAAAATTAGCGTAGCATTAACGGATGCACAGGAACAGGAAATTAAGGCAAGACTGGGACAGGCAATCACAGCGATTCCGGGAAAGTCGGAGAGCTGGCTTATGGTTGGCTTTGAGCCGGAGTATAAGTTGTATTTCCGGGGTTCCAATGATCAGCCGATGGCGATGGTGGAGGTAAGTGTGTACGGAAGCGAGAATCCGTCCGCGTTCTCCAAGCTGACTGGCGAGATCTGCAAGATATTTGAGGATGTGCTTGGAATTGCACCAGATCATGTCTATGTGAAATATCAGGCGGTTGCAAACTGGGGCTGGAACGGCGGCAATTTCTAATTACAAAAGAACGAATAAAGGCACTTTTTGTTAAATATAAAAACGAAAGTGCCTTTATATTTTTATTTGAAAGATTCTGTAGAATGTCTGTTGCATATCCTTGGAGGATGATATAAGTTAGGGAAAATATCAGTAAAAGAGGAGTGTGACTGCTTATGCAGATGCAAATAGTTTTGTGTTTTTTGCATTAGATGACGCAGGAAATTATCATGGATTGTGTCATGGAAGCTATTTTGAAACTTTTTGGATGACGGGGTGTACCTGTTATGTGGCAAGTCTGATCACGAACAAAGAAGATCGTGGAAAAGGGTATGGAAAGTTTTTGTTGGATTATGTAAAAGAAAAATCAAAAGAGAAAGATTGTAAAGCATTGATATTGGATTCCGGGCTGCCACGTGTGGAGGCACATGGCTTTTATGAACATTATGGATTTGCTAAAAATTGTTATGGATTTCAGCTTGTTTTATAGTATGATGTAGAGAAAAGCATAAAACAGAGCATATCTGTCAATAATACCATTGCGATAAAAATATGACAAAATCAAAGGAGTCAAAGCAATGGAATTAAAAGAGAAAGAACGTACCCTGATTCAGGATTTGCAGACGCAGGAGCAGAGTTGTGTGGAAAAGTATGGAAAATACGCAGCGCAGGCGAAAGATCCGGAGTTGAAAAGCCTGTTTGAGACAATTCAGAAGGAAGAGCAGAAGCATTACGATACATTACAGCAAGTGTTAGATGGTTCTGTTCCGGCATGCGATTGTAACGATACGCAGGGAAAAGACTATGAGCCGAAGGTAACGTATGGTACATTGGATAATTCTGAGGATAAAAAGCATGATGCATTTCTGGCAACGGATTGTATCGGAACAGAGAAGCTGGTGTCCGGTGAATATAATACCGATGTGTTTGCATTTGCGAATACCGCGCTTCGGAAGCTACTGGCAGATATCCAGATCGAAGAGCAGAACCATGCGGAGATGATCTACAAATATAAAACCGCAAATGGCATGGCGTAAGCTGGTGGAAACAGAAAACGGATGGTTGACATTGTTCAATCATCCGTTTTTTATGCAATAAGGGTTTATGCAGAAATTGTGCCTACCAGATTCACCTAAAACGCCACTTTCATTGCGAGTGCAATCACGCACAGAATAATTGAAATTGGCACGTACAGGTATCGCCCAAGGAAATACCACAGCTTTCCGCGTGGCTTCCTGCCACCTTCATTGATCGCTGCAAATAAATCATTTTTCTTCATAATCCAGAACCAGGAAATTGCACCAAGTGTTGCGCCGATCGGGATGATGTAGATAGAGACGAGGTCCATCCAGATTCCCCAGCGGGTGATGGCTTCCATACCGATTCCGGCACCAAGGCAGATCACGCAGATAATGCCGAGTGCAACAGTACGGCGCAGCTTCGGGAAGCGATGCAGAAGGGATTCAGCAACCGCTTCAAACATGTTCTGCAGGGAACTTACACCGGCGAAGATCATTGCCGCATACAGGATGATCGCAAAGACCTGTCCAAGCGGAATATCCTGCAGGATCGATGGCAATGTGATAAAGAGCAGGCTCGGCCCTGCGTCCACACTGACATCATAAGAGAAGCATGCCGGGATGATCACAAGCGCGGCAACCAAAGCTGCAATCGTATCGAAAATCGCGGTATGTCTCGATACTGCGATGACGTCTTCTTTCCGGTCTAAGTAGGATCCATACGCAATCATACCACTTCCGGTTACGGACAGGGAGAAGAACGCCTGCCCCATGGCAGTGATCCAGACAGTCGGATCTTTCAATGCTTCCCATCTTGGGATAAACATGAATTCATACCCGCTTGCTGAACCGGGCAGCAGAGCTACGCGGGCTGCGAGTACAACGAAAATCAGGAAAAAGAGCGGCATCATGATTTTGTTGCTTTTTTCGATACTACTGGCACCGAGTAATAAAGTAAGCAGAGTGCCGATGATGATAATAATATGGAATGGTACAACCGAGAAATCCGTCATCGAGAACGATTCGAACCATTCGGAAGTATTGACCTGCATTAAAAGTCCGGATGCAGAGTCAACAAATGCTTTTAATACATAGGCAACGATGATTGAATAGCCGATTGCGATGCATAGGGAACCTGCGAGTGGCAGCCAGCCAAGTGCACGCCCGGCAGGCGCGAGTTTTTCGTTTCGCGAACGCCATGCATTTTCATAGGAACCGAGCGTTCCGGTGCGCGACCAACGTCCGATCGCGAACTCGGCTGGAAGTCCGACGTAGCTGAACAAAAATATAAATAATAAATAGATGAGAAGAAAGGCACCACCGCCGTTACTTCCCATTTTATTTGGAAATCCCCAGACATTTGCCATGCCGACTGCGGAACCGACCGATGCAAGAATAAATCCCCAGCGGCTTTTGAACGATGTTCGAGTTTGTTCTTTTTTCATAAATGTACCATACCTGTCTAATTTAGTTTGTAGTTTATCTATTCTACCATAAAAGCTTGCAATCAATCAATGTGGGTTGGGGTAAATATGGAGGAAAATTGGAAAATGCTCCAATCGTGGATAGGAAGAGAAAGAACGAGTTGGAGCAAAAGAGAGAAAAAAGAGGAAGCTGCTCCAATTGTGGACAGGAAGAGAAAAAGCAAGTTGGGGCAAAAGAGAGAAAAAAGGGGAAGATGCTCCAATTGTGCACAGGAGGCAGAGAGGCGTGTTGGGGGGGGAAGTGATAAAACAGAGGAAGATGCTCCAAGTGCGGTCAGGAAGTGAAAAAGCAAGTTGGGGCAAAAGTAGCGGAATGGGGAAAACTCCCCAATAAATGAGGCATGCTGATGCGTGCGCAGGTCATCACGCTATCGCGTGGTGACATATGATATAATAAAAAACAAAGTAAAAATACAGAAATGAACATATAAAAGTCATTTGGTGATGATAAGCTCCAATTGAAAGGAGGAGGACGCATATGTGCGAAGCACATATTTAGGATGCGTCCGGCGACCTGCCGCCGAACGAATGTGAGGAGGCAATACCGCGAAAGGAGGAAATGCATGTACAGATTTTTGATGATAGAGGATGATTTACAGATCTGCGAGGTTGTGCAGGATTTTTTTGCACGTGAAAGTAAGGGAACGATTCAGGTGGAAACCGCACAGGATGGAGAGCAGGGATTGGAAAAATTCTATGAAAACGAATTTGATCTTGTGCTGCTTGACATTATGCTGCCGGGGATGAATGGATTGGAGTTATGTCGTTATATGCGCAGACGGAGTGTTGTGCCGATCATCTTCCTGACGGCGAAGGACACGGAGCAGGACATGATGCAGGGATACGCGACCGGGTGCGATGATTATATGGTGAAGCCATTTTCCCTGTCTGTCTTATATGCGAAATGTCTGGCGATTATGAAGCGCGCGAAGGGTACGATACGCGAGGATGAGCTGGTGTGCGACGCCATCCGCATGAATGTGCTGAAATATCGTGTGACTGTGGACGGGAAAGAAGTAGACTTGTCACCAAAGGAATTCGCTCTGCTCCGGATGCTGCTTGAAAATAAAGGCACATTGCTGCTACGGGAACGGTTGTTAATCGGCATCTGGGGATATGATTATGAGGGCACAGACCGATGCGTGGACAACCATGTAAGGAAACTTCGAAAGCACCTTGGTAATGCAGGCAGGTGCATTAAAACAGTGGTAGGAAAAGGTTATAAGATCGAGGAGACGTTACCGAAGAAAGGGGCGTAACATATGGAAGGAAAAAAGAAGAAACTGACCGGCAGATGGAAGCGGGAAATGCGGAAGTACCGCTGGAATCTGATCTGGAAAGTAGTGTTGGTCAATGCAGTGGCATTGGTGGCATTTATGGCGGTAAGCTTGTGGGTGCGCGGAAAAGCAAATGTTGAGATAGGAAATTACTTTACGGATGCGCGGACTTCTGTACAGGACTATATAATCAGTGCGTTATCGGATCCGGGATTGCTTGAAGCAAGAGAGAAATTAATAGAAAACAAAATTGAAATCAGAGACAGACAAGAGGATCCGGATGGATTTTCCTTTCTGACACGGGTGTATGAACTTGGTACGGGAGGATTAATCTATGAAAACCAGAATCAGAAAGCCGATGATAAACTCCAGAGATTTCTTGATGAACGAATGGAGATGATTTCCGGTGCAAATAAACCATATTTTCAAGTCCAGTTATATAATGCTGCAGGCGAGTCAGAAACGGAGAGCGGTTCCATTGGCGTAATATCAGAAGGAATACATAATGAGGCTCTGTATGGAAGGTTACGTGGAAATTATCTGATGTATGGTCAGCGCGTATACAATGGGACAGGAAAAGGATATGTTGTTCTGTCGGCAATGTATGCGAATCCCTATACCTGGTATCCGCAGATGTTTCGTATTTTAGTTGTTGGAGCTTATAGCTGTCTGATTTTACTGTTAGGATCAGTGTTATTGTTGCTGATCAGTTGTCGGCACAAGAAAGCAAAGCTGCTTAGTAAAGAGCAAAATGAGAAATTGATGCTTGCCATCGCACACGACATCCGCGGTCCTTTGATGGCAATCGGCGGATATGCGGAGAATATGGGACAGTTGATCGAAGCAGAAGAGGGCAGGCATTATCGGGACGAAATCCTGTCAAATGTCTCATATATGAACTCGATGATTACGAACATGATCTGTTATCTGAAAGACCAGGAGACAGATAAAAACGAGAAATCCGCGGTTTCTGTCCGGGAGATATTCGAGAAGAAAGCTGCGCTATATCAGGATCTGATTGACAAAAACAAGCTGACGATCGCGATTTGCGGAGATGTGAAGTTGCAGACGGATGCGAAGATGTTTGGTTATATCGCAGATAATCTGGTGACGAACGCAGTCAAATACGCAAAGCCAGAGACGGAGGTACAGATTCAGATTGACAAAGATACCGTGACCGTGCGGAATCAGGCAGCGCATATCCCGGACTGTACGCCGGAGGAACTGTGGAGTCCGACCAAGAAGGGGGATGATGTGCGGACCGGCAGAAATGGCGGAGGCATGGGACTTGGCATTGTGCGTCGATTCTTGGATGCCTGCGGATATACCGGGGAGATCCGGATGGAAGATGGTGTGTTTGAAGTGACCATTTGGTTATAATAAAATGAAGCACACTGATGCGTGCGCAGGTCATCACGCTATTGCATGGTGATAAAATAAAATGAGGCACGCTGCCGCGTGGTGACATGAAATCACATAAAAATCGACTGGCACAGTTCCCGCTTGCTGTTCTTGCAGATCATGTAGCTGTTGATAACCGGTGTTTCCAAGTCCAGCAGGGGAATGACACGGAGCTTGCCCGCTTCTAAGAATGGACGTGCCGTATCTGCGGGCAGGAATGTATAGCTTTCCGAACCGAGCAAAAAAGGAATGATCTTGGAACAGTCATCGATTTCCAGTGAAAACTGATGGTAGCGCGGAAATAAGTTTCGGATGAACTGCCCGACATCCTGCAGGGCGAAGTTGCACATCAGATAATTCTCGGCAATCAACGCCTGTTTCGTGATGCCGCGCGCATACATCGTATTATAATAATCAGTCACTAAAATCATCTTATCCTGTTTGTAGACCTCGCAGTGATAGGATGATTTTTTCATAGGAAGATAGGTGAAGATCACATCGAAGATATCGCTTTGCAGCTGCTCCATCAGCAGATTGGAAAGACCAATCGTGATTTTTAATGCGTCATTCGGAAATTGTCTTCGATGCTCTAAGATGATTGGCGCCAGATGTCCTTCGTAGATCGAATCGGAACAGCCGATGCGCAGGTGGTTTTCATATTTGTGTAAGGAACTGATCTCGGAGAGCGATGCATTTGTCAGTGTGATGACCTTCTCGGCATAGTCCTTGAACTGCTCGCCTTCCACGGTCAGCTCCACGCTGCGGTTGTTGCGCGTGAAGAGAGCGATATTCAGCTCTTTTTCCAACTCGTGAATGCGGTTTGTCACGGTAGACTGAGCGACAAAAAGCTGCGCGGCGGTGCGTGTGTAGTTCTTCGTATTGGCAAGTGTCAGGAACGTATTTAATGCTTCGATATCCATAAAAATCTCCTATTATTCGCAAATTCGATTATTACTATCAAAATTATCTATTTTACATATAATATAGCATGTGTTTATAATGAGTGCAACAAAATTGGATGAAACATCCGAAGGATGGAGGACGGCATATGCAGGAAATCAGACTAAGCAACAAGACGAACAAATTGGAATTAGACCCATACAGCTATCAGTTACAGGACGTGGAATCGCCGGAGCTTTTCCGCGAGATGTTCCCGTATACGGAGACGCCGAAGATTGCATTTAATTATCGCCGGGTGCCTGAAAAGATGCCGGAAGATATCTTCATCACGGATACGACATTTCGTGACGGACAGCAGTCGCGTGCTCCGTACACAATGGAGCAGATGGTGCATATCTATAAGCTCTTGCATGAGCTTGGTGGTCCGAACGGCATGATTCGTCAGACCGAGTTCTTTGTGTATTCGGAGAAGGACCGCAAGGCACTTGAGAAATGTATGGAGTTAGGCTATGAGTTCCCGGAGATCACGACATGGATTCGTGCGAACAAGAAAGATTTCGAGATGGTGAAATCCATTGGAGTCAAGGAGACGGGCGTGCTTGTGAGCTGTTCGGATTACCATATCTTTCACAAGATGGGGCTGACAAGAAAGCAGGCATTAGACAAGTACCTTGGGATCGTGTCAGACTGTATCGAAGCAGGACTTCGCCCAAGATGCCATTTTGAGGATATTACACGTGCGGATTTCTATGGATTTGTCGTTCCGTTTGCAAACCGTCTGATGGAAATGTCCGAGCAAAGCGGCGTGCCGATCAAGATCCGCGCCTGTGACACGATGGGATTTGGCGTGCCGTATCCGGGCGCATCTTTACCACGAAGCGTGTCCGGTATCATCTATGGATTGCAGCATTATTCCGGTGTGCCATCCGAGATGCTGGAGTGGCATGGTCATAACGATTTTTACAAAGGTGTTGTAAATGCGACGACTGCCTGGATGTATGGTGCAAGTGCTGTCAACTGTTCGTTGCTCGGCATCGGGGAACGTACCGGAAATGTACCGCTCGAAGCGATGGTATTTGAATATGCATCCCTGCGCGGACACTTAAATGGGATGAATACGAAAGTGATCACAGAGATTGCGGACTATATCAGCAAAGAAACCGGTTATGAGATTCCACCGATGACACCGTTTGTCGGCGAGAACTTCAACCTGACAAGAGCGGGTATCCATGCCGATGGTATGCTCAAAAATCATGAGATTTACAATATCTTCGACACCGACACGCTGCTCGACCGCCCACCAAAGGTATCAGTAAACTCCACATCCGGCATCGCCGGTGTCGGCTACTGGATCAACCAGTACCGCAAGAAGAAGGGCATGTCGCCAGTCGATAAAAAATCGCCCCTCGTGCGCCGTGTGTACGACTGGGTACAGGAGCAGTACGACGAGGGACGAATTACAATTATCAGTGATGCAGAACTCACACGACAGACCGAGCTTGCGATGGAAGCAGAATAGTGAATCTACGAATCATTACCCAATCCCACCCAGTGCGATACCAAGGATCAGCACAAGGATACAGATCGGGCAGTACAGATATTTACAGACAGGTACATACTTGTCTGTAAATTTTTTGTCGCGGCCAAGGTTGACCTGCTCTTCGACATAGTTCTTACCGTATACCCAGAAGAACATGATACCGGCGAGACCTGCACCAAGCGGGCAGATGTAGATGGACAGAACATCCATCCAGTCGGATACGATTCCCTGAATACAGATGGACACGATCACACCGATCACACCGATGACTAGACAGGAGAGCTTGCGGTTTAAGTGAAGCTTTTCCTGCACCGTTGCGATTGGCGCTTCGTATAAGTTAAGCAGAGACGAAAGTCCTGCGAAAAATACCGCTACGAAAAAGATGATCGCTACGATGTGTCCGCCCGGCATAGACTTAAATAAGCTAGGAAGGAAGATAAACATCAGTCCCGGACCACCCTGGTCAAGCTGTGCACCGGTTGTAGCCATGGCAGGGATGATCACGAGTGCGGCAAGTATCGCGGCAATCGTGTCGAACAAGGCAACACGACCGGCGGAAGCAGGAATATCCTCGTTATCCGGCAGATACGAACCATAGATCAACGTTCCGTTTCCGGCAACAGACAGGGAGAAAAATGCCTGTCCCAAAGCGAAGATCCATGTCTCCGGCTTTGCCAGAGCGGAAGGTTCGACGCGGAAGATGTACTTATAGCCGTCGATGGCGCCCGGCTGACATGCCGTGTAGATTGCAAGGATCAAAAACAGCAGGAAGAACACCGGCATCATGATCTTATTCGCTTTCTCGATACCATTTCCGACACCGAACATCAGGATTATAACAGCAACTACAAGTGCGATGATCTGCCACAGATTGTTGCCGAAGGCAGAAGCCATTCCACCAAACGATGCGGCGAAGGAATCGATATTGTCCGGGGCAAGCGTGCTTCCGGTAAATGTTCCGATCATGTATTTCAGAATCCATCCCATGACGACGGTATACCCAATCGCCATCGCAAGAGAACCAAGCACCGGGATAAAACCGAGCGTTTCGCCGACCTTGCGTTTGCCACGGGATTCACATGCGGCACCAAAGGCGTCAATCGGACCGGATCGTGTGCCTCGTCCGAAGCTCATCTCCCCGATGACACCGGTCGATGCAATCAGTACAACAAAGATAAAATACGGGATAAGGTAGGAACCGCCTCCATATAAAGATACACGTGTCGGGAACATCCAGATATTGCCCATGCCGACGGCAGAACCGATGCAGGCAAGGATAAATCCAAGACGGTTTGTAAAAGACTCTCGTTTGTTCATAAATATTCTCTCTCTTCTCATTTTTTAAAACCAAAACCTACTATACCCTATAACGCAGAAAAAGTAAAATAAATGTTAAAAAACGCATGATATGTAGTTGCTTTTTTGAGGGGGTGTGTATTACTATGCTATAAATGATTAAGAGCCAGAACCATAACCGGGAAATTGCATACAGGCAATGACCGGCAGCTATCAACTACAGGAGGAAACTATTATGACAGAACAGGAAAAGATGCTGGCAGGCAAGATCTACGATTCATCGGACGAGACGTTACTTGCCATCCGTACGAAGGCACATAAGCTGTGTCAGACTTATAACCAGACTGCAGACACCGAGGAGGAAGCACGCGAGCAGATGATGCGTGACCTGATCCCTGAATGCGCGAAGGGCGTGTATCTGCAGGGACCAATCTATTTTGATTATGGTGCATTTACGACGATCGGCGAAAATACATTTGCAAACTTTAATTTCACGGTGTTAGATACCTGCCCGGTGCATATTGGAAATAACGTGTTCATCGGACCGAATGTATCGCTGGTGACACCGATGCATCCGTTTCGTTATCAGGAGCGTAACATCAAGTTCAAGCCAGATGGTACGGCATACGATGATGAGTACGCAAAGCCAATTACGATCGGAGATAACTGCTGGCTTGCAAGCAATGTCGTTGTGACCGGTGGTGTGACGATCGGCGAAGGCTGTGTGATCGGTGCAGGCAGTGTGGTGACAAAGGATATTCCGCCACATTCCCTGGCGGTTGGAAATCCGTGTAAGGTAATCCGGCAGATCACGGAGGCAGATTCCATTCGAAATCGGGAAGATTTGTGGTAGATGAAAAAAGAGGGCAGCTTACCCTCTTTTTTGATATCTGACTTGCAGCCGCTTATAGCTGCTTTTTTAATTGCTTGATTTCTTCCTGAAGAAATCGGTTCGTCTGTTCTACGCTGCACACATATCCGTATTCTGGCAGCGTCTGGATGAAGTCCATGATACTGCTGCAAAGTGTGTGCTCTTCCAGTGGAAGAATCATGGAATTCCCATCGTTTCGTACCAGCATCAGGAACGTCATGGATGGCGGTGTAAACGCGATGGAAATATTCAGAGACGTATGTATTTTGGAAGGATCTAATAGCAGAAAATGATAGTCTGTATCATTTTGGTTTGCCTCTATAAATTTGCGGAGAATATAAATACGGTCTTCGATATCAAAGCGGGCAGCGAGCGTATCCGGGAAATTCACATTTTTTCCTTCCGCGGTAAATAATTTTAAGCCTTCCAGCGTGAAGAGAATCGTATGGCTTTCCTTCGTAAGCTGACCGATCCGTTCTAATAATTTGGCGCGGATGACATCCTTGTAAGGGGATTCCAACATGTATTTGTCAATCATTTCCGGCGTGAGATATTTCTCGATGGTGGGCTGGATATTCAGGCAGATTGGATAGTTTAATGCCGGATCTACTCCATTTAATACATTTAACAGGTCAAGTGGTGTCTGCGCACCAGAGGTCAGGATATTTGACCGGGCAAGAAGCTGCTCGTAGTTGTGCAGATAATACTCGTGAATTGCTTTGTCGCTCAATATCAAGGCTGTCTCATAGGTTGGGGACAGCAGGATGACGTGTGTATTCGTGATGACATAATATGGGAACGCGGTTGCCTGTTGTTTAAAACGATTTCGCGCAGAGTAATAATAGTGCACTTCAAATGTGCCAGGAAATGCGGCAAATGATGGCAGCAGATTCTTCAAAATCTGAATGTTGTGTATATTATCATAGTTTTCGCCGTCCATCTGCGTTTTCTGATATTCGATTAAGTGCTTCACATGCAACGGCTGAAAGGTTGGATGATACAGTGGTTTGAAGAAGATAGACGCGTATGGGTGACTCATATCAGCAAATGTATATATAAATGGATGATCTTCGGTTGTCACATTTTTCAGGGCGACAGAATAGATTGCGTTTACAATCTGATAGGTGCCTTGAATCAACATACAGTTCGACCAGGTATCGACATTTGATACAATCAAATCATAAGGGGAATCGTCTGTCTGGTAGAGCGTCGATGTGGACATTTCCAAAATACGCTTGATTTCCATATGTGTCTGGAAACGCTCGGGTCCAATCTGATTGATCAAAAAAGCCTGTTCTAATTCTTCCTTGTCAATCGGCGAAAGTGCGAAAAACGGAAGAAGCTTTTCGTAGATTTCTTTTGTGATTTTTCTTTGCCCGGATAAGATTTTCTGAAGTGTTGTACGATTGAGGCCGCTTTGCTGAGAGATAGAATATACCGTATATCCGTTTGATTCGATGTAGTGCTTGATCAAAGCCTGTATTGTATCCATAATTTTCCTCACTATACTTTAATGCTATGTATATTTTAAAACACAACTATATAAAATGCTATCGCTAAAAATTACAAAAACCGTCACATTTTTTGTCACATATTGAAAATGCATATTTTTTTCTTATAATTGGAACTGTATTGGCAAGGTAGACGGAGAAAAGGGGAGAATGTAATACGTGTTTGTGACAATGATTATATAAACTCCTTGCACATATCGGAAAAGTCTGCGTAATTGCAGACTTTTTTGCTTTGTCAATAAAAAATAACAAAGGGGGCTTTATATGAGAGCAATGAAATGTTGGAAACGGCTGACTGCATTTTTGTTGTCATTCGTCATGGTGCTTGGATTGGTTCTGACAAATGGAATCACCTCCGAAGCAGCGAGGAAAGAAACTGCATGGACAGAAGACGGGGAAATCGAAGTAACTGTTCCAAGTGTTATGTACAAGACACATGTGCAGTCATTTGGATGGGAGAAAAGCTGGAAGAAGGACGGACAATCTTCCGGTACGTTTGGAAAGGCAAAACGTCTGGAAGCCATTCAGATTCATGTAGACGGTGGTTATGGTATTGGAATTGAATACCGTACGCACGTGCAGAGCATTGGCTGGCAGGGCTGGAAGCATGATGGACAGTTATCCGGCACAAGTGGACAGTCAAAACGTCTGGAGGCAATTCAGATTCGTCTGACTGGTAATAATGCAGATTTATATGATGTATATTATCGTGTACATGCACAGACCTATGGCTGGATGGGCTGGGTAAAAAATGGAGAGCCAGCAGGTACAGCAGGACAGGCGAAGCGTCTGGAGGCAATCCAGATTATTATAGTTCAGAAATGGGAATCTCCAGTCTACATGTACAATGCAAGCGGAGAGTCATTAAAGGGCTCTGAAAGCTGTGGATTTGTCGGAACAGCAAAGACAAATACATCCGATGCAAATGGTGTGGTAACATACAAAACGCATGTGCAGAGTTATGGAAACCAGAACTGGGTAAGCGATGGCAGTATTGCCGGAACAAGCGGAGAGGCGAAGCGTCTGGAAGCCATCTATATCAAGTTAAATGCATCGAAGCTTGGCTATACCGGAGGTATCCGTTATAAGACACATGTGCAGTCATTTGGCTGGGAGAAAGAATGGAAAAAGGATGGTCAGATGTCTGGAACAAGCGGAAAGGCAAAACGTCTGGAAGCCATTCGAATTGAGTTGACCGGCACGATTTCTTCTTATTATGATGTATATTATCGTGTCCACGCGCAGTCATACGGCTGGATGGGCTGGGCAAAGAACGGAGAGACTGCAGGTACAGCAGGACTTGGAAAACGATTAGAAGCAATCCAGATCTGTCTGGTAGAAAAGGGTAGCGATGCTCCAAATGCATTGCCGGCAGCTTCCAATGCCAAGGCTTATCAGGGAACACCGGAGCCAGTAGATAATAGTATCATTTATGTATATTCATGGAACACAGAGCTGGGAGACCGGTTGCAGTATTTTAAGGACAAATACCCACAGTATGCAGACAAAGTAAAATATGAAAATCTGGGACTTGGCGGAACAAGCGATGAATACAAGAAAGAAATCGAAGCTGCATATCAGAAGGGCGGTCAGAAGGTTCCTTCGATTGTAGCGATGGATGAGGGTGTGACAAAATATTTTATGTCTTCGGACATGTTTGTGAACATGGACAGCATTGGTATCACCCAGAAGGATTATAGCAATGCATTCCAGTACACCATTGATCATGCAACCGTAAATGGCAAGTTAAAAGGACTTTGCTGGCAGGCAACACCTGGATGCTTTGTCTATCGTACAGATATTGCACAGAAGGTGCTTGGAACTTCTGATCCGGCAAAGGTACAGACATATGTAAAGGATTGGGATGCCTTTATGCAGACTGCAGAAAAGATGAAGCAGGCAGGCTATAAGATGGTATCCGGACCAAAGGAAATCCAGAATGCGGCATTGGCAGATCGCAAGAGTGCATGGGTAAATGATGGTACTGTTACGATTGATCCGGCTGTTGACAAATATTTAGAGCTGGCAATGCAATTGATCGACAATGGTTATACAAACAAGAATGATCCTTGGACCGATGGCTGGGTAAGTGATTTCACAGGTGATGTATTTGGCTATTTCGGATGCCCTTGGTTTGTATACTGGACAATCAACGATGAGGAAAGTGGTTCCGCTACAGCAGGAAAGAGAAATATCTGTGCAGGCCCTTCCGCTTATAATTGGGGTGGTACATATCTTTCTGTAACGGATAAGTGCCCAAACAAAGAGCTTGCAGCGCTTGTATTAAAGACACTTTGCTGTGATACCGATGTGATGTATAAGATTCAGGACGAGACCCTGGATTTTGTAAACAACAAGGCAGCCGTTCAGAAGATGATTGCGAATGGAAAGGGTGCAACTCCGATTTTGGGAGGCGCAAATCCATTGCAGACATGGTATAATGTAGCAGTCAAGGTTGATGGATCAAAGGCAACACAGTATGATTCGGTATTTGAGGGATATCTGTATACGGATATTGATGGATATGAGAATGGATACAACGAGTCGAAGGATAATATGAAATCAATGTTGAAAGCGATGATTAAAGATGGATATCCAAATTTAACAGTGAAATAAAGAACGTTGTTTTTGACGGTAAGGAGCACAGGTATTGCTTGTGCTCCTTCTTTTGTTTTGTAAATAGAATGTAAAAAAAACAAAGTTATTGCAAATTTATTATCATGTGTTATACTAAATATAGTTTCTGGCTATATAGTTTTAATAACCATGGAAACGTAGGATAAAAAAGGAGGATTTAAAGGGATGAGAGGCAAAAAATGTTGGAAAAGGGTGACAGCCGTCCTGATGGCATTCATGATGCTGGTCGGACTTGTAATGACAAATGGCATTACATCGGAAGCATACTGGTATAACAGCGAGGGTGAGCGTTATCCGAATGTTGGGTATAGAACCCATGTACAGTCAAAAGGCTGGGAGAGAACATTGACTTTGAACGGAAGAACATCCGGAACAGTCGGAGCAGGAAAACGTCTGGAAGCAATCCAGATCATTGTAGAGCCAGGGTATGGCGTTGGCGTTGAGTACCGTACACATATTCAGTCAAAGGGCTGGGAGAAAACATGGAAAAAAGATGGTGAAACATCTGGTACAAGTGGAGAGGCAAAACGTCTGGAGGCAATTCAGATCCGCCTGACTGGTACAAACAAGAACAAGTATGATATTTATTATCGTGTACAGGCACAGACTTATGGCTGGCTTGGCTGGGTAAAGAATGGTGCTTATGCAGGAACTGCAGGACAGGCAAAGAGACTGGAAGCAATCCAGATTATCATTATGCCAAAGACAGATTATCCAACGGATTACGAGGGCTTTGATGGAACGATCGGTGGTGGATTCGTAGATATGGGTAAGAACCCGACAACCGATGGTTCAGGTGCAGTTTCTTACATGACACATGTACAGTCATATGGTAACCAGAAATGGGTAAGTGATGGTTCTATCTCCGGAACAAGCGGAGAGGGAAAGAGACTCGAAGCAATCTCGATCAAGGTAAACAATGCACAGTTGAATAATATCAGCGGTGGTATTGCATATACAACGCATGTACAGACTTATGGCTGGTCACAGGGCTGGAAGTATAATGGAGCAGCATCTGGAACAAGAGGAGAAGGAAAGCGTCTGGAGGCAATCCGTATTCAGTTAACAGGCCAGCTGGCACAGTACTATGATGTATATTATCGTGTACACGCACAGACTTATGGGTGGCTCGGCTGGGCAAAAAATGGCTCAATTGCAGGTACATCCGGTTTAGCAAAGAGACTGGAAGCAATTCAGATCGTGATTATTCCAAAGGGTGAGCATGCTCCAAACCCATTGCCGGCAGCACCGGGTGCAGCAGCATATGTGCATTAATCGGAATACATAACAGAAGATTGGAAGAGACATTATGAGTGATCATAATGTCTCTTTTTTTATGCCGTCAATTGTAATCTGAGATTCCATACCCGCCATCTCAGACTTCTTTAAAAGTTA
>OLWS01000503.1_pt1 | contig 18057 bp, 17 predicted proteins | sample 1673601 | NCBI WGS metagenome assembly OLWS01 (sample SAMEA103958116, study PRJEB25191) | human gut metagenome | biome: human-associated habitat [ENVO:00009003]; feature: intestine environment [ENVO:2100002]; material: feces | place: Germany | collected 2013/2015 | reverse complement strand
TGCTCTGTCGCAGAAGCTGTTTTTTTGTCAGCTTCTGTATTTATTATAGAAAAGCTGGTTGATAGGATTGGATAGCCGGTGATAGGCTTTGATAGGTTTCGGCGAGGAGATGAAAAACATGGAATTCAAGGACTTCGTGCAAATACTGCATCCGATAATTGGCGGATCAAGTAGCCAGGGGGCTTTTGTAAAAACACTCTTTGATGTCATCATCACGGAAGATGGTCAGAGTGCGTTGGACGAGCCGTCCGAGGTCACTTATCGTTCTTATTTCAATGGACAAACGGGCATCTCCAGAATTGCAAAGAAGATCAGCCCTTACATCGAAACCGAAAATTTTGTGTCCTATATCCATGACTTTTCGGATGAGACGGTTTTGAGCCTTTGTGACAGTTTTCGGGAATACCTGCCTGAAATAGATAGCTTCAATGCAGGAAGGAAGCTGGCAGATTTGTTCCTTTCTATTTTGAAAAATGCTGCCGGGACAAAAAGAAAAAGCCCAGCATCATCAGAAGATGACGCTGAACCAATAGAGGCGGAGGTTGTGGATGACGATGAGCCATCAGGTGCCGCCCAAAACAATAAAAAAAAATAACCGTCATTCAACAGCAGATCAATGTCATCCAAAACGGAGAAAAGAACTTCAATCTGACAAATAACGGTACGATGAACTTTAACTTTTGAGGCGGTACATTATGAACAACGATCTGGTTTTTAAGCAGGCTGACTTAGCGGGAACTCCTGCCTTACAGCAGACCGGCACAAACAATGTCGCTGTAGCTAATCAGCCGGGTGCCACGGTCAACTTCACATATAATATCAGCTATCCTCAGATGGCAGATTCATCGGCAGAGATGATGATTGCCATCCAGTCCTTCAGCAAGGAGTACTATCAGCTGATTGTCACTTGCGAAGATGATGTTTTTAGTACGGGCGTGGTATCCGTTATTGCCAGCCGTGCTTTGACAAAATACAATGTCCCACCAGAGATCTTTGATAGATGCTCCACCCTCACAGAAGATGGCATTGCGGAACTGAAGCGTTTTCCGGCAATTATCTGCCAGGAAAATACCGAGATGAAAGGCGTGACATCTCCGAACCAGTTCTGTATGCTTTGCTATATACAGAAAGTTATGGTGGTTGGGAAAAATATTAAAATAGAATTCAAACCGATAGCCCCCATTCAGCAGTTAAAACTGTGTGACAAGCGAAACGCCATGTTTTTTGGATTGAATATGGACTGTGCAATTACGGATCTTAACCATAGCGCCTGGTCCGTTCGTAAGGTGAATGTATTTGAGGCATTTAAGGGAGCTGGAATCCCCGGTATACCAATGCCCATATAAGGAGGTGTCTTTATGGCTGGAAAAATCAAATCAGAGATAATTCGCATCGATTTGACGGACGCAAGCTATAAGGACAGCCCGGCCTATATCGAGCCGACCTATGTAAATTTCTTCTTCGGAAACAACGGTGCGGGTAAATCCACGATTGCCAAAGCTATTAAAAATGGTGCAGGCGTAACCTATGCTCCCGGACGAACAGCGGCTGATTATTTACCGTTGGTGTACAACCAAGATTTTATTGATGAGAACTTCCGCAGCTACCGCAATATGAAAGGTGTGTTTACCCTTAATGCGAAGAATGCAGAAATTCAGAAACAGATTGATGAGACCACTGAAGAACGCACCCGTGTAAAGAAACTGCTGACTGAGGCAACCGATAAGCGCAGAAATACTGCGACAGCCAAGGACAAACTTCACAGGGTCTTCCTTAAGGAGTGTTGGGAGCGTGGAAGAACGATCCGCGAAGAATTCCCAGGCACAATGGATAAGAAAGGAAAATCTGATCCGTTTGTCCGGGAAATTCTAAAACACGCTCCTGCTAATATAGATATTGAAAAACTACGCCGCCTTTATGAATCCGCATATTCTGAAACAGCAAAACGCTATCAGAGATTTAACACCATTGCAGATCCAACGGTCATGGATACAGTGGACGGATGTGATATTTTGGGTAAGTCTATTGTGAATAGCGCGGATACAGAACTTGCTGGTTTTTTGCGTGAAATCGGCGCAACAGAATGGATGCGGCAGGGTCACGATGCGTATTCTCACAATGCTAACGGAAGATGTCCATATTGCGGCGGCGAATTGCCCGCAGATTTTGAGCAGACCTTTATTGCCAGCTTTGATAACAGATACCAGGACAATCTGCGTCTTTTGGGCGAATTCTTGGTTCGATATAAAAAGACTGCCAATGATCTATTTCTTCCTTTGCAGTCAACACCAAGTGAACTGTACCCGCAGATTGATATTAAGCCGTATAGCGACAAGTTGGCTGTCCTCAAGGCGGCTATTCAGGCCAACATCGAAACAATAAAGGCCAAGACCGAGAACCCGGCTTATACGGTTACTGTTGCAGACATTCGCCCTATTCTCGAGGAATTGTCTGCTATCATCAACGAATTTAATGCGTTGATTGATGCGAATAACGCGATTGTAGCGGCAGGCCCCACTAAGCGAACCGAATGCACTGATGCCGTGTTCAGCCTGCTTGCCTTCATGCTAAAGGATGTAATCGCAACCTACAGAAAAGATGATGGCAATATGCAGGCTGAACTGGATGCCCTGGATGCGGAGATCAAGGCGCACAACGCTACTCTGGATGGAATCAAGACGCAACTCAAGACTCTTCGAGGAAAAACCGTGGAAACTGATACTGTCAAGGACAGCATCAATCTCATGTTGTGTGATTCAGGTATGCGGGGCTTTAGCCTCGAACCAAAGGCTGGAGTAGACAGCGTATATGAAGTGCGCCGTCCCGATGGTACTATAGCCGATAATCTGAGTGAGGGCGAAAAGAACTTTATCGCGTTCCTGTATTTCTACCATCTGGTACACGGTAGCGACTCTGCTGACGGTAAAACCAGGGAGAAAATCGTTGTCATCGATGACCCTGTTTCTAGCATGGACAGCAGTTCGCTTTTCATCGTAAGCACTCTGGTGCGGCAGATGATTGAGATTTGTAGAAACAATGCGGATAACCGGAATCGAACAGCTGAAGGTAATTTCATCAAGCAGTTTTTCGTTCTAACCCATAACGCATACTTCCACAGAGAAGTTTCTTACAGTTATGTGGCGAAGTATGATTACACATCGTTCTATCTGATCCGTAAGATCGGTACAAAATCTACTATTAGGCTGTGTGATGATGTAAATCCGAATGCACCGACAGAACGGATAAATGTAAATCCTGTCAAGAATTCTTATGCCGCTCTCTGGGATGAGTATAAAGAAATAAAATCGGCTGTTCCTCTGATGAACGTCATTCGCCGTATTTTGGAGTATTATTTCCTCCAGCTTTGCGGATACGAAGGTTCGCAGCTGCGCCAAGTCATTCTAGTTCAGGGCAAAACAGAAGGGCGATTTAAGGACAGCGATGGAAATGATGATGAAGAAAAGTTTCAGTTGGCGTCTGCTATGCTCTCGTACATTAATGCAAGTTCTATCGGCATGAGTGATGGCATGGATTTTGTCGAGGATTGTCTAAATGCTGAAGAATGCCGGAGAATTTTTGAAATGATATTTGATGCTATGGAACAGAAGCAGCACTATGACATGATGATGGGAAATCAGTAAAGGAGAAATAAAAATGCGTATCAGCTACAACAAATTGTGGAAGATTCTTATCGATAAGAATATGAAGAAAAGCGACCTAAAAGAGAAAGCTGGCATCAGTTCAGCATCCATCGCCAAACTCGGCAAGGGCGACAATATCACAACGGATGTTCTGATTAAGATTTGTGAGTCCTTGGACTGCCGCTTGGAAGATATTATGGAGACGGTAGATGACTAAGCCCCATTTATGGGAAGCCATTATGTTTTAATAAGAATGGGTTGATTGATAAGTTGGCCCACACGAGGAAAGAGGTGATGTCGCACGATGGCAAGGCAAGTAAAATCCAAACAGCGTGTGGCCGATCATGGCGAGGTGTTTACAGCCGAGCGTGAAGTCCAGGCCATGTGCGATTTGGTAAAACAAGAAACGGAACGAATCGACAGCCGGTTTTTGGAGCCAGCTTGTGGGGACGGGAATTTTTTGTCCGTCATCCTGCAGCGAAAGCTGACGATCGTGACTAAAAAATATAAACGCAGCGCTTACGATTGGGAGCGTAACTCCCTGCTGGCTCTTGGCAGTGTGTATGGCGTGGACATCATGCTGGATAACGTTCTCGCCTGTCAGGATCGTCTGTTTGAGATTTGGAATAAGGAATACAAAAAGGTCTGCAAAAAAGAGTGCAATGACGAGACGCGGGAGGCGGCATGGTTCGTCCTCCGTTTGAATATTGTCTGCGGAAATGCGTTGACTCTATTGTGCTGCGATGACAAAGGCCAGGAGTTAAATGTTCCTATTATCTTCTCTGAATGGACATTCCCATTCAATGATGCCCGGATGCAGCGCAAGGACTATACTTTTGCCGAGCTTCTGGCAGAAGAGGAACCGACCAGCGAGAAGAGAAAGACGGCGGACGAGGACTTCGTTCAGGGAACGCTCTTCGATATGGAGCCGGAGCAACCGGATGACGAAGGAGAATTTCTTCAGCAATATATTGCGCATTATCGGCATATTCAAGACGATGATACCCGATGGAGAGAAGCATATCTCCACTTACACCTAACAAAGGAGGACGAGAGCAATGGCTGACGGTCTTTTTGATAATGTATACAATCCGGACGTGCTTTCCTGCCTGGCCAACCTTTCCAACGACGAGGTATTTACTCCGCCCGATATCGTAAATCAGATGCTGGATATGCTCCCGCAGGAGTTGTTTCGAAACCCGGATACGACATTTTTAGATCCGGCCTGCAAAACGGGAGTTTTCCTGCGGGAAATTGCAAAGCGGTTAATCGTCGGTCTGGAACCGCAGTTCCCGGACCTGCAGGAACGAATCGACCACATTTTTCATAAGCAGCTTTTCGGTATTGCCATCACCGAGCTGACCAGTCTGCTTTCACGAAGAGGTGTATATTGCTCAAAATATCCTAACAGCGAGTTTTCTGTTACACATTTCGACGATGCACAGGGAAATATTCGATACAAGCGTGTACAACATACTTGGGTGGATGGCCGCTGCAAGTATTGCGGCATATCCAAAAAGACCGAGCTTGGTGACTCGGCCCGTGGTGAAACCTTGGAAACTCACGCATATGAACTGATACACACGCTCAAGCCGGAGGAGATATTTGGTATGAAATTTGATGTTATTATCGGAAACCCGCCATACCAGCTTAATGATGGCGGTAATGGTGTAAGTGCAGCGCCAATTTTTCAGCTTTTCGTGGAACAGGCAATGAAGCTCAAGCCGCGTTATTTATCGATGATTATTCCTGCTCGTTGGTACGCAGGCGGCAAAGGTCTTAATGAGTTCCGTGAAATGATGTTGAACAACCGCCATGTAAGAAAGCTTATGGACTATGAATCCAGTAAGGACTGTTTTTCTGGAGTCAATATTGCTGGCGGTATCTGTTATTTTCTTTGGGACCGTGATAATGCGGGTCCTTGCGAAATCACAAATTGTTCCCTTGATACCCCCACTGTAATGGAGCGTGAGCTTAATGAGTTCCCGATCCTCATCCGCTCTAATATGGCTGTTTCTATTGTACATAAAGTTCTCGCGACGGGGTGCGAAGTGTATAGCGACCACGCATATCCCAGAAACCCCTTCGGCTTTGCTACAAATTTCCGTGGACGCACCATGAAGGAACCGGGGGACATTGAACTGCTGACCAGTAAAGGTTTTCAGTTCATCCGTCGATCTGATGTCAAAAAGAATGCCGATATTATCGATCACTACAAAGTTCTTATTGGCCGTCTTATTCCGAGTAATGGCGAGCTTGATGTCGATCCCAAAGACGGATACCGCGTTATCACAGACACCCGTATTATCGGGCCTGGCCAAATTAACACGGAAACCTACCTGGATATTGGTGTGTTCAAAACTGAGGCTGAAGCCCTCCATTTTGATAAATTCCTTAAATCCAAATTACCGCGCTTCCTGTTGCGACAGGCTATTTCTTCTCTGAATGTTACCCGTGAATGCTTCCGTTTTGTTCCTTATGTGGACTTCACGGAAGAATGGGACGATCAGCGCCTTTACAAGATGTACGGTTTGACTGAGGAGGAAATCCAGCTTGTCGAAGCCACAATAAGGCCTTTTGAAAGTGAGGCGAACTAAATGGCACAAGAATTTTTTGTACAGCGACCTGCTGTAACCTCAACAATTTATGTCTATAACCTCCCGCAGGTCTCGACACATAAGGGGTATGTCAAGGTTGGGTATACAGATCGCGACGCAGTAACTCGCATTAATGAACAGATGCATACCAGCGGTCTGGCTGCTAATATCCTTTATACCGAGTCGGCCATGTGTTCCGATGGCTCGATCTTTACGGATAAGGATGTTCATCGCATTCTCCGCCGCAAGGGATTTCGTCAGATGAACGAGGGCAGCGACCGCAACGAATGGTTTAACTGCTCTGTGGCGGATGTCAAAGCTGCCATCGTTGAACTGAAAACCGGAATTGTCACCGACGCCAGCCGTACTGCCACCTTCAAAATGCGCCCGGAACAGTACCAAGCGGTTAAGCGCACGATGGAGTATTATGCCTACGCAGCGAAGGAAGATCCCGGCAGACCACCGAAGTTCCTTTGGAATGCCAAGATGCGCTTCGGCAAAACCTTTGCCTCCTATCAGCTTGCAAAGAAGATGGGCTTCAAGCGTATCCTCGTGCTGACCTTCAAACCGGCGGTTGAATCGGCATGGCGTGAAGACCTTATGACCCATGTGGATTTCGATGGCTGGCAGTTTATCTCTAATAAGGACGCTGCCGGTAACCATGTGAACATCGACCGGGAATATGCCCGCGCGGATAAATCGAAACCTATCGTCGTTTTTGGTTCGTTCCAGGATTTGCTAGGTACGAACGAATCCGGCGGCATCAAGGCGAAAAACGAATTTATTCACACAGACAACTGGGATTTGGTCATCTTTGATGAATACCACTTCGGCGCATGGCGCGAAAATGCGAAGAAGCTGTTTGAAAACCCGGACGATGAAGAAGCAGCCGATTTCGATGCGGAGAAGTACCAGTTGGAGGAAGCGGGTAACGCCTACAACGAAACATTCCTGCCCATTACCACCAGCCACTATCTGTTTCTCTCCGGCACGCCTTTCCGTGCGATCAACAGCGGTGAATTCATCGAGGATCAGATTTATAACTGGACCTATTCCGATGAGCAGCGTGCAAAGGAAAATTGGGTAGGTTCCAATAATCCGTATGAAGCATTACCTCGTATGGTCATGCTTACATACCGTATTCCTGATAGCATCCGTCAGATTGCGATGCAGGGTGAATTTAACGAGTTCGACCTCAATGTATTCTTCTCCGCAAAGGGCAAGGGTGATGAAGCTAAATTTTTGTACGAAAATGAGGTCCAGAAGTGGCTTGACCTGATTCGTGGCTCTTATTTACCGTCCAATATTGACGATATGAAGTTGGGCCAGGACAAGCGTCCCCCTATGCCGTATTCTGATACCCGTTTGCTGAATGTATTGTCCCACACTCTGTGGTTTCTGCCGAATGTCGCATCCTGCCAAGCTATGTATAACCTCATGATGCAGAAGCAGAACGCCTAGTTCAATCAGCGATATGAAATTGTCGTTTGCGCAGGTGCCAAGGCTGGCATCGGTCTGGATGCTCTGACTCCGGTGCGTAACGCGATGGGCGATCCTTTGAAAACGCAGACCATCACACTTTCCTGTGGAAAGCTGACCACCGGCGTCACTGTGAGGCCGTGGACCGGTGTGTTCATGCTGCGCAATCTGAAGAGCCCGGAGACATACTTCCAGACGGCATTCCGTGTGCAGTCTCCGTGGGTGGTCAAGGATGAAGCCGGAAACGATCAGATTATGAAGCAGGAGTGCTATGTCTTTGACTTTGCTCTCGACCGCGCTCTCCGTCAGATTTCTGACTACAGTTGCCGCCTGGATGTAAACGAAGCCAATCCGGAAAAGAAGGTTGCAGAGTTCATCAACTTCCTGCCCGTCCTTGCTTATGACGGCAGCACTATGCGCCAGATCAGCGCTCAGGACGTCTTGGATATTGCCATGGCCGGTACTTCCGCTACTTTGCTTGCAAAGAGATGGGAGTCTGCATTGCTCGTTAATGTGGATAACGAGACCCTTGCCCGCCTGATGGCCAGTAAAGAAGCTATGGACGCGCTGATGAGCATCGAGGGCTTCCGTTCCCTGAACCAGGATATTCAAACCATTATCAATAAATCCGAAGCCGTTAAAAAAGCCAAGAAGGAAGGCGGCGAAAAGACCCCGAAGGAGAAGAAGGAACTCTCCGACGAGGAAAAAGAATATAAATCCATGCGCAAAAAGATTCAGGAGAAACTCATCAAATTTGCTACTCGTGTGCCGGTATTTATGTACCTCACCGATTACCGTGAGCGTTCTCTGAAGGATGTAATTACGCAGTTGGAACCGGGCCTCTTCAAGAAAGTTACTGGTCTCGATGTTAAGGATTTCGAGTTGCTTTGCTCGTTGGGCGTTTTCAATGCAAATCTTATGAACGATGCCATTTTCAAATTCAAGCGATATGAGGATAGCAGCCTTTCCTATACCGGCATCGACAAGCATGAAGGCAAGGATGTCGGTGGTTGGGATACTGTCATCAAACGCGCTGAGTATGACCAGCTGTTCTACAATCAGCAGGCAACTATGGAGGCACCGACGATTATTGAAGTGTCGCAGCTTGAAGATATTCCTGTTCCTGCGAAAAAGCCTACGGTCACCAGTGCTCCCGTTCCTACGTCAACCGTTACACCTACCAAGCCGAAGCCGACACCCTCCGTTACCGCACAGTATGGTGTCAAGCCTGCTGCTTCTGCTGCAGCGAAAACGGCAGCCAAGCAAGAGGAATTTGTTGCACCCGACGTGAAAGATGGCGCCATTGTTCTGCATAAGGCCTTTGGAGAAGGTACGGTCACCAAGATTGATAAAGCACAAAAGCACATCCGTGTTACCTTTGGTGTTGGTGAAAAGACTTTCATCTTCCCGGATGCCTTCAAGCAGGGCTTCCTGAGAATGAAGGGAGAGTAATCTATGCCGGAAATATTCAGTAATACAACACTGACAGTCAATCAGCTCATAGAAAAGATTGACACGGGCGAACTCGGACTGCCGGAATTACAGCGCCCCTTCATCTGGAAAGATTCAAAGGTGCGTGACTTATTCGATTCCATGATGAGAGGCTACCCCATTGGCTACCTTATGCTGTGGGAGTGCCCTTCTCTTGATAAGAAAAAATCCATCGGTGTCGATGCCCACAGCTACGACTCGCCCAAGGAAGTTATCATTGACGGTCAGCAGCGTTTGACTTCTCTCTATGCCGTTATGAAGGGCAAGAAGGTCATCAACTCCAAGTTTGATGAAAAGAGTATTGTTATTTCCTATTGCCCGTTACAAAACAAGTTTGAGGTTGGTTACCAAGCCACGAAGAACGACCCAGAATGGATTTATAACATTAGTGACCTGTTTACCTCCACGAATACCTTTAAGTTCATCGGTGATTTCATCAAGAGACTGGGTGACTATAGATCCACCAAAGGGTCCGAGCTTACAGATGAAGAACAGGGCTTAATTGCGGATCGCATCAACGGTGTGGTCAATCTGAAAAGCCACACGCTTCCTGTGTTTGACATCAAGTCCACCGCTGAGGAAGAGGACGTCTCTGAAATTTTCGTCCGTGTAAACTCTGGTGGTGTTTCTCTGAAACAGAACGACTTCATCCTCACCCTGTTGTCCTTGTATTGGGATGATGGGCGTCGTGAGATTGAGCAGTTCAGCAAGGATTCCACCGCTCCGACAAAGGGTAAGACAACCTCTTACAACCAGTTGACCACTGTGTCGGCGCAGGATGTCATCCGTGTTGTTATGGCGTATGCATTTGACAGAGCCCGTTTGAAGTATGGCTATAAACTGCTCCGAGGTGCCGACTTTGATAAAAAGGGTGCTGTGGATGATAATCTTCGTGTTCAGCGTTTCAATACTCTCAAGGAGAAACTACCGGATGTCCTCGATGTACATAGCTGGCATGAGTTTATTAAAGCCATCATGAACGCAGGATATTTATCCGGCGATCTGATCCTGTCCGGTAATGCGATATTCTATACCTATGCACTGTACCTGATTGCGAAGCATCGGTTCAATGCCTCGTACAACGAAAATATGCATCTTACCTCGCTGTGGTTCTTCTATGCTTCGCTCATTTCGCTGTACACTGGCTCCTTTGAGTCTACGGTGGAAAACCATTTGAATACCATCAAAAACCTCAAAACTCTGGATGGCTACGAAGAGTTCATCCTGTCCAGAGTTAACGAGCGTTTGACGAATGACTACTTTGACATCACCTTGGTCGGTTCGGAGGGCCTGGCTGTTTCGGGCCGAGGTAATAATGCGTGGAACGCCTATGTGGCATCGCTGAACATTATGAACGCAAAAATCCTCTTCTCCAAGAGTAATCTGCTTGTGTCAAAGCTGTTCGAGCCTGGAACAGACGGTAACCGCAAGTCTCTGGAAAAACATCACCTTTTCCCAAAGGCATACTTGAAGTCCCAAGGTTACTCTGATGCTAAGATTAACCAGATGGCAAACTACGCATTCATCGACTGGAAGGACAACATGGACATACTGGACGCTGCACCTTCTGTGTACTATCCAATTGTCTGTGCCGGAATGTCTGACGAGCAGATCCGTGTTATGGAAGATGAGAACGCTTTGCCTCACGGTTGGGAAAATATGCCCTATGAGGACTTCCTGATCGAGCGTAGGAAATTGATGGCTGCAGAAATCAAGGCAGCCTTTGAGATTTTGAAAAAGGCGGCGATATGAGCAAGACCACATTTTAATTTTGCCACACCTTTTAATTATTGCAAAATCAATACACCGCAGGGCGTGCAATCTACTATGATTCCTGGCGTCTGCACTCCAATTGAACAAACAAAACAAGGGCTTCCGAAGTCAGCATTTGACCTCGAAAGCCCTTGTTTTGTGCCTTTTTGGGCGGTTTTGACCCTGGAGAAGGCTTTTTCTATTGTATCAAAATCAGTAGGAACATAGACTCTCCCTGTGGGAGCGGAAATGCGTAGCAAATAAATGTCAAGAAACAACAATTTGATTTTTCTCTGCAACCTTTTGATAAATCTATCTACTTTTTGATTTTTCCCATAAGGGGGTGCAAAGCAAAAATCAGCAGCTCACCTTCGGTAAAATAGAAAAATCCGAGCATTGAGGACTTTTGCACCCCCCATACTCGGAAAAACGCTTGATATAAGGACTTCTTCGTCAAAAAAAATAAAAAAGTACGGTAGCCCATTGTATCATGGACTACCGCATTTCGTGGCGGAGTGGGAGGGATTCGAACCCTCGGACGGCTTTTGACCGTCACACGATTTCCAGTCGTGCTCGTTATGACCGCTTCGATACCACTCCATGATATCGGCTGGCCGTGTCAAACCCCAGACAGCCTTGATATCATACACAAAAGTTTCCGGTTTGTCAAGGGTTACTTCTGAATTTCTTCAAATAAACGCTCCAGCTCCGTCTGCGTGAGCGGGCGGGACTGGCCGGGGTTGAGATCGCCGAGCTGCAGCGGGCCCTCCTGGATGCGGCGCAGGCGCGTGACGGTCAGGCCTGCGCGTTCGCACAGGCGGCGGATCTGCCGGTTGCGGCCCTCGTGGATCGTGATGCGGAGCAGCGCGACGGGTCCGTCGGCTTTGATCAGCCGCACCTCGGCGGGGCTGGTCATACGGCCGTCGATCCCGATCGGCTGCGTGAGCGAGCGCTCGCTGCCGGCTATGTAGCTGCTGACCCAGACGAGATAGGTCTTATCGACCTGCTTTTTCGGGTGCATCAGCGCGTTGGCCAGTTCTCCGTCGTTGGTCAGGAGCAGCAATCCCTCGGAATTGCAGTCGAGCCGACCGACGGGATAGACGCGCTCCGGCAGGTCCGCGACCAGCTCGGCGACGGAGCGGCGGCCCTTCTCGTCGTGCATGGTGGTCACGAAGCCGCGCGGCTTGCAGAGCATGCGGTAGATCTTCTCCGGCTCCTGCCGCGTCCGGACGCGGACGCCGTCGAGCTCGATGACGTCCTCTTCCCCGTCCGCCTGCTCGCCGAGGCGGGCGGTATTGCCGTTGACGCGCACGCGGCCGTCCGCGATCAGCTCCTCAGCCTTGCGGCGGGAGACGCCGGCGCAGCGCGCCAGAATTTTTTGCAGTCGTTCTTCCATACGATCCTCCTGTTCTGCGGATAGACGGGCGTCTGGGCCGCCAGAACGGCAAAGCCGTAGTCCAGCAGCGCTGCATGATCGCGCCAGTCGTCCGGGTCGGCCAGCGTGACGGCGATGAGCTGGCTCTCACCCCGTTCCGCGGCGCTGACGAGAATGCGGCCCGCATGGCGGGTATAGCCGGTCTTGACGCCGATGCAGCCGTCGTAGCGCCAGAGCAGCTTATTGTGGTTGGTCAGCGTCCGGCCGGCGCAGGTGATCGTCTTCGTGCCGACCACCGTGCGGAACTGCGGGTTCTGCAGCGCTGCCTGCGCGAGCGCGGCAAGGTCGCGCGCGGACGAGTAATTCTCGCCGCTGTCGAGCCCATGGGGATTGGCAAAATGCGTCTGCCGCAGGCCGAGCGCCTGCGCGCGCAGGTTCATCTGCCGGACAAAGGCCTGTTCGCTGCCGGATACGCTGATGGCGAGCGTCAGCGCCGCGTCGTTGCCGGAATGCAGCATCATGCCGTAGAGCAGATCCCGCCGCGTCAGCGTCTCGCCCCGCTTCAGATACATGCTGGAGCCCTCCAGTCCCACGGCAGCTGCCGGGACCGTCACGCGCCGGTCCACCTCCCCTGCCTCACAGACAAGCAGACCCGTCATGATCTTCGTGGTGCTTGCGATGAGGGCGCGGCGGTCCGCGTCCTTTTCATAGAGCGTCTGTCCCGTCCGCCCATCGATCAAAGACGCGCACGCGGCGCTGACCTGCGGAGGCGGGCAGACGGATGCGGCCCGTGCAGCCGGGACGCTGCCAAGCAAAAAGGCGGCGGCGCAGAATGCCGCCGCCGCTTTGCGCAGTCTGTGCTTATACGAATCGAGCATATCCATCACCCTGGCATAAGCTTTTGCAGGGTGCGTGGGTTTTATGCCTCTTCGGCTGCTTTTTCCGCCTCTTTCGCGGCTTTCTTTTCGGCAAAATAGGCCTCGCCTTTTTCCAGCAGGTCGGGCAGCAGCTCGATCAGCCGGTCGACCGACGTGGACGCAGGCTCCGCGACCGGGAGCATCCGCACGTTTTCGCCGCGGATGACCAGAAACGCCACCGGCGTGATCTTGATCCCGGCGCCGGCGCCGCCGCCGAAGGAATTGTCGCGGTTCGCGGGCATGTTTTTCATGGCGAAATCGCTGCCGCCGCCGCCATAGCCGATGGAGACCTTCGTCACGGGGATGATGGTCACGCCGCCGGGCGTCGTGATGGGATCGCCGACGACGGTATTGACGTCGATCATATCCCGGATCTTGCTCATGGAGTTGGTCATCATATCAGACAGAGGATGATTCATGGAGTTACACCGCCTTTTTTCGTTGATTCAATATCTTCAGGAACCGCACGCCGGCATGCAGCGCCAGCGCGAGGGAACGCCCGATGGTGATCGTGGTGATCAGGCGCGCGTCGACTTTCATACTGGTCTCATTATAGTCGAGCGCGGGCTGAATGTCACGTTTTTTTATGACGAAGAGCCGGTCCAGCGCGGGCGTGATCGCGCCGATCGCGGCCCAGGCCCGGCCGTAGCGCATGGCGGCCGCCGCCGGATCATCGCTGCCGCCGATGCAGACATGGAGCGTCAGCTCCTCCACGCGGAGCTTGCGGCGCAGATCGCCGAGCGTCTGGACGCCGAGATCCAGCAGCTCCAGAATGCCGTCCACGCCGCCGGAGAGCAGCGGGTTGGGCTTTTTCTCCCCTGCCGGTTTTTCCGGCGCTGGCTTTTTTTGCTTTGGAGCAGCCTTTTTGGCTGGTTTTTTCTTCTTTTTCGGTTTTTGCGGCAGGAGCTGCAGGCGAAACAGCCAGATCTTCACCACCAGCCGGATACCGCCCTCGCCATAGGCGGCGTCAACGCCCACAGGGATGCAGCCGATCAGCAGCAGCACAGCCAGGATCACGGCCAGCGTCATCCACCACGTCCAGGTCATAGCGGGATCTCCTGCTGCGCAGGCAGCTGGTCTTCCGTCTGCGGCGCATCCGGCTTCTGCTCGATCGGGTCGATCTGCGACGGGTCGACATGGAGATCGACCTTCTCAATCTGCGGCAGGTCCGCGAGGGATTCCAGACCGAACACGCGCAGGAAGTCCGGCGTCGTCTCATAGACGATGGGGCGGCCGGGCACGTTGAGCCTGCCGCACTCGCGGATGAGCTTTTTGGTCACGAGCGCACTGACGCAGTAGGCGCTGTCGACGCCGCGGATCTGCTCGACCAGCGCCTTGGTCGCGGGCTGGTAGTAGGCGATGACCGTCAGCGTCTCGAGCTGCGAGGGCGAGAGCTTGGGCGGCTTGCGGGTCTCAAGCGTTTTTGTCACATATTCCGCCATCTCGGGCGACGAGCACATCTGATAGGCGTTTTCCAGCCGCACGATGCGGATGCCGCTGCGGGTATAGCTCAGCTCGTCCATCAGGGCCTTGCAGGCCGCGTGGATCTCATCTTCGTCGTGCTCGAGCGTCTGGCTCAGGCGCTTGGCATCGACCGGCTCGCCCGCGGCGAACAGGACGGCCATCAGGGCCCGCTGTAAATCGTTCTGCTCCAAGGTTTGCCTCCTGTCAGGAAATATCCGTCTGCACGTCCGCATCCGGCGTTTTCAGATACGTGACCGACGGTTCGCCGTTCTCGTCCTCGCCCACAGATACGGACCGCAGGCGGCACAGCTCCAGCACGGCGAGGAAGGTCGCCACGATCTCCGAGCGGCTGCGGCTGCCCTTGAACAGGGCGAGAAAGCGCATCACGCCGTGGGAGATCAGGCGGCTGATGACCTGTTTGGCCTTCTGGGTGACGGGATAGGGCTCCGTGCCGACGATGCCGGCAAAGTTGCTCACCGGCGGCGGCAGACGCCGCTCCGTCCGGTCCTGCATGGCGGCGAGGGCCGCGGTGAGGTCGGCGCGGTCATGCCGGTAGCGGTAGGTCTGGTCCGGCTGATAGGGCTCCGGGCCCTTGGTAAACAGGCCGAGGCCCAGCTCATTGCGCGCGCCCAGCTGCTTTGCGGCCTTCTGGATCTGCTGATAGGCGTCCTGCCGCTGCCGCTTCTGCAGGGATTCGACGAGCTTATCCATCTCGCTCTGTGCCTCTTCCTGCTCGGCTTTGGACAGGAGCATGCGTGTCTTGATGTACATGAGGTAGGACGCCATGGCGATGAACTCGCTGGCAATCTCCATATCCATCCGCTTCATTTCATCCAGATAGGCCAGATACTGCTCCAGAATGGCGGAGATCTGGATATCCTGGATCTCTATTTTATTTTTGCTCAGCAGCAGGAGGATGACGTCCAGAGGGCCGTCAAAATCCTCCAGCGTCTCGCCCTTCGCGTGTACGACGCTGCCGAGGTGGTATCGCGGTTCATCCATGCAGTAAGAACTCCCAAAGTAAACTCAGCGCAGTGCAAGCAGCAGCTGCACCGGCCAGGTGCCGATGGCTTCCAGTCCGTTCAGAAGTCCGTCGCGCAAAAATTCCAACGGCACATCCAGAACGCCGGTCAGCAGCAGGAGCATCAGAAGCGCCATGCCGTAGCGCTCATAGCGCATCAGCCAGTCATACGCCCGGTCGGACAGGCAGGAAAACAGCACCTTCGATCCGTCGAGCGGCGGGATCGGAAAAACGTTGAACACGGCAAGACCGGCCGAGATGATCTCTACATAGTAGAAAAACAGGGCCAGCGCGTACACGGCCATGGAGCCGGAGACGTAGTACCATACGGAGCACAGGCCGCGCAGCAGCACGGCCAGATACGCCAGCAGCACGTTGGATACCGGGCCTGCCGCAGCGGTCAGGGCCATGTCGCGCTTCGGGTGTTTGAAGTTGCGCATATCGACCGGCACGGGCTTCGCCCAGCCGAAGCGGAACAGCGCCATCATCAACAGGCCGCCGATATCGACGTGCCGCAGCGGATTGAGCGTCAGCCGCCCGGCGCGTTTGGCCGTCGGGTCGCCGAGGCGGTAAGCCGCGAGGCCGTGGCAGGTCTCATGAAAGGTGATGCACAGCAGCGACGCCGCTACCAGCAGCGCCGTCTGCCAGACGCCATCAAACTGCAGCTGCCTGAGCCACGAAACAAATCCGTCCAAATCTCTGTCCCACCTGTGTGTCCATATATTTTATGTATTCTATCACAGTTTTTCCCGCTTGACAAGGAAGTTCTGTCATCCGGCGCCATCCGGGCGGCAGACGAAAAGCCGGCAGCGCGGCCGATTGACTTTCCGCGTCCCGTCTGGTATCTTAATAGTATCTTACCGCGTGTTTTCATACGCAGTTTCACATTGCGGCGCAGGAGGTCTGATATGTCCGCTTACACCAAGCAAGCCATCAAAAACTCGTTTCTGAAGCTCCTGAATGAGCGTCCGCTCAGTCGGGTCACCGTCAAGGCCATCGTGGAGGACTGCGGGATCAACCGCAACACGTTCTACTACCACTTTGCCGATATCCCCTCCCTTGCGACCGAGATCATCACCGAACGAGCGGACAGCATTGTGCGGGAATACGCCAATCCGGAATCCCCTGCAGCCTGCCTGCATGCCGCCGTCCAGTTCATGACGGAAAACCGGCGGGCCGTTATGCATATGTACCGCTCGATCAGCCACGACACCGTCGCATTCTATCTGATGCAGATCTGCCGCCACACGGTCGAGGCCTACGCGGCGGCCGCCTACGGCGATCTGCCGATCAGCAAGGAGGATCAGGATATCCTGATCCGTTTCTGGCAGTGCGAATGCTACGGGCAGATCGTCGAGTGGCTGTCGAACGATATGCGCTATGATATCCAGGCGCAGTTCGACCGGCTGTGTACGCTCTACCGCGGCGGCTTCGACACGATGGTCACGCAGAGTCTTGGTGCGACATCTCACTGAACGGCATACAGGCATTCGGCTCCGATTGCCCGTTTTCTTTTTACGCCGTGTGCGGTTATGATAGAAGGGAATAACATTACGGAGGTTGCGATATGGACACAAGCTTCATTCTTTCGTGTGAGTCCACCATCGATCTGCCCTATTCCTACTGCGAAGCGCGCGGGATCCCCGTGCTGTTCTACTCCTATCAGGTCGACGGCGTCAGCTATGAGGACGATATGGGCCGCGACCCGGCGGCGCTGCCGCGATTCTACGGCTTTCTGGACGAGGGAAAGCTGCCGACCACCGCGCAGCTGAACGAATTCCAGTATGAGTCCTTCTTCGATGCGCTGCTGCAGCAGGGCGACGTGCTGCACATCGCGTTCGGCTCCGGCATGACCGCCTCTGTGCAGAACGCTATGCTGGCCGCCGAGAGCCTGCGGGAAAAATATCCGGAGCGGAAGCTCGTCGTGATCGACTCGCTCTGCTCGTCCTCCGGCTACGGCCTGCTGGTCGACGGCGCAGCCGATCTGCGCGATGCCGGAAAGAGCATGGACGAGATCGCCGACTGGACGATGGCCATGCGGCAGAACGTACACCATCAGTTCTACTCCACGGAGCTCAAATTCTACCGCCGCAGCGGACGCATGTCCGGCGCGGCCGCTGCGATCGGTACGGTGCTCGGCATCTGCCCGATCATGCGGCTGGACGACAAGGGCCGCATCATCGCCTACGATAAGGTCCGCGGCAAGAAAAACGCCGTCGCCCGCACCGTCGAGACCATGAAGCGCCACGCGCAGGGCGGCGTAGATTACGCCGGCAAGGCCTTCATCTGCCACTCCAACTGCCTGTCGGACGCGCTGGCG